>OFHK01000300.1_pt1 | contig 15604 bp, 12 predicted proteins | sample 1521951 | NCBI WGS metagenome assembly OFHK01 (sample SAMEA2468436, study PRJEB22500) | soil metagenome | biome: Glassland; feature: Farmland; material: Clay | place: Australia | collected 2013-01-31 | depth 0.55 m
AGGCCCCCGCCCCGGGCGGGCGCCCGACGGTCGCCGCCGGTGCATTCGCGGCGCGGTTGTCGCCGCCGGCCGCCGCCCGCGGCCGCTGCGGCCGCGGAGGCGGAATGGCCGCTCGGGCGTGCCGCTCGCGCCCGCCAGCGCGGTGTGGCGGGTGCCGACGGGTTTCTCCGGGGAACCGCCGCTGGGACCGGCGATGCCGGTGATCGAGAGGCCCAGAGCGGCGCCCGCGGCCCGGCGCGCCCCTTCCGCCATGGCGATCGCGACCTCGGCCGAGACGGCGCCGTGGCGGTCGATCAGCGATGCGGGCACGCCGACCCACGCAACTTTCATCTCGTTGCTGTAGGAAACCACGCCGCCGCGAAAGAAAATCGAGCTGCCGGGCACGTTGGTGAGCCGGGACGAAACGAGGCCGCCCGTGCAGCTCTCGGCGACGGCGACCGTGGCGCCCGCCATCGTCAGCTCCCGCGCCACCACCTCGTCTAGCGTTTCTCCCGAAGTCGAAAAGACCGGATCGCCCAGAGCCTCGGCAATCCGTCCCGCCAATTCGTCGACGCGGCGGGCGGCTGTCCCCGCGTCTTCGCTCCAGAGGGTGAGGTGAATTTCGATGCCTTCGGGCGAGGCGAGGACGGTGGTTTCGACGTCAGGGTAGGTCTTGTAGATGGCCGCGATCCGGTGGTCGAGATCGGATTCGGGCATCCCGGCCACGCGGATGAGGCGATGGACCATGCGCCGCGCGCCCGCGCGCTGCTCGACGAGCGGCCGCACCTGCTCGGTGAAAATGCGGCGTAGCTCCTCCGGCGGTCCGGGCAGCAGCACGACGACGCGATCCCCGGCTTCGATCCACAATCCCGGCGCCGTGCCCAGACTGTTCGGGAAAACCACCGCGCCTTCGGGGACCAGCGCCTGGCGCTCATTGTTTGGCGCCATGATGCGGCCGATGCGCGCGAACCGCTCGCGAATGCGGGCAAGAACCTGCTCGTTTGGCAGCAAGCGGCGCTCCAATGCGTCGGAAACCGCCTCGCGCGTCAGATCGTCTTCGGTGGGCCCGAGCCCGCCGGTCGCGACGACCAGATCGGCGCGCCCGAGCGCCTGGCGGAACGCTTCACCGAGCAGCGCGCGGTCGTCGCCGACGATGCTCTTGCGAATCACGGCGACACCGAGGCGATTCAACTCCTCGGTGAGGAACAGGGAATTGGTATCGAGCCGGAAAGGCGTGAGCATCTCCGAGCCGACGGCGATGATTTCCGCGTGCTTCATTCAGGTAGCGATCCGGCCGCTGTCAGGCACCCGCGCTCTCCGTGGACGAGGCCAAGCGCAGCGCGGCGGAATTGATGCAGAAGCGCATGCCGGTCGGCGGCGGCCCGTCCGGAAACAGGTGCCCCAGATGCGCATCGCAGCGCGCGCATTTCACTTCCACGCGGCGCATGCCGTGCGAGCGGTCCTCCTCGAGTTTCAGATTTTCCGCATCGAGCGGGTTCCAGAAACTCGGCCAGCCGCTTCCGGAATCGAATTTCGTTCCGGCGCTGAAGAGCGGCGCTCCGCAGCAGACGCAGCAGTAGGTGCCGTCGTCGTGGCAATCCCAGTAGCGTCCGGAGAAGGGAGGTTCGGTGGCGCATTGCCGGGTGACGGCGTATTCCTCCGGGCTGAGCTCGGAACGCCACTCGGCGTCGGATTTCCTGATTTTTTCCGGCATGGGAGACTCACCCGCCGAGCGGCAATCCGTCGATGTCCCAGTCGATCGAAAAGACGGCATTGTTGGTGGCCAGAATGGCGCGGCGATCGAGCAGCGCCAGGCCCACGAGGCCCATGCCGCTGAGCACCAGGCCGGCCGCTCCCTCGGGCGTGATGCGCACGACGCCGCGGCGCCCGCCGAGCGATGCCGCCACCAGGAGATTGCCGGCGCGGTCGAAAGCCATGCCCTGGGGCCTGCCCAGCCCGCGGAAGAAGACGCTCACCTGGCCGGCGTGATTGATCCGGTAGATGCGGTCGAAGCTCGACGTGGTCGGGCCACTGACGTAGAGGTCGCCCGCGGGGCTGAAGGCGAAGTGGTAGGCGGAGATCGACGGCTCGAGCGTGGCGAAGACCAGAATTTCGCGGTCGGGAGAGATCTTGAAAATCGTGCCGCTGCGGTCGCCGACGTAGAGGTTCGATTCCTGGTCGAAGGCGATTCCGGTGGCGATGCCCATGCCCTCGGCGTAGGTGGTCAGCTCGCCGGAGTTGGCCAGGCGGTAGACGGCGCCGTCATGGCGCGAGGAGACGTCGAGATTTCCGGCTCCGTCGATGGCCAACCCGGTGGGATTCATGATCTCGGCCGCGATCGGGTGAAGGTGGGATTCGTCGTCGATGCGGAACAGCGAAGTAGGCACGCTCTGCCCGCGGCTGCCGGAGAAGGTGACGTAGATGTCATCCTCATCCACGGCGGGATTGGCGACCGGGTGCAGGTTCTCCGAGAGCAGCGTGGCGACGGTGAAGACGGCCTTCGCCATGCCATGCGGAGTAGTCACGGAAACCGACTTGCCCTTGGCGCCCTCCGGCACGAGCACGGTGAGCTGGGTGGGCGAGCCGAAGACGACGGTGGCGGCGGCTTCGCCGAAGCAGACCTCGGCGGCGCCGGTGAGGCCGGGCAGCAGCCCGCGGCCGTGCAGGCGAATCTCGCCTCCGGGGAGCGCGCAGGCAGGTTCGACGGAGAGGATGACCGGAGCTTCCGGGGTCTGGGTCATAAGCACACTATTTTACGATGCCGAAGCGCAAAAGGAGCTGCAGAACAATAAAGCCGTAGAGACCCGCGCCAAGATCGTCAACTACGATGCCGACGCCCTCCGGACGCAGCCGCTCCAGGCGGCGGATAGGCGGCGGCTTGAGGATGTCAAAGGCGCGGAAGAGGACGAAGCCGGCGATCTGCGCCTGCCAGGTGAGCGGCGCAGCCACCAGCGTGAGCATCTGTCCGGCAACTTCGTCGATGACCACGTGCGCCGGGTCGTCGCGTTTGCAGGCGCGCGCGGTGAGAGTTGCGGCAGGGATTCCGATGGCGGTGGCCAGGGCACAGTAGGCCAGCGCTCCGGGGATGAGCCAATGCGGCGGCAGGGCGCGGCCGATGAGCGCCCAGGTGAGCAGCGCACCCAGCGAGCCCCAGGTGCCGGGCCCGGGCTTGAGCGTGCCCGCTCCGAAGAAGGTGGCGATTGTCCACGCCCAGTAGGGGCGGGTGGGGCGGGCGGAGGGGGTCGGGGGCGGGAGGGGGGCGGGGGGGGGCGCCACGGCCCCCGGGTCGCCCGCGGTCGGGTTGGGGGGCCCGTGGTATGCGCCCCCCGGGGCGGCGCTCGCCTCGTCCCCGCCACGGTTGAGGACCACCACGGTCGCGTTCACGGACTCGTTCACACGGGGCGCCGCAGGGCTGAGCTGGACCTGGATGGGGACCAGGTCCGGTGCCTGCACGGGGGGCGGAGGCGGGGTTCCGACCTGGATGGTCACCGAGGCGCTCCCCATCTCGCCCCGGTTGTCTTTGACGGTCACGTTCGCGGCATAGCTGCCCTCGGCTGCATACGCGTGCTCCGCATACGGGGAGGACTGCCATCCGGTCGCCTGGCCGTCGCCGAAAGAGAAGCGGTACGCGACGATCCGCCCGTTGCCCGCGTCGTGGCCCTCGCTCGCGGAGGCGTTGAAGTGCACGACCTCTCCGACCGCGGGGTACGCATTGTCGACGGTGAGGCGGGCCGTCGGGCCCTCGGGGAGCGCGGCCGCTACCGCGAGCATCGTGAACGCGACCGCCCACACAGCCAGCGCGATGGCCGCACGACGTCGGAGGGCGGCGTACGTCCTCCGGGAACCCACGGCCCTGCACCCGCGGCGCCTCGTTTATAGTTTCCCCGCGCCCGTCCCGCGCCGCCAGAAGTCTAAATAGCCGCAGCCGGTTCGCACCGGACGTGCCCATCGAGTCCGCGCGCAAGTACGCGCTCCAGAACGCCGTCCTCCATGGCGGCCAAGCCGAGGCGAAGGCCGTCCTCGGAAAGCTGCTCGCGGAGGACGCGTCCCTCCGCCCTCGCGCGAAGGAGATCTCCGCGGAGGTCGCCCGCGTCGTCGCGGAGGTGAACGTCCTCTCGTCCGAGGCGCAGAAGGACGCGCTGGCGATGCTCGCTCCCGAGCTCCTCGAGAAACCGAAGGGCGAAGCGGGTCCGAAGGTGCTGCCGCCCCTCGCCGGCGCCGAGGACGGCAAGGTCGTCGGCCGCCTGGCGCCCTATCCGTCCGGCCCGCTGCACATCGGCAACGCCCGCGCCTTCGTCCTCAACGACGCGTACGTCAAGAGGTACCACGGCAAGCTCATCCTCGCGTTCGACGACACGATCGGCTCGGAGGAGAAGCCCGTCCTCCCGGAGGCGTACGAGCAGGTCAAGGAGGGCCTCGACTGGGCGGGCGTCGAGTACCACGAGGTGCTCTACAAGAGCGACCGCATCCCCATCCACTACGAGTGGGCGCAGAAGCTCCTCGAGCTCGACGCCGCGTACGCGTGCACGTGTGACGCGGAGACGCTGCGGAAGAACCGCGAGGCCGGCAAGGCGTGCGAGCACCGCGGCCAAGCCGCCGACGAGACGATCGCGATGTGGGAGGCCATGCTCGCCGGCGAGTACGAGGAGGGCGGGGCCGTCCTGCGCCTGAAGACGGACATGCAGGACCCGAACCCGGCGTTCCGCGACCGCGTCCTCTTCCGCGTCTCCAACCGCGAGCACCCCCGCGTCGGCACGCGGTACCACGTCTGGCCCATGCTCGAGTTCTCCTGGGCCGTGGACGACCACCTCCTCGGCGTGACGCACGTCATCAGAGGCAAGGACCTCGTCATCGAGGACCAGATGGAGACGCGGCTCTGGGACCTCTTCCAGGTCGAGCGCCGCCCCGCCTTCGTCCACTTCGGCATCCTGCGTTTCAAGGACCTGGAGCTCTCCAAGTCCCGCTACCGGCGCGAGATCGCGGAGGGCCGGCTCACGGGGATCGACGACCCTCGGACGTGGTCCCTCCAGTCCCTGCGACGCCGCGGCATCCGGCCCGCGGCCGTCCGCGACTTCGTCCTCGACTTCGGCCTGAGCCTGAACGACATCGAGGTCGCCGCCGAGACGCTGTACGCGGAGAACCGCAAGCTCATCGACGAGCACGCGAACCGCTACTTCTTCGTGCCTGAGCCCGTGGCGGTGGAGATCCACGGTCTCCCGCCGACGGAGGCGGCCCATCCGCCCCTCCATCCCGACTTCCCCGGCCGCGGCACGCGCACCGTCCCCGTGGGCCCGAAGTTCCACGTGGCCAAGGAGGATTTCGAACGCTTCCGCGGGCAGGAGGTCCGGCTCAAGGACTTCTGCAACGTCGTCCTGGACCACCGTGCGACCTTCGTGTCCATGGAGAACAAGGACATCCCGAAGGTCCAGTGGGTGAGCCACGGCGGCGTGCAGACCCACGTGGTCATGCCGACCGGCTTCGAATCCCACGGCCTCGGGGAGCCCGAGGTGGGCTCCCTCAAGGTGGATGACGTCGTGCAGTTCGAGCGCGTGGGCTTCGCCCGCATCGACCACGTGAGCCGTGTCGAGGTCCGCGCGTACTTCGCCCACCGCTAGACCGATGATGCCCAACGGGGCATAAGACCCGAACCTGTACGGGCAAGGTTCTTTCGGTCCACCGAACTCCCCTCGGTGGATTACCTCATGGCCGCACGTCGTCTCGCGATGCCGCTCCTGGGCCTTGCGTTCCTCTCCCTCGTGCTGGGGATCTGGGCCGGGCTGGTCCGCGTCGGCTGGCCGTGGCCCACCCTGACCCCGGATTTCTGGCTCGCCCACGGACCGCTGATGGTCTCCGGGTTCGTCGGCACGCTGATCGCGGTCGAGCGCGCGGTGGCCATCGGGAAGCGGTGGGGGTACGGGGCACCGACCCTGACCGCGGCGGGCGCCCTCGTCCTTGTGGCGTCGCCCCTCTGGGTGGGTCCCCTGCTCATCGTCCTCGGCAGCGCGGTCCTGGCAGCCCTCTTCGCCGTCATCCTGCATCGCCAGCCGAACCCTTCCACGGCCGCGATGCTCCTCGGGGCTGCGGCCTGGGTCGTGGGGAACGCGCTGTGGCTCGCGTCCTATCCGGACCTCGACCTGGATGCGGTCATCCTGTGGTGGATGGCCTTCCTGGTCCTGATCATCGCAGGGGAGCGGCTCGAACTCAGCCGCGTGCTCCGTCTCCCCCGAGGCGCGAACGTCGCCTTCCTCCTCCTGGCGGACGCCTTCGTCGTGGGGGCCGCCTGGACCGTGTTCGACCTGGGTGCGGGGAGCGTCCTTGCCGGAGTCGCCATGGTGGGTCTCTCGGCCTGGCTGCTACGGTTCGACATCGCGAGGATCCAGATTCGCCAGAAGGAGCTGAGCCGCTTCATCGCCGCGGCCCTCCTGCCTGGGTACGTCTGGCTCGGCCTGGGAGGCCTCTTCGTGGCCCTCTCCGTGCTCGCCCCCTTCCCCCTCGTCTACGACGCGATGCTCCACGCGGTGTTCCTTGGCTTCGTGATCTCGATGATCTTCGCCCACGCCCCGATCATCTTCCCCGCGGTGCTGGGACTGCCGCTGCCCTACCGACCCTGGTTCTACGCGCATCTCCTGTTGCTGCACGCGGGGCTCGCCCTGCGGATCGCGGGCGACGTGCTGGCGTCCGAGCCGATGAGGCAGTGGGGTGCCCTGCTCAACGGCGTGGCGCTCGTCTGGTTCCTCGTGGACACGGGGCTGGCCGTGCGCATCGGGAGGAGGCAGGGGCAACCGGTCGCAGCTTGAAAGAGCCCTCCTGGGGGCGGGATCGTGGACGCTTTTCTGTGAAGGAGAATCCGCCGCACAAGCCCCCGGGAGCGCTGAGCCCTCGCCGCCGTCGTTGCCATCAGCCCGCCCTCTGGGGCGGGACATTCCGTCTTGACCAGCACCCCCTTCCGTTCAGACGATAGCGCTGGAGTCTTCGTTTCCCGCCAAGGCCTGTCCGGCGGAGGGCGGACACCTTGCCGTCTACTGCGTGGGTGGAACCGCGAGGTTGCGACCGCACTCGGGACAAACGTTCAGCCAGGTGTGGACGCCGCAGTTCGGACACCTGCGCATCGGGGGGAGATCCTCGGGTCTCGGAGGTGTGGAAGGGAGCTTCGAGGCTATGTGGCTCCAATCGCGGGACAGTCCCCTCACGGCGGCCCCAAGGAAGATGAGCAGGAACCCCACCGCGATGGCGCCGACGCCCCCTGCGACGGTCGAGCTGAGGAACGCAAACCCGTCTAGGACCGCGATGGGCTGGTTAAGGCCCACGTCCACCGTGAGGAACCCCAGGAAAGTGACCAGCGCACCAAGGGCGAGCAACCCCCACGCGAGCTCCAGACGCCTCCGCAACGACAGGAAGGTCGGGCGACCCCGTGGATTGCTTTCCGTCAACGGCTTCGACTCGGGCTCCGTGGCTTCCCTTCAACCGTAGGAATGGGCGAACCTAGATTGAAGTCTTTCGGTCGGGTTCGTGGCGGTCCAGGCCCGCTCGGGCCAATTCGCCGAGCCCGGCGGTCAACCTTTTCTACCGAGCCCCCCTTCCGAACCCCATGGTCCGCTTCGCGAAGCGCGTCACCTCGATCGAGTCCTCGCCCACGGTCCGCATCAGCGACCTGGTCACGGAGATGAGGGCCCGCGGGGAGACGATCCTCTCCCTGTCCATCGGGGAGCCGGACTTCCCGACGCCCGCGCACATCGTCGAGGCGGGGAAGAAGGCCCTGGACGACGGCTTCACGAAGTACACGCCCGCCGTCGGGTTCAAGGACCTCCGGGAGGCCATCGCGGAGAAGTCGGTGAAGGAGAACCGGATTCCCGCGAAGCCGGAGAATGTGCTGGTCGCGCCGACGAAGCACACGCTCTACATGACCTGCATGGCCCTCCTCGACCCCGGGGACGAGGCGATCATCCCGGATCCCGGATGGGTGTCCTATGGCCCCATGGTCGTCCTCGCCGGCGCGAAGCCTGTCCCCCTCCGTGCCGCCGACGAGCAGGGCTTCGTCCCCTCGCCGGACGACCTCGCGGAGCACATCACGCCGCGGACGAGGATGATCATGCTCAACTCTCCGTCCAACCCCGCGGGCTCCGTGTACCCCCGGGAGACGATGAAGGCCATCGCGGACCTAGCCCATGACCACGACCTGGTCGTCGTGAGCGACGAGATCTACGAGAAGATCCTCTACGATGGCGAGCACGTTTCGCCGGCCTCCCTGGACGGGATGTTCGACCGGACGGTCACCGTCAACGGCTTCTCGAAGACTTACTCGATGACGGGGTGGCGCCTCGGCTGGCTCGTGGCCCCGAAGCCCATCTTCAAGGAGATCTCCAAGGTGCAGGAGCATTCGATCACCTGTGCGACCGCGTTCGCCCAGAAAGCCGGGGTCGCGGCCCTCCGCGGACCGATGGAACCGCTGCAGAAGATGGTCGCGGAGTTCCGCGCGCGGCGCGACGTGATCCTGTCCGAGCTCGCGAAGATCGACCGCGCGACCGGTTTCCGCCCCGCGGGTGCGTTCTACGCCTTCCCGAAGTTCGACGTGCCCCTGGACGACACCGCGCTCGCGGAGCGACTCCTCAAGGAGGCCAAGGTGGCCGTCACGCCGGGTAGCGCCTTCGGCGAGGCGGGCGCCGGCCACCAGCGGCTCTCGTACGCCGCGTCGCGCGAGACGATCACGGAGGCCGTTCGCCGGATCGGCGAGGTCGTCGCGAAGCTCTGACTCCCGCGGGAGTCATCGCGGCGGGGTCCCGGGCGGCATGGTCCGGAGGAGGGTCAGCTCTTCCTTCTTGAGCAGGAGGCCCAGGAGGATCGGGGCGAGCACCGGGAAGATGACGGCGAACGAGCAGAGGCTGCCGGTGAGCTCCTCGGTCGTCGTTGAGCATGCGGTCTGGGACGCGGCTTCGTTGCAGGGCGCCCCGAGCCCCAGGACGAGCCCGACGAGGACCAGGGCCTCGACCACCGCGTACCCTGCGAGGGTCGCCGCCGCCCGTGACCTCACCCGGATGCGCTGCTCTACGCCCGCCGGCACGGTGGGAGCGACGTCCTCAAGCCAAGACACCACGAGGGTCCACGCTGCCGGGACCGCCGGCACGAGCGGGAGCAGGAGGATCGCCGGCCCCAGCGGGGCTCCGACGTCGACGAAGAGTGCGGCGAGCGCCGGCAGGACCCCCACGAGGACCCCATACGCCGTCGTCGTCAGGATCGCGGGGAGCGTCCGGCGCCTCCAGGCCAGGACCGCGCCCGCGACGGCCAGCGCGGCGATGACTGGGGTCAGGACTCCGAGGAACCAGAGTTGATCGAAGAGCGAGACCGAATTCGAGGACGCGAACAGAGCGGCCGGCCCCACCGCGGCGGGCACCATGAGCAAGGTCCACAGCCGCGCGTCCGCCCAAAGTGGCTTCCGGCCCCGCTCCGCAAGCGTCGCCGTCCCTTCATCCCTCCGTGGATGCGGCCGGTGAAGGGGCGGGACCTCGGCTAAACGTATGGGATATACAACCGCTACGCGCCCGCGTCAGGCGGCCCCGCGGGACCGCAGAAGCCGGGCGACATCCGCGTGCCCCTTGGCCTCGGCCTCCGCGAGGGGCGTCTCGCCGCCCTTCCGGACGGCGGCCGCGTCCGCCCCGTGCTCGAGGAGGAGGCGGACGACCTCCGCGTTCCCGTGCTGGGCGGCCTTGTGGAGAGGAGTGTAGTCCTCGGAGTCGCGGACGTTCGGGTTCGCGCCCGTGTCTAGGAGGATTCGGACCACGTCGGCACGGTTCGCAGCCACCGCGGCGTCCAGGGCCGTGTTCCCGAACCGGCTCCGGTCCTTCAGGTCGACCGTGGCGCCGTGGTCCAGGAGCACCTTCACCGCGTCCACGTGGCCGAAGAACGCCGCGAGGCCGAGCGGCGTGAAGCCCTCGGCGTTGGGCTGGTTCACCTTCAGCCGCGACTGCCCCAGGATCGTCTTGAGCCGCGCGGGGCGGCCCAGGGCCGACGCCTCGTAGACGTTCAGCTCGTCCTCCTGGACGCGCTCGAGGAGGGCGGCGAGCGCGTCCGCGGCCCCGTAGTACGCCGCGGTCAGGACCATCGTCCCGTTCGGCGTCTTCGCGCGCGCGATGAACGGGTTGCGGCCCAGGATCCTCCGCACGGCCGCCGCGTCGTTCGCCTTCACCGCCGCGAGCAGCTCCTCCTCGTCGCCCATGCCCTCTCACCCGGAGGACGGCCGAAGGCGCCGGAGCTCAAGAACCCTTCGCGGCCGCGGGCAGGCCGGGGCCCGGGGGGACGTCGAGGGTGGTGAGAAGGGAAGAAACGAAAAGGAAAGGGGAAGGGGTGGGCCCCGGAGGGCCCACGTGCTCACTGGACGACCTGGGTCTCGCCGCACGACGGGCACATGACCTCGATGGGCCGCTTGCTCGTCGTGATCTCGATGTTCGCGCCGCAGTGCTTGCACGCGACGGCCATCGGCCCGGCCGTCTGCTGGCTCGGCCCGCTCGGCGGCGGGGGCGGCGGCGTGGTTGCCTTCCCGGTCTCCGCGCTCGGGGGCGCGCGGCCCATGCCCGTCCGCCTCCACAGGAGGATGACGGCCAGGAGCAGCACGAGGAACAGCAGGAAGATCAGGATGTCGAACAGGGGCACGCCCGCGACGTCCATCAGGAGCGGGTTCACCGCACCCACGTGGACGACGACCAGGGTGCTCGCACCCGTCGAGCCCTCGTAGACCTCCAGGACCTCGTCGCCCGTGGGGGCGCCGGCCGGGATCGTGTACGTCAGCGTGCCCGACGCGGTCGTCGTGTCCACGGCCTTGAAGGGCATCCCGTAGAATCCGACCTCGAAGTGGTACACGGAGGGCAGGGCGGCCGTCCCGCGCGGCGTCAGGCTGTACGTCAGCGTGATCGTGTCGCCGGGGTTGTACGAGGACCGGTCCGGCGTCACGGTCAGGAAGTAGCCCGCGACCTGGTACGTCGACTGCGAGGCCGGCACGGTCCGCCCGTTCTGGCTCGCCGTCACGGTGAACGTGTAGTAGCGGCTCGCGGTCGGCCTCGGGGTCGTGAAGGATGCGCTGGTCCCCGTCGTGCTCCCGGCCGAGTACGTCGCGCCGCTCGCGTCCACGGCCTGCCAGTAGTACGTCGGGTTCGTGATGACGTTGGACTGGAGGCTGAACGTCGCGGTGATCGTGTCGCCCGGGCTGAACTCGGACTTGTCCAGGCTCAGCGCGATGTACCCGAAGGCCACGTGCGCACTCGAGGACGCGGACGCCGTCGTCCCGTTCCCGTCGTTGACCACGACGCTGAGATCGAGGGTGCCCTGGTAGGCCGTGGAGGTCGCGAAGTCGTATTTCGACCCCGCGTCCGGCGCGTAGGCGAGCGTGTTGCCCGTCGAGGTGTCGTAGACCGTCCAGGCGTAGGTCACCGTGGCCGTGCTCGGGAAGATCTGCGCGGTGGCCTGGATCGTGTCGCCGCTCGCGTACTGGAGCTTGTCCAGGTTGATCTGGACGGAGAGGGACGCGGTCGGCTGGACGGCGAACGTGGCCGACGTCGACGCGGACATCGTGCCATGGGCCGTCGCGGTGGCGTCCACCTCGTAGTTGCCCGTCGTCGGCGTCGAGGTGAGCTGGAACACGTACGTCAGGAAGCCGTTCGCGTCCGTCACGAGGTTCGTCGCGCTGTAGGCGGTGACGACGTTCCCGGTCGACAGGTCCGTCACGTTCACGCTGACGGGGATGTCGGGCGCCACGGGGTCGTAGGTGTGCGGGTTCGCCGGGTTCGGCGAGACGCGCGTGTAGATGTTCATGCTCACCACGCCGCCCGGCGCGTACGTCCCAGCGGACAGGGCCAGGACGATCCCGAGGGGGTTGATCGCGAAGCTCGTGCTCACCTCGTATTCGCGCAGGCCCGCGGTGTCATTGAACCACAGGTAGGCGTACCCGCGCTGCCCCGTCGCCACGGTGGGCGCCAGGACGAACATGTAGCTCGACCGGGGCGCGGTGAAGTTGTACTGGGGCACCGCGAGGAGGTTGTTCCCGGCGGAGTCGTGCACCTCGAGCACGCCGATGCCCGCCGGCGCCAAGCTGCCGTTGGCGATGTAGGTCACCGCCCAGGAGGCGTTGACGGAGTCCCCCGGCAGGTAGGCGGCGCGGTCGGTCCACACGTCCACGTAGTACGTCTCGATCCCGAAGCTGCGGGTGCGGACCTGGCTGGACGTGGTGTCCGTGGCCCGCACGGAGTACACGAACCCGTCGGGCCAGGTGGTGGGGATCGTGAAGCTGACGGTCAGCTGTCCGGTGGCGCTGACGGTGCGGTTGTTGATGCTCGCCGTGTGGGTCCCCGACGTGTCCTGGATCAGGAGGCTGACGACGTCGCCGGGGGTCGCGGTCACGATGATCTGGATCTGCTCGCCGGGCACGTAGATGTTCGTGCCCGTGTACTTGCCCGGCGACAGAGTCAGTCCGTTGCCCGTGAAGCTCGCCTGGGCCGCGGGGAACACCGCGAGACCGAACGTGGCCACCATCGCGAGTGCCAGCGCGACCGCAAGGAGCTGGACGATCCGCCGGCTCCGGAATTTCTGTAGTGCCATCTGAACCCATCCCGTTGTGGGCCGCAGGGGCCGTGCCCTGCGGTCGGGGCGCGATGGTGTCTGACATACTTAATGGTTCTGTCCGGTTGATGTCGGACGAAATCCCTCCATCCGCTGCGCGGCTACCCCCCGCCGGCCTTCGGGCCCGCGGTCCCGCGCAGGCGCGAGAAGAGCGTCTGCGCGCGCGTGCGCCACGGCTCCGCCTCCTCGTGCCGGCCTTGCGCCTCGAACACGTGGGCGAGCTCCTCGTAGCGGCTCGCGAGGCTGTAGGGATTGTCCAGACGGGCGATCAGATCGACCGAGGCGAAGAGCTCCCGTTCGGCGCGGGGCCATTCCCCGCGCTTCGCGGCCACCAGGCCGAGGTTCGCCCGGGCCGTCGAAAGGGCCACGGGGTCGTGGATCGTGGACGCGAGCTCGAGCGCGCGCTCCGCGCACGCGCCCGCGGCGTCCGCCGAGCCGAGGCGGAGGAGGTTGTCCGCGGCGTTCGCCAGGGCATACGAGGCGAACCGGATCTCCCCCGCGGAAAGCGCGAGCTCCGCGGACCGCTCGAAGGCCCCCGCGGCCTCCCGGGGCCGGCCCTCGTTGCTCAGGATGATCGCGAGGTTGTTCTCGACCGCGGCCTGCTCGCGGCTCCCCTTCTTCGCGAACCGGAGGGCCTCCTCGAGCCTTCCCTTCGCCCCGGCCAGGTCCCCCCGGGCGAGGAGGGCCGCCCCGAGGTCCGTGAGCGCGCGCGTGCGCTCGCGGGAGGCGTCCTCGAGGAGGAGCGCGGACCGGGTGAGGTAGTCCACCGCGACGCCGAGGTTCCCGAGGCGACGCTCCACCCCGCCCAGGGCCCGGAGGGCCTCGCCCTCGAGGGCGGGCACCCCCATCGTGCTCGCGTCCCGGACGGCCGCGGCCAGGATCCGCTGGGCCGACGCGTACTCCCCCTGCCGGGTCTCGATGCGCCCGAGATGGATGCGCGCGCGCAGCCGTTCCTCCGGCCGGCCGCGCCGGACGAGGGCCTCGAGCCCCTCGCGGGCCTCCGCGAACTTCCCCAGGAACATCTCCGTCTCCGCCAGGAGCCCCAGGGGGCGCCGGTTCGCGGGCAGGCGCAGGAGGCAGGCCTCCAGCTCCCCCGCGCGGGCCCCCTCCGCGTACGCCTCCCCGTGCTCGGTGAGGAGTGCCGCGGCGGCGTCGAGGTCCCGGGCCTCGAGCCGGTGGTAGGCGGCCTCCAGGGGCTCGCCCCGCCCCTCCCAGTAGTCCGCGGCCCTCCGGTTTGCGCGCCGCAGGTCCGACCCGGCCATCCGGGCCAGGTAGAACTCCCGCACGAGGTCGTGGAGCAGGTACCCCTCCTCGCCGTGCTGGAGCACCGCGCGCCGCAGGAGCCGGCGGAGCTGGGCCACGCTCGCCCCGAGCGCGTCCGGCGACTTCGCCGGCCTTCGCAGGACCGCGAAGGCGCGGAGGACCTCCTCCGACACGTCGTCCACCCCCTCGAGCACGGTCTCGAGGACGAAGCGCTCCGTGGCCACAGCGCCCGCATCGAGGCCGCTCGCGGCGAACAGTTCCAGGGCCAGGGGATGCCCCCGCGTCCCGCGCAGGATCCGCGCGACGTCGCGCGGGTCGAGGCCCTCGCGCCTTGCCCGGAGGAGCTCGCGGGCGGCCGCCTCGTCCAGGCCGGAGAGCGGGACCTCGCGGACGCACTCGCCCTGCGGACTGCCCGCCTCGTAGAACGAGGGCTGGACGCGGGTGCCCAGCAGGAGCTTGAACGGCAGCGGGCGCTCGAGGAGGGACCGGATCAGCCCGTCCGCGGGCGGGCAGGCGTGGAGGTCGTCCAGGGCGACGACGCAGCCGGTGAGGTCCTCGCGGAGGACGGCCACGGCCTCGAGCGGATCGTAGGCGGGCCGCGTCAGGATCCCCTTGAGCCGGCGGCGGTCCCGGCGGGCGAGGAACTCGGCGAAGGAGCACAGGAGCCCGTGGGCGTCGTCGTGGGGGAAGAGGCGGCGCTTGAGGAACGGGCGCGTCTCCCCCTCCAGCGCCCGGTCCATGAGGGCGGTCTTCCCGATTCCCGCGACGCCGAGGACCACCGCGACGGGCCGGGGGTCCGATGCGAGCCACTCGCGGAGGACCGCGAGTTCCGCGGACCTGCCGTAGAACGGCGGGCCGGCCGGGGCGGGCGCCATCGGTTGCTCGCGCGGCGCCAGGCTCACGACCCCTTTCGCCAGGACCCGCTGCAGGCCCTCGGACTCGCGGATGCCGGCCCTGCGGAGCGCCTCGAGGGCCTCCTCGCCGGTCATCGTCGCCGCGCCCTCCGCCGTCGCGACGGTCACCGTCCGCGTGCGCGCGTGCTCGCGCATGCGCCGCGCGAGGTCCTGCCCGGATGGGGTGAGGCTGTACACCTTCCTCCGGGTGCGCGCCGCGGCCACATGCGCCATGCGCTCCTCGACCTTGCCCGCGACGCGGAGCCGCTTGAGCTCCAAGGCCACGTGCGCGCGGCTGATCCCGAGGGCCGACCCGATGCCGTCCTGGGTCATCTCGAGGGGGACCTCGAACGCGTCGGCGTGACGCAGGAATCCGGAAAGATGGACGACGATGCGCTCTCCAACCGTGGTCCCGGGCACGGTGCCAAGCACCTCCCGCCCATCCCCGTACGCGCGGAATTTTACTTAAGTGCGCCGTATATGCCGGCCGCGCCTCCGGCCCTACGCCCCGCGGCGAAGCTCGTCGAGCAGCGCGGGGAGCGGGTCGAGGTCCGGGATCTCATGGTCCGGCCGCGGGTCGGACGCGCCGCGGGCCAGGCCCGCGCGGTTCACCCAGACGGTCGCCATGCCGAGGCGGCTCGCCCCCTCCACGTCGGCGGTCAGGGAGTCGGCCACGTGGACGACGTCCCCGGGCTCCGCCCCGCGCCCGACCCGGGCGGTCCCCGACACCCCCGCCGTGGACTACCGCGAGCGCCTCGACGAGGATCTGGGCGTCGAGCCCGGCCGTGACGTGCACGATCGGTACGTCGCGATCTTGCGCCGCGCTCCCGCGTTGAGTTCGGCCCCGCCCGCGACCGTGCCCGCCC
>OFHK01000302.1_pt1 | contig 15569 bp, 17 predicted proteins | sample 1521951 | NCBI WGS metagenome assembly OFHK01 (sample SAMEA2468436, study PRJEB22500) | soil metagenome | biome: Glassland; feature: Farmland; material: Clay | place: Australia | collected 2013-01-31 | depth 0.55 m
TCCCACCCCAGCCGGGCCTCCCACCCCAGCCGGGCCCCTCACCCCTGGCGGGGTGAGCCGGTGGGCATGCAGCAGTTCGTAGTACGGGCGGCACTGCTCGGCCAGCACGGCCAGGTGTGCCGGCAGTGGCCCGGCCGGCGGCTGGTAGGGGCCGAACCCGGTGGACCGCCACACGTTCTCATACCAGTAGTGCCCCCAGACCCCGTCGCTCTGGCGAGGCCCGGCCGGCCAGGACAGCATGGCCTCGGTGAACGGCACGTCCAGTGCCGCGCACAGGGCACGGAGCATCTGCCCTGGGTTTTCCAGCAGGTCCCGTGAGTCCAGGACCGGCCCGCCGAACTTGGCGAAGATCTCCGCCTGCGCGGCGATGCCCAGGTCGGCCAGCACCGGTGCGGAACGGACCTTCGCATACGAGGCGAGCAGTGCGGCCGGGTCGCGGATGAGGTGGGCGTGCCGGAGCGGTGCGAGCACCCGCCGGTCCACCTCCGGCAGCAGATGGTGGGTCATGTGCTTGGCGTAGAAGACGGTCTTGCCTTCGGGCACCGGGCCGCGCGTGAGGCGGTCGAGCACCACCCGCCAATCGCTGTCCTGGCTGCGCAGAACCTCGGCCCGGCCAGGGTGATCAATTCCGGTCCTGGCCAGGTAGAAGGCATAAAGCGGTTCGTCGGCCACGGCGGTGTCGGGACGGTTCTCCCAGGCCCGCATCAAGGCGGTGGAGACCGTGCGTGGCCCGGACCACATCGCGATCCGGGCCACCGGCGCCCCCGGGGCGGCCGGCTGGCTCAGAGCTTCACCACCGAGCGGAGCACCTCGCCCCGCTCCATCTTCGCGAACGCGTCCTCCACGGCGTCGAGCGCGATCGTCTCGGAGACGAACTTCTCCAGCGGGAGCCGGCCCTGCAGATACAGGTCGGCCAGCATGGGGAAGTCGCGTTCGGGCAGGCAGTCGCCGTACCAGGAGGACTTGAGCGCGCCGCCGCGGCCGAAGAAGTCCAGCAGCGGGAGGTCCAGCCGCATGTCCGGGGTGGGGACGCCGACCAGCACGACGGTGCCGACCAGGTCACGGGCGTAGAACGCCTGCTCGTAGGTCTCCGGGCGGCCGATCGCCTCGATCACCACGTCGGCCCCGTTCCCGCCGGTCAGCGCGCGGATCTGCTCGACCGGGTCGGTCTCCCGCGAGTTGATCACATGGGTGGCACCGAACTGCCTGGCCCATTCCAGCTTGCGGGGGTCGATGTCGACCGCGATGATCGTGCGCGCGCCGGCCAGCTGGGCGCCCAGCAGCGCCGCGCCACCGACGCCGCCGCAGCCGATGACCGCGACCGAGTCGCCGTGAGTGACCTTGGCGGTGTTAAGCGCGGCGCCGAGCCCGGCCATCACCCCGCAGCCGAGCAGCCCGGCCACCTCCGGCGGGACGGCCGGGTCGACCCTGGTGCACTGCCCGGCTGCGACCAGCGTCTTGTCCATGAACGCGCCGATGCCCAGGGCGGGGGACAGCGGTGTGCCGTCGGCGAGGGTCATCTTCTGCGCCGCGTTGTGGGTGGCGAAGCAGTACCAGGGACGGCCACGCCGGCATGCGCGGCACTGGCCGCACACGGCCCGCCAGTTGAGGATGACGAAGTCGCCGGGGGCCAGGCCGGTGACACCGTCACCGACCGCTTCCACGACCCCTGCTGCCTCGTGCCCCAGCAGGTAGGGGAAGTCCTCCCCGACGCCGCCCTCGCGGTAGTGCAGGTCAGTGTGGCAGACGCCGCACGCCTGGACGGCGACCAGTGCCTCGCCCGGCCCGGGGTCAGGCACCAGCACGGTGGCGATTTCGACGGGTTTCCCCTTGCCCCGGGCAATCACGCCCTGCACCTCAGCTGTCATCCCGCTATCGTCCAGCATTCTCATGCCTAACGGAAGTTGGGGGGCAGGCCAGTCACGCCCGCATCCGGGTTGCATTACCTCAGATGGCAGAGCGCATTTTGGATACAGGAACCGATATGCTATGAGTAGCGGCCGGGCAGCATATCCTTCTCCAGCGTGTGCAGGCGTGTTTGCCGGAGCCAGCGAGGTGGCCTGGGAGATCAGCATGACTGTGGACACTGCGCCCGCCGATGAGGTCGGCCCGATCCGCCCGGTGGAGCGGCCGGTGCCACTGCGGCAGTCGGTCTACGAGGCGATGGTCGAGCTCGTGGTGGCCGGACGGCTGCGGCCCGGCCAGCACCTGGTGGAGACCGAGCTTGCCCGCCAGCTCGGGGTGAGCCGCCAGCCGGTCCGGGAAGCCCTGCACCGGCTGGAAGCGGAAGGCTGGGTTGACCTGCGGCCCAACCAGGGCGCCTTCGTGCACGTGCCCACCGATCAGGAAGTGGACCAGCTGCTGGACGTCCGTGAACTGCTTGAGGTCGAAACGGCCCGGCTGGCCGCGCGGGCGGCGACCTCTGAGCAGGTGGCCAGGCTGCGCGTGATCTGCCACGAGGGGGAGGCCGCGGTCGAGGCTGGTGACACGGCGCGGTTCGTGACCGTGAACAACCACTTCCATGCGGAACTGGCCCGGATGGCTGGCAACGCCGTCCTGGCCGAACTGACCGAGATCGTGGGGCGACGGGTGCGCTGGTACTACCGGCTGGTCGCACCCCTGCGCGGGCACGAATCGTGCGCCGAGCACCTCGACCTGGTCGAAGCCATCGAGTGTGGCGACGGGGAGCGGGCCGCCCTGATCGCCGGCAAGCACACCGAGCGCACCCGGACCGCCTATCACCGGCCGGCTAGCTGACGGGGCGGCACGGCCCCGCACGGCTCTCCTGCCCCCGCTCGCCTGCCCCGCTTACCGGTGGTCAGATCAGGGCAGGCGCACCACGCTGACGGGGTCGGGGGCGTATGGATCCTGGGCGTTGTCGACGAGTTCGATCTCGCCGCGATCCGACAGGATGTGGAAGGTGCCGTCCGACCGGTACTCGCGGATGACGGTGCTGGTGCCGTCGGCGTGCGTGTAGCACTCCTCCGAGTACAGGTCGGTGGCCTGCTTGCGCGCATCCACCGCCGCCTCGTCCCGCCATTCGAACCGGTAGGGGGCCAGCGGGAGCCGGAGTTCGTACGGGAAACCCTCAGTCACCGGCTGCTCCGTTCCTCATGCGGCGCGCCCTGGCGCGGCCGCTCCCTTCCATGATCGTGGTGGGTTCTCCGCGGGGGCACATCGAACCCACCACGATCATGATTCAGGCCGGCTGACCGGCGGTCAGGCTAGGCGACGGCGGTCCTGGGACTGGCCGCCTTCACCCCAGCGGCACGCTCCATCTGCTCCACGGTCGGCCGCTTGCAGAAGAACACCAGCGTCAGCGCCGCCAGTGCGCCGAGCGCGGCGCCGAAGAAGAAGCCCAGGATCCAGTGGAAGTGCGCGGTCCCGTACAAGGTCCCGGTCATGATCAGGGCCGCGACGCCGCCGGCGAAGCTGCCGCCGAGCGCCTTCCACGCGTAGATGGACCCATAGTTGACGGCGTTGTTGGTCTCGCCGTAGTAGTCGGCGACGAGTGCTGCGGTCATCGGGAAGTTGGCGCCGGACAGGCCACCCGAGATGACCGCGCAGATGACGAACAACGGCGCATTGTGTGCCGACCCCGCGAAGTAGGCCAGCAGCTGGAACGCGACGTTGCCCGAGTATGCGTAGATCATGGTCCGCCTTCGGCCGATGAATTCGGATATGTATCCGTATACAGGCCGGAAAAGGCCGTCGGCGAGTGAGAACCCGGCGAAGCCGACCGCGGCCGCGACCGACCCCAGGCCCATCGCCTCCGCGAACCCGTAGTAGTAGGCCACGCCGAACAGGGAGCAGCCGACATAGAGGGCGTACTGGGCCCCTATCCATTTAGCCTGCGGGGTACGCCACATCTCACCGAGGTTGTAGTGCCGCAGGGCCGGTGGGTTGGACAGCAGGTCACGGGTGCTGCGCTTCTTCCAGTCGAGCGGGTCGATCTCCTTCGGCCACCAGTTCTTCGGTGGGTCCTTCATGAGGAATCCGGCGACCCCGATGCCGACGGTCATGATGGCGCCCTGGATGATGATGTATGTCTTGAGCGTGCTCGGGCTCATCGTGCTGGCGCCGCCGCCACTGCTGGCCGCGCCGATGATGAAGATGAAGGGCACGGCGCCGTAGGCCCAGCCGCCATTGACGAAACCGGTACGCCAGCCCTTCTTCTCGGGGTACCACTTGGCCACGATGTTGATGCAGCTTGAGTACACCATCCCGGACCCGATGCCGCCGAGCACCGCATACCCGAGATAGGCCTGCCAGATCGACGACGCGGTGGCCAGGATCCCGTAGCCAACGATGCCGCAGATGAGGCCACCCGCGACCGTGGCCCACCGGACGCTGAGTATCCCGCGGTTACGCAGGACCCCGGTGATGATCTGGATGAACGACTCGAAGATGACGAAGAACGAGAACGCCCAGAACACCGGGCCAGGACCCCAGTGGTGGACGGCCGCGAGCGAGCCGTTCAGTGCGCCCCACGTGTACTCGAGCAGGCCGGCCAGGCACATGGCGAGCCACGCCGCCATGATCGGGACCCAGCGGCCATAGCCCAGAATCTGCTTTGGTGTCTCACCGACCCGGAATACCCGGCCGGTTGTATTAGTTACTTCCTGATAGGTGACACTACCGGATGTCGCGCCCATTGGTCGCCACCGATACCTTTCATACGAGACGTAGGCTGACTCGTTTTTCCAGGCCCGGCGGATGCAGGGCCGGAGGGTGCAGGGGATGCCCTACCGGAATGGCGGGAATCCGCTGGGTGGTGTATCGGTCCCGGGCGGCCCGGACATTCGGTCCGGGCCATGACCGCGGGAGGAGCGCAGGGGCACCGGCAGGCTGCCAGCGGCGGCCGGCGCGGCGCCGTCCATCACGCGCTTACCGGGGGGCCGCGCGGACCCGGCGCCCGGGTGCTGGCTAACATGACCAGGCCGCGGCGTATCCGGTCGTGGCGGGACTCCTGCTTATCCGCCATGTCCGCCTCCAGATTCCAGACTCCGGGCCGCTGGCCGGTGAGCCTTCCGCCCTAGGTTTCCAGTCCGAGCGCTCTGAACAGGGCACTGCGTGCGGGCCCGTCCTCGGCAGCCTCGAAGAGTTCGTCCAGACCCCAGCCCGCCTCGGTGAGCAGATCCCGGGCCTGGTCGAAAAGGGGTGAGCGGTGCTCCGGCGGCACTGCCTCGAGCACGAGATGACGGACGACCTCGACGACCGCCTGCTGCATCGCCGCACGTCGCTCGCCCCGTGGCCGGGCAACCCCGGGTATCAGGGGAATGATCGTGCGTGGGTTCGGCGGCGCCGTCCCCCCAGGGCCAGGGATCGCCTGTCCGTCGGGGCCGCTCATGCCGGTCTCCGGTGAAGGGGGCCGCCCTCCACATCGAATGTGTGCGATTCCGGCTCGGTTGGCAACCCTCTGCGCACACTTTCTTGCGGAGTGCTGCCGTCCGCCAGCCCGGCCAGGTCCGCGCGGAGCCGTTCCATCTCGCCCGGACGGCTCAAGTCGATCACTTCGACCAGTGAGAAGGCACGCCCTCCGGGCCTGCCGTCAGCCAGCTGGATGGGGCCAGACTCCGCGAAGACCTCGAAACGCTTGCTGGCAGCCTTCGGCCCGATCGCCAGCACATAGCGCAGCACGGCCGCGCGGTCAGGCAGGTACCGCTGCTGGTGACCATCATCGAAACAGAGCTGCCAGGGGGTCGGCATCACGTTCCTTGGCGGGTAGGGGACAGGAACTGGGGGTCAGGCCCCGACGCCGCGGTTCAGCGGCATCGAGTAGGTCTCGTCGCGCAGGCGCAGGTGCTTCTCCGGGTCCTCACCCGCCCGGAGCTCGGCGGGCACGTCCATCCCGATGTCCTCCCAGTTGCGGTTGGCCTGCACCTGGATGGCCGCGATGTGCTCGGGCAGCATGTGGCCGAACCGGCCCTGCATGGCCAGGTAGTCGGTGACCGGGCGCTGCACCGGCGGGTGGAAGTAGTGGTACTTGCGTTCCTCCGGGTCGTATTCCCAGACCGGGAACAGGCCGGCCTCCACCACCCGGCGGCCGATCTCGACCGTCATCGAGGTCTGGTAGACCCAGCCCTTCTGGCATGGCGTGAAGCAGTGCATGAACGCGGCGCCATGATGGTTGAGGCCCTTGCGGGTCTTGTTCATCAGGTCGACCGGGTAGCCGACCGTGGTCGTGGCCACGTAACAGTGCGGGTGCCCCTCGGCCATCATCTTGGCCAGGTTCTTGGGCGGCAGCGATTTGCCTTCCGGGATCGCCTTGCCGAACGGCGTGAACGTGGTCATCCCCGCGTACGGGGTGGTCGGTGAGACCTGGATGCCGGTGTTGGCGTAGCACTCGTTGTCGTAGCAGATGAACAGCGCGTCGTGATTGCGGTACAGGGCGCCGGAGATCGAGCCGAGCCCGATGTCGGACGCGCTGCCGTCGCCGGCCATGACGATGATGTTCGGGAAGGGCCCGGGGTGGCGGCCCTTGCGGATCAGCGCCTCGTACCCGGCCGCGACGCCGGCGGTGAAGGAGCCGCCGCTGGCGATCGGCGTGTGCGCCCAGGGCACCGTGTACGGGGTGCACAGGTAGGTCGAGTTCGCCACGTACATGCAGCCGGTCGGCCCGGCCACCACCGTGTCCTGGCCTGCTGCCTTGAGCACCCACCGGTACTCGATGGCGGGCCCGCAACCCGCGCAGGTGCGGTGACCGGCCTGGTAGGGGTCCTCGTCGGGGAGTTCGGGCAGGTAGTGGCGGTCACGGCCGGCATCGTCGTCGGTCGCGGCGCCGCGGCCTTCCTCCTCCATCAGCGGGAGGTGCTGGCGGATCACTTCCTTAGCCATCAGCGGGCTCCTTGTGCTGTGCCGTGGGGACGGGTCATGGGGGTGGTCATTCCTCGAACCCCACCCAGTGCGCTGCCTTCTCGACGCGGCCCTGCTCGGCCGCCTGCATGAGCTTGCCGGCCATCCACTCGAACTCGGCCGCGGGGACGGTCTCGCCGCCGAGGCCGGCCATGAACGAGGTCACCAGCGGCCGGTTCTCCGCGTAGTACAGGGCGCCGGTCACGTCCGGCGCGAGGATGCCGCCATAGGTCGAGCCGCCGAGGCCCAGGTTGGTCTCCACCACGCCGACGGCCTTGACGCCGCGCAGGGCGTGGCGCAGGTCCTCGCTGGGGAACGGGCGGATCCACAGCAGCCGGGCCATCCCGATCTTGATGCCCCGTTCGCGCAGCAGCCTGATCGCGGCCCGGCAGGTGACCGAGTGCCCGCCGGAGATGACGATGGCGATGTCGGCGTCGTCGAGCATGTACTCCTCGACGAAATGCGGGTAGTGCCTGCCGAACGCGGCGGCGAACTCGTCGGTCTTGTCCCGGATCACCGGGATCGCGTCCTCCATCGCCCGTGCCCGCTCCAGCTGGAGCGGCGGCCCCTGCGAGGGGTGGATCTGCGGGCCGTGCGAGACCGGCTTGCGCGGGTCGAGCGGGAACGGCAGCCGGTACGGCGGCAGATAGGTGTCCACCTGCGCCACGTTGGGCATCTCGACCTCGCCCGCGATGTGGGAGACGAAATACCCGTCCTGCACCACCATCTGCGGCAGCAGCACCCGCGGGTCCTCGCCGATGGCCATGGCGATCAGGGTTTTGTCGAAGACCTCCTGCGGGGTCGCCGCCCAGCCCATCAGCCAGCCCATGTCCCGGGTGCACAGCGCGTCGGTGTGCTCGGAGCCGAAGTCGCCGGGCGGGTCGAGGGTGCGGTCGGCGATGGACATGTGCACCGGGATCCGGGCGCCGGAGATGATCGAGTACAGCTCGTAGCCGTAGGTCACGCCGACGCCGGAGGACCCGGTGAACGCCCGCGCCCCGCACGATCCGGCGCCGAACGCCGCCGACAGCTGGGAGTGCTCGCCATCGGCGACGATGTACTCGGCGTCGAGGATCCCGTCGGCGACGAACTGGGACAGGTTCATCATGATCGCGGTGTAGGGCCGGATCGGGTAGGCGGTGATCACATCGACGTTGGCGTACAGGGCAGCGTAGGCCGCCGCCGCGCAGCCGTTCAGCCGCTTGCGGGTGCCGGCCAGGCCGGCCAGCATCTGCTCGCCGTCGGGTGTCCTGCTGCCCGGGCCGTAGTCGGGCTGCCCTGCCCAGCCCCCATCGACATGAACCGTGGTCATGGCCTCACCCCGGAGTCTCCGTTCGGTGTGAATGTGGTCTTGCCGTTGCCGGCCGGCGCCTTACGGGTGGCGTCATATTCGGCGATGGTCTCCTCGATGAGCTGGTTGGTGAACGCCGACTGCTCGGCGTGCGCGCCGTCGTAGGGTGCGAAGGCGGTTTCCATCCGGGTGACGTCGGCGGGATCGTCGAAATCCATTTCCGGGACCTTCTCCAGGCAGCCGGTCGGGCATTCCTGCACGCAGACCAGGCAGCCCTTGCAGTAGGTCGTGCGGATCGCGTAATGCCCGTTCTCCCGGGTGTCGCGCATGACGCTCACGTCCGGGCAGACGATGTAGCAGTTGTCGCAGCCGTTGCAGACCCCGCAGCTCATGCAGCGGTCGGCTTCGGCGATGGCCTCCTCCTGGCTGTAGGCGAGGGTGACCTCGACCTGCTGGCTGCGGCGGCGCTCCGCGGCGAGGGTCAGGGGCGCCTCGATCCGCGGCGCGTGCCGGAAGTAGGCAGCGTTGAGGCCCTGGTAGGACATGACCTGGACCTCCGGCTCGGGGCCGAGAGCTTCCGCGGTGAGCACACGGTCGATGTCGCGCGCCGCCCGCTTGCCGTCGCCGAGAGCGTCCACCACCATCGACGGCCCGCGCATGACATCGCCGCCGACGAAGATGTTGCCTTCCACCCGGCCGTGCTCGTCGGCGGTGATCACCCCGCGGTCGCTGAGCCGGTCTGGCAGCCATTCCAGCTGCTGGATCTGCCCGATCGCGATCAGGATGGTGTCGCAGGCGACTTCACGCTCGGTGCCGGGGATCAGCTCGGGGCGCACGGCACCACTCGCGTCCTTGCCCAGCCGGGCGTCGCACAGCACGGCCCCGGTGACGTGACCATCCTCCGACAGCACCTTGACCAGTGACGTGTTCGGCGCGAACGCGACCCCTTCCTCCCTGGCCTGGATCAGGTCCTCAGGGACGATGAGCAGTTCGTCCTCGGCTTCCAGGCTCGCGATGGTCGCCTCGCCGCCACCAAGGCGGATGGCGCTGCGCGCCGCGTCGGACGCGGTGTTCCCGCCGCCGATCACCAGCACCTGGCGGCCCACCTGCACCGGCCGCCCAAGGCCGGCCTCGCGCAGGAACTCAAGCGCGCCGGTGACGCCGCGGGCCTCGATGCCCTCGACCGGCAGGCGCCGGCCGACATCCTGGCCCAGCGCGAGGAAGGCCGCCGGGTAGGAGCGCAGCTCGTCCCAGCTGACGTCCCGCCCGGCCCGGACACCACAGCGGATCTCGATCCCGCCGAGCGCGACCAGCTTGGCGACCTCGGCGTCCAGGATCTCCTCCGGCAGGTGCCAGTGCGGGATCCCGGCCCGCAGCATCCCGCCCGGCTTCTCCAGCACCTCGAAGATCACGCTGGAGTACCCGCGGCGGCGCAGGTGATATGCGCAGGCCAGGCCCGCGGGCCCGGAACCGACGATGGCCACGGTGGTGCCGTTCAGCGGGGGAAGGGTGCCGGCGATGGGGTCTTCGGGCAGGGCCAGGCCGTAGTCACCGAGGAACCGCTCGACGCTGCGGATGCCGATCGGCTCGTCGTGCGCGGCCCGGTTGCAGGCCGTCTCGCACGGGTGGTAGCAGACCCGGCCGGTGACCGACGGCATCGGGTTGTCGTTCAGGATCGTGAGGTAACCGTCGAGGTAACGCTCGTGCTTGACGTAGTCCAGGTATTTCTGGATCTGCTCGCCGGTCGGGCAGGCGTTGTTGCAGGGCGGGGTCTTGTCGCGGTAGACGGGGCGGTAGAACCGGAAATTCCCGGTGGGGAAGAGCCGCTGGCCGTCCTTTTCGGTCGGTGGCGGGGTCACCCCGGCGATGGGCAGCTGCAGGTGTGGCGGGATCCGCGTGCCGCGGACGGACATGGAGCCTCCTCGCTAGGGGTCAGCCGGCGGACGCGGCGTGGGTGGCGGGGACCGCGTCGGCGGCCTCCGGGGACGCAGCCGTGGCTGCCAGGTCCACGACCGCGTGCTGGGCGGCGCCCCGCAGCATGGCGTCGGCGTCGGCCACGTGATCGGCGACCTGCTCCACCGGCAGCACGCCGGTGGCGGCGGTCAGCGCGCCGATCAGCGGGGCGGCGATACCCAGCCCGATCGCCAGCCGTTCCTCGGCGCCCTCGGTGGACATCCGGTCAAAGGCCAGTTCCGACAGGTTGCGGACGAACATCCATGGGCTCCGGCCGCGCTGCTCCGCCAGCCCCACCGCGTCCACCACCACGAACTTGGAGATCTTGGCCTTCATCTCGTCGGGCAGGAACTTGAGCAGGTACTGCGGGTCGCGGACCGAGTTGACCACCACGACGCCGCCCCGTTCGGGGGTCCCGCGCAGGAAGTTGACCGCCTTGATGATCGTTTCCTCGACCAGCACCACCCAGTCCGGGTGCGGGTTCTCGTAGACAAAACGGTCCACAATCGGCGAGTCGCCGAACCGGGCGTACCGGCGGACCAGGCAGTTCGTCCGGTCCGGGTCGTCTACGTAGTCACTGACGTTGTCGGCGTAGTAGCCCAGCGCGCGTGCGGCGGCCGCGACACAGGAGGAGACGTCGCGCGCCTCCTTGTCCATGATGATTCCGCGGGACCAGACCGTGAGCTCGTGGTACACGTGCCACTTCCTCAGATTGTATACCGTCGGCAGGATACTGCCATGCTAAACGTGTTACGGCTGACGTCAAGAGGGGATTTCTGGCGGGTTTCGCCCGCCAGCCGCGCGGTAGCCAGCCGCCCATGCGGGCGGGCGGCGCGGCCTGTCTTCCGCCCGGATGAGCCATCCGGCCTGACCTGGCCGAAACCTAACAGGCAAGATCCGGAACGGGCTGGTGAGCTCCGGGTGGCGGCGGTGGCGGCGGTGGCGACCTTCAGAGGCCCGACGGGAAGGTGTAGGGCCGCACCGGCACGACGGTGTCCACGTCCAGCTGGACGACCGTGTGCGGGTTCAGCTTGATCGAGCGCGGGTCGCCGGTGAACCGCTTGCCGTTGACGAATGCGGTCACTGTGCCGGTGGCGGTGCTGACCTGGCTGCTGCTCAGCGGCTGGCCCCAGATGTCGAAGAACTCCCCCAGGGTGTAGATCCGCTGGACGGGAGACTCGATGTGGATGATCCCGGTCGCGTCATGGGTGTGCAGCCAGTACAGGCACTTCCCGCCCTCCACGAAGCCGCTGACCACCTGCTGCGGCCCGGGAATGCCGACCCCGGCGGGGACCGCGCGGCTCGCGCCCGAGACGAAGACCGCCAGGTGCGCGTGGATGTGATAGGCGGCCTGCTCGCTGGTCTGGCACTGGATGCCGTCCACGGTGGCCCCTTGGGCCGCACCGTGGATTCCTGCCTGCGTTTTGGCGCGCCCGCCGGTGAACGCGACCACAGCCAGTACCACGATGGTGACGACAGCCAGCGCAGCCACCACGCCCAGGGCACGCAACTGCAGCTGCCGGGTGCGCTGCTTGCGCCGCATCTCGGTAACCTTCTGCTGGGCATTGCGTGATGTGGGACGTTGTGACATCTGGCTCTCTCTAAGGGTGTTGCCCGTGGTATTGCCCGGCAGCCGAACGGTGCTGGTTGCAGTGCGTTCCCCACCAGAGGCTATGGCATCTCCGGCCGGGAACGGGCGTCACTGGGCGCCATATCGGCAGTCGCGCCGGCCTGCGGCAGATGCCGAGGCTGGGCCTGGCTGGTGGCGAGGCTGGGCCTGGCTGGTGGCGAGGCTGGGCCGGTGGTTGCCCGGGCCGCGCCGCGGCAGTTGTCCCGACCACAGCCGACCAGGTAGCGGCATGTCGTGCCGATGCCTCATGATGTAGTGATTTCGCTCTGGCCTGACCCGAAGAGGGGGAGCATGCGAGACGGAGGTCGACGGGAACCCGCCAGTCCGCGGCGGCGTGCGTCCTCCGACCGGCCAGACTCCGACCCCCGCGGCGATCCACGGCGTGAGCTGCCGCCCGATTCGCGATCGGACGCAAGGCGTGCTCGCGACCCGCGGAGTGATCCCAGGCTGCGCCCGCCGGTGAATCCCCGGCAGTCGGACCCGCGCTTGCGTTCCCCGGCAGACCCACGAGTGACTGACCCGCGCCTGCGCCCGTCGGCGGATCCCCGGCGGTCCGATCCGCGCTTGCGTTCCCCGGCAGACCCACGAGTGACTGACCCGCGCCTGCGCCCGCCGGCGGATCCCCGGCAGCCGGACCCACGGCCGCGCTCGCGCCCGGCCCTCCCGCCGGGGTCGGGGACCGGCTCCCGGCTGGATCGGCAGCAGGCATACCCGCCTGACCCGCGGGATTCGCCGGGGCGTGCCTCCCCCGACGGGAGGTTCGGCCCGCGATCAGATCCTCGGGTCGGCCAGCGCCCAGCGCCAGGCCAGCGCCCAGCGCCAGGCCAGCGGCCAGGGTCGGGGCCGCAGGCAATACAGGGGCAGCGGTCAGGATCGGGGCCGCAGGCAATACCGGGCCAGCGGCCAGGATCAGGGCCGCAGGCAGGCATGCGGCCCGATCAGCGAACCCGTCCTGGACCGGGGCCGCGGACCGATCCAGGTTCGGACGCGCGGTTTGGCCCGCGCGCGCTGCCGGGGCGGGACCCGCGCGGTGCCGTGCCGGGGCGGGACCCGCGCACCATGCCGCCGACTTCGTCGGCGGTGACAGCCGGCCAACGGGCAGGGCAGGATTATGGGCGGCCCGGCGCCGGAGGGCCAGAGGACGGCCGGAGCAACGGCGGGCGGAGCGGCAGGCGGCAGGGGCCTGCTGCCGACCGTGAGCGCCAGCCCCAGCGGGTCCCCGGCCGGGCAGATCCGGACGCCCCCGGCTACGGCCGGTCCCAATCAGAGGCGGCCGGCCGGAACGGGCCCAGCGCCGGCACGGCCTCGTCCGGCCGGAGCAGGCAGGGCAGTCGCACAGCAGCTTCCGGCCGGAGCCCGCGTGCGATCCGGAGCCGGTCGCGAGTGTGGCTGTGGGCCGGGGTCGTGGGTCTCGTGGTGATCGCCGTGGTGGCCGTGGTGGGCTTGTTCGTGCTGGGTGGCGGCAGCCCAGGGCATGTACTCGTGACACCCAACAAGATCGGCGCCTACGTCCGCAGGCCCCAGCTTGAACAGCAGATGAACGCGCAAGATCTGCAGCAGCAGGTGACCGCCAAGAGCGGAGGGGAGGTCAGCCACGTCGCGTACGCGGTGTATCAAGACAACGCGGGCGTGGCCGGCAGCCTCGGCCCGATCTTGTTCATCGGCGGGAACCTGTCCGGAGTCTCGCCCAGTGGCTTCATCGCCAGCTTCACCAACGAGTTCAAGGGCGCCCGGAGCACCAGTGCGGGCAGCATGGGCGGCCAGGCCGCCTGTGTCAGCGCGGACGCCAACGCCGCGGCGAGCGTTGCGATGTGCATCTGGGCCGATAACGACACCTTCGGTGTCCTTGCCTCGCCCACCATGGGCACGGCGCAACTGGCAGCGCGGATGCTGGCAATCCGCCCCCACGTGGAGCGCCCGGCGAAATAGCCCACCGTATGGCCACTGACCGGAACGCGGGCATTGGTGACGGGTTCGGCGGTGGTGAGGCGGCTGGATGCGTCGCCGTCAGGGGCGCGTCAGCTGGGGTCCTTGCCGTGCTGCGGTCGCTGCTTGCGCAACGGGAGGCGGGCCACGGCGATGGTGATCGCGGCGGCCAGCACCGCCAGGCCGACGATCTGCCCGCCAATCAGGGGCGTGTCGAGCGGGAACTGGGCCGACACGTCCGCCACCCGGATGGGGTGGGCAGACGGCGCAGGCAGGGGGTTAGGCGTGGGCGAGGCGTTCGGGAAGGTCACGCCCAGGCTGGTTGCGGGATCTGGCAGGGCCGGCAGGGAGGCGGACGGAAGCACTCCCGGTGGCAGGGTGCCCGGCGGCAACATACCTGGCGGCAAGGTCACCCCGACTCCGGCCGGAGTTGGGCTGCTTGTGGTCGGGGTCGGGGTCGGCGTGGTCGGGGTCGGGGTCGGCGTACTCGTGGTCGGGGTCGGGGTGGGACTCCCCCCGACCGCGATGCTGTCCCACCCGGTAGCCGGCGATGCGGCCTCGGGCGAGGTCCCTGTAGCGGTGAGGGTGAGGCTGGCGCCAGCGGCCTGCTTGGGGACTACGACCATTGCCTCCAACTCAACCGCCTGGCCCGTCGGCACGGCCACCAGGCAGGTGGCTGTGCCCGGCTGCGCGCAGACGGTGAAGGTGGGTGAGGTCTTGCCCGGTTGAGCCGTGACGCTGACCGCCGCGTCGCCACTTGTTGTCCCGGCGAACCAGACCCAGACCGCATAGTGAGCATCCTGGCCTGGCAGTAGCGTGGATCTGCTCGAGAGAGCCTGGACCTGTACGCACAACTGTCCCGTGGGGGGGGAGGTCGAGGTGGGCGGGCTGGGGGACTGGCTCGACGGCGTTACCGACGGGCTGGTGCTGGGGGACGTGGTAATCAGCGGAGTGGTGGAGGGGGTATTGGACGGGCTGGTGCTAGAACTGGGACTGGTGGCAACGGTGAGATTCATGACACATGGGTTCACCGGCGCGGCCGTTGGGCTGCTGCCGATGAGGAACATGCCGACCATGCTGGACGAAACGAATGAAAGACCCGCGAGGGCACCAAAAGCGTGAGACCTGGCGTGCCGTGTTTTCATGATCGCGCCCTTGCCACCGTGGTCATACGTCCCAGAGCCGCTCACTGCCATGATCGGGGACCTCTCACCGCGTGCAAGCATTCCCCGCTACCTTCATTCGACACCTTTGCAGACTACGGCGGCACCGGCGGGGCCTAAAAATGACAGGAAACTGTCGACGACGTCTGTGTCACGCGCAAGCCTGACGTCCGGACCGAGCAGCAGCGGGAGGGAAGATGGAGGCTGCCGCGTGGACGCCGCCTGACGACATCCTCACCCGTCCGGCGCCTCCCCCTGATTTGGTGATCAGGTACGGCGGTGGCCCCGAGCACGTCGCCGATGTCCGCTTGCCTGGAGACCGGTCCGATGACGGATCTCGGCCCGCCCCCCTCGTGATCTTTCTGCATGGCGGATTCTGGCGGGTGACTTTCGACCGTGCGCATACCGGGCCGATGGCAACCGCCCTGGCAGCGGCCGGCTACGCCGTGTGCGTGCCGGAGTTCCGGCGTACCGGCCAGCCCGGTGGCGGCTGGCCCGGGACGTTCGACGACGTCGCCGCCGCAGTTGACCGGACGCCCGCACTGATCCGGGACACGGCCGGGCCGGGTGCGATCGCCGCCGGGCCGGTGCTCCTCGCCGGGCATTCGGCGGGCGGCCACCTGGCCCTTATCTGTGAGGGTCGTAGCGCTGTCAAGCCCCGGTAGCGCTGGCAGGGGGGTGACTGATTTTGGTCTCTGCTTCCTGATGGCTGCCCGTACGAGGCCGGACGGCGCGGGGTCAAGGTGGAGCG
>OFHK01000303.1_pt1 | contig 15555 bp, 16 predicted proteins | sample 1521951 | NCBI WGS metagenome assembly OFHK01 (sample SAMEA2468436, study PRJEB22500) | soil metagenome | biome: Glassland; feature: Farmland; material: Clay | place: Australia | collected 2013-01-31 | depth 0.55 m
TCGCTGAAGAATCCTAGCGCATGCGCCGTCGGATCAAACGAGACATCGAATCCCGTTAAGGTATCCCCAGCCGCTAGATCGGTGAATGAATTGAACCCGGTGTCGGTAAAGTCATCGACATTAAAACTAAACGTGCCGTTAAGCGTATCTTGCGGACCGCCAATCAGGAAGTTCGTAAGCGCCAGATTAGTACTCAGCGACCCTGAGCCCACAAGGATCGCCCCCAGGTCGAGAGTGAAGCTGAGTCCGTTGACGCTAAAACTTCCGCTGCCACCGGTCTTTGAGAATAACGGCGAGGCATAGTTATTAACCTGCCCCTGCAAACTAACCGGGATCGAACCTAAAGCAAGATCCGCCATATCAGGGTTTTGACTCTTGAAGTTAACTTCCGCCGTGCCGCTAAAAACCCCCGCGCCGAAAGTGTTGAGCCCAACCTGGAGCGCGGTGGAATTGCTCGATTGCGCCGCAATCCCCGAGACGGACCCAGCGTTGCTCGTAAACGGTGCGCTCACCGTGCCCAATGAAGCCTGCAGCGTGTCATTGAGCGCTGTAACCGCTGCGTTGTTTTTGACCGTGATACTTTGTAGGCCGACTATGTCGCCTACGTGCACGATGCCAAAATCGATCGGCGCGGGGTTGATTTGCGCCACCGCCGGCGTGTAAACCTTACCGGTAACTGTGACGTCCTGAGACGACAGGCTCATCTGGCAGGAGGTGCCGCAGCCGCCGATATTGCTGGCGTCGGAGATGAAAGCGATTGTAGCCGTTCCGTTGATGGCGCCCGCCGTGGCGGCCGGGATGTTCGGCGCGTTCGCGCTCGCCGCGGTGGCCGGAGCCGGGCTGATCGCTACCGGGCGGGCGACCAGGAAGTCGCAGCTTGCGTTCGGGCCCTTCCTGCTCGGCGCCACGCTTGCCGTGATCATGGCCAGTGGGGTGGTGCCGGTGATCGCCTGGTAAAGCGCCCGCCCGCCGCCGCCCGCCATGGCACTTCTCCCCTTATCATCTCGATAAAGGGGCTGTCGCCGGTCCGGTTCCGATTGGTAGAGTTCCGGCCGACATGACAGCCAACGGCGCGGAGGATGGCGCATGGGGCGAGTGCCCCGGAGGGCCTCACTGTTAACAGCAGCAGCATTAAAGGCCTTAGTGTTAAGAGCCTTAGTAGCCGGCTCGCTGGTGACCATTGGCGTGACCGCGGCCGCGTGTGGCACTGCTGCGCCAGGGACCTTTCACCCCGAGGGCACGAACACAAGCCAGCCCGCCGGCGCCCCCGCGGTCAGCTCATCGCAATTAGCCCGGGTTTCAGAGACTTCGCTGGTTTGGCCCCCGTTTGGCCGGAATGTTCATATTGTCATGACTGGCTGGCTCCCAGCCGACTCCAGCGAGGTCCCGGCGGTGATCACCGCCAAGAACTTCCTGCTGGCCTTCCTCTACGCGGAATACCGGGGAAATCAGGACCACCGGTGGAAGGCATACGTCGCGGGCAAGGTACGAAGGGACCTCAGTTCCAACCTCGCGCAGCCGGATGTCACCACTGAATCATTCACCGGGACCATCCGGTTCTCGCAGATGAATGTTTTCGCCGACCCGGCCCTGCCCGGGGCGCTGGACGTGTCCGAGTGCTTCGACAACTCGCATTCGGCCAACGTCGGGCTGCACAACGGCCGGATCATTCCCGATAACACGCCCCCTGACCAGCATTTCTACCTCAATACCGACGTGCTCGCCCAGGACGGCAGCGGCCTTTGGCATGTCGTCTCGGTTTACCCGGTCATCTATTACCCGCAGGCGAGGGAGTGCAAGGCATGATCCGGCGTGTCATCATCGCGGCCGCCACGGCCGCCGGCCTCCTTGCGCCATTCTCAGCGGCTCCCGCCAGCGCGGGCTCCGGCGTGGGCTGCAGCGGCAACGACTGCTCGGTCCTGCTGAGCAAGATGATCAGCCTGAGCGGCGACGTGGGCAGCAGCACCGCCCCGATCCCGGTCGCCCCGCCGCCGTGCCTGTGGGTGCCGGTCGGCGACGCGGTGAGCGGCAGCGACTTCATCATCAGCGGGTACGGCACGGTGCTGCCCGGCACCCTCTACGGCGTGTACGGCTCGGTGCAGCAGGCCAAGAAGCTGCTCAAGCACCCGGTGCCTGGCACCTGGTACATGCTCCCGGTCAATCCGGCCGCCTCGGCAGCAGGGCAGCAGGCCTGCCGGCAGCTACCGCTGTTCTTCTTCGACCGGCCGGGGGCTCCGCTGCCGGCGGTGCCCGTCCCGCCGCTGACCCTCGCCGAGTACGCCTACAACCACATGCTGATCCCGGTGCCCGCCGTCACGATCAACCCCGCCGCCAGGGGCTACGTCAACCTGGCCACCTACGTCTGGGGAACCTGGGCCGCCAGCCCCACGACCGGGCTGATGAACGCCTACAAGATCACTGCCACGCTCGGCGCGCAGACGGTGACCGTGTGGGCACAGCCGGCCAGCTTCACCGTCAACGTCACCGGGCCCGGCACGGCATTCTCCGGTGGCTGCGGCCCGACCGGCTCACGGTTCCCGGTGAACAAGCCGCCGGCCAGTTCTGGCCCGGGCACCCCGCCGGACTGCGGCGCGCTCTGGCGGGCTCCCACCAGCGCGGCAGCGATCGGCGCAACCGTCAGGTGGAACGTCACCTGGGGTGTCGGCAACCTGAACGGCCCGGGGAACAACGCTCTCCCGCCGGTCCTGATGACCGGCCCGAACCCGCCGCTGCAGTTCCCGGTCAGGGAGATCCAGAGCGTGAACGGCGGCGGCTGACCCGATCACTTCGCCCGGGCGGCTTGTCCCCCCGCCGGGCACCTGACCATGAGCCCACCCGGCCCCCGACCATGATCACGGAATCCTGCCAGTCGTATCGCCGGTGAGGATTCCGTGATCATGAAAGTTCAGAGCACGGCACCGACGAGCACCGGTTCGCTGGCCAGTTCCACCCCGAACGCTTCGCGTACGCCGTCCCTGACCTGCCTGGCCAGCCAGAGCAGGCTGGCAGTGCTCGCCCCGCCCGGGTTGACCAGGGCCAGCGTGTGCTTTGAGGAGATGCGCGCCTCCGCGGCGCTGGCTCCTGCCGTACTGGTATCCGCGGCGCTGGCTCCTGCTCCGCTGGCTCCTGCCGCGCTCGCACCCGTGGCGCTGGCTCCCGGGGGGCCCGCTCCCGGGGGGCCCGCTCCCGGGGGGCCCGCTCCCGCGGGGCTGCTCACGGCCCCCCGGCCCGGGTAGCCCTTCCGGAAACCGGCCTGCTCGATGAGCCAGGCGGCCGACACCTTCACCCCACCATCGGTGGCCGGGTAGCAAGGGATGCGGACGTCCGGGCCGGCCGTGGCCCGCACGGCACGTTCGAGCGCGGCGAACTGCTCGCCGCCCAGGACGGGATTGATGAAGAACGAGCCGACACTCCTGGTGTCAGGGTCGTCCGGGTCCAGCACCATTCCCTTGCGCTTGCGCAGGCCCAGAACCGCGGCGCGGACGTCAGCCAGCGGTGCCCGGCCGCCCTCGGCGATGCCCAGCGCACGGGCAAGTTCCGCGTAGCGCACCGGCGCGGACATCTTGTCCCTGCTGAGCAGGAAGCTCACGCTCAGCACCAGGTACCGGCCGGTCACCGGGGCCGGGCGGCCGGGCGCGGCAGCCGCGTGAAGGCTGCGCTTGAAGGCGCTGGTGCGGTAACCGAAACCGCAGTCGGCGGCGGCCAGTTCGGCCACGGCACCGCGCTGACGGTCATACACACGGACAGAACCGATCCGCTCGGCGACCTCCTGGCCGTAGGCGCCGACGTTCTGGATGGGGGTGGCTCCGGCCCGGCCGGGGATCCCGGACAGGCATTCCAGGCCGGCCAGGCCCTCGTCCACACAGGAGGCGACCACGTCATCCCAGTTCTCGCCGGCCGCCACCGTCAGTTCGACCAGGTCCCGGCCCTGCCCATCTGCGTGCTGCCCGTTGGTGCCCTGGCCCGCACCACCGTGCCCGGCGATGGCACGCTGGACTCCGCTGGTGGCGATGCGGACGACCGCGCCGGGGAAACCCTCGTCGGCGATGACCAGGTTGCTGCCCCCACCGAGGACAAGCAGTGGCTCGCCGCGTTCATCCGCGGCCCGGACCTCGGCCACGACCTGCGCCTCAGTGCAGGCTTCGGCCAGCCGGCGCGCGGGCCCACCGAGCCGTAGCGTGGTGTACTCCGCCAGCATGACCTGCTCGCCGACCCCGGGGCCGGCCCGCACCCCTTCAGTCATGAGCTGGGCCAGCCATGATCAAGGCAGGCGCACGACCGCGCGGGCACGGGTCAGCACCTTGGCCCCGGCCGAATGCGCGGCCAGGCCGAGCACCACCCGGTTGCCATCCAGCTTCTCCTCGACCGTGCCGGTCACCTCGATCGTGGCCCCCACGTCATCGTCGGGAACGACCACCGGCGCGGAGAACCGGACCCCGAACTCCACCAGCACCCCGGCATCGCCCGCCCAGTCGGTGACGTACCTGCCCGCCTGCGCCATGGTGAACATGCCATGGGCGATGACGTTAGGCAGGCCAACCGACCTGGCGATCCGCTCGTTCCAGTGGATCACGTTGAAGTCGCCGGACGCACCGCAGTACCTGACCAGGCTGAGCCGGTTCACCGGGTAGGTCACCGCGGGCAGCGCGCTCCCCGCCACCACGTCCGCGTAGCTCACCGCGCTCATGCCTCGCCCCGTTCCACCAGCGTCGAGAAGGTGGTGCACACGTGCTCGCCATCGAGCGTGCGGATCTGTGTCTGGGTGGTGAGCATGGTGATGGAGCCGACCTCCCGGATCCCGGCGATGGTGGACCGCGCGGTGACCACGTCCCCGGCGTGCAGCGGCCGCGAGTACTCGAACCGCTGCTCACCGTGGACCACCATGGCGTAGTTCAGGCCCAGGCCAGGATCCCCCACCGCCGCGCCGCTGGCGGCCATGGCGACCACGATCGGGAACGTCGGCGGAGCGATGACATCCGGGTACCCCGCCTTGCGGGCAGCGTCGGCGTCCCGGTACAGCGGGTTCGGGTCACCGACCGCCTCGGCAAACTCCGCGATCTTGACCCGGCTCACCTCATAGGGCGCAGTCGCTGGGAAGGTGCGGCCCAGGTAGTCCTTGTTGATAGCCACCGTGCTGATCCCCTACCCGGCCAGCGCGGGCGGCGCTAGCGGGTCTCGCGGTGAGGCTGGTGCTTGCGGCAGTTCGGGCAGTACTTCTTCAGCTCCACCCGGTCCGGGTCGTTGCGCCGGTTCTTGCGGGTGATGTAGTTGCGGTGCTTGCACTCCTGGCAGGCCAGGGTGATCTTCGGCCTCACGTCGGTCGCAGCCACGAGGGAGTGCCTTTCTCTGGGATGGACCCGCGGGGGAACCCGCGGGACGGTCAGACGCCCGCCGCCCGGAGACAATTCCCGGTTGGGAGCGCCAGCACCCGGGCCACCGTCATCGGGTCCGTCGTGGACACCGATGCCGGGGCCGGTGTGCTGGTAGCGGAGGCCGGACTTGAACCGGCGACACAGCGATTATGAGCCGCTTGCTCTGCCTGACTGAGCTACTCCGCCTGGCCGGCCATCGGCGCGCTGCCTCTCCGGCAGCCCGCCGGAGCGCCGGGAGCGCACTTAGCTTACCGGGATTCTCCCCGCACCCGTATTCGCCGCCCCGGCTGCCCGGCAAATGCATGATCGCGGACGATTTCTGGCAGATAGCACACCCGACCGTCCGCGATCATAGTTGAGGACGGCGGCGGCTCAGGCCAGCGCACCGGCCTGGCGTTGCACCTCGTAGATCAGCAGGCCAGCGGCCACGGCGAGGTTGAGCGACTCGGCCGTGCCGGTCATCGGGATGCTCACCTGGAGATCACCCCGCCCCAGGACAGCCTCGGGCAGCCCCTCCCCTTCCGCGCCGAGCAGCAGGGCCAGCGGCCGGGGGTAGCTGGCAGCCCAGAAGCGTTCCGTGGCCGTCGCCGACGTCGTGACCACCGCGATCTGATGCCCTGCCGCCCACCCGAAGAACTCCTCCACCCCGGCCTGGGCCACCGGAGTGCTGAACAGCGCCCCCATCGATGCCTTCACAGCCGCCGGGCCGTATGGGTCGGTGGCCCGGCCGAGCAGCACCACCCCGCTCATCCCGGCCGCGTTCGCGGTCCGGATGATCGTGCCGAGATTGCCGGGGTTGCCGATCTCGTGCAGGGCCACGAACACCGAGCCCGGCCCGGCCGGCAGATCCGCCAGCCCCGCCGGGCTCCCCCGGACGATCGCGGCGAGCCCGGACGGCCCCTCCCGCCCGGAGAGCCGGCCGAACAGTTCGTCGCTGACCCGGGTGACCCGGACACCCCTGGCCTCCTGCTCGCTGACCATCGTCGCGGCCGGCGAGCGGCCCAGCAGGCCGGCCGCCACGATCAGCGTCTCGATCGCCGCGCCCGCCTCCACCGCCTGCCACACCGGCTGGATGCCCTGCACCACGAACGCCCCCTCGCGCCGGCGGTGCTTGCGCTCGGCGAGCAGCCGCATTCGCTTCACCATCGGATTCGCGCTGCTGGTGATGAGGTCCGCCACGATGCTCCGTTCGGCTGACTGGGTCTTTTCCGTGGGCGCGGTCAGGTTACGTCCAGCACCACCTTGAGCTGCCCGGGATCGGCGCAGGCGGTCAGCGCGCGGCCGGCCTGCACCAGCGGGAACCGGGCGGTGACCAGAGCCGCCAGTTCGAGCCGCCCGCTCGCGGCCAGGGCAATCGCGGCATCGCAGTCGCGGGGGCGGGCCGCGCGCGGGTTGAGGATCGTCAGTTCCCGCAGGTACCACTCGTAGGTCGGCAGTCCGTCCGCCGCCGGCGCGGTGGTGCCGAAAACCAGCACCGTCCCGCCCGCACCGGTCAGCCGCATCGCCTGGGCGAGCGTTTCCTGACTTCCGACACACTCAACGCAGAGATCGGCGCCATGCCCGTCCGTCACATCGGCCACCACATCGGCGGCCTTGTCAGGGGCAGCGACCGCGCTGGCCCCCAGCTGCAGCGCCAGGTCCCGCTTGGCGGCCGACCGGGTCACCCCGATCAGGGTCCTCACTCCCCGCTCCCGCAGCAACTGCAGGTGCAGCAGGCCGCTCACCCCCAGGCCGACGACCACCGCGGAGCCCGCTCCCCCCGCGCCCGGCGCGGGGAGCGCCGTCTGGGCGTGCACGCAGGTGGACAGCACCTGGAGCAGCGCAGCGCCGGCCGCGGGCAGGCCGTCCGGAAGCGGGTGCAGGCAGGACTCGTCCGCCGCGACGAACTCGGCGAAGCAACCGTCGACGTCACGGCCGAGCAGCGCCCCGCTGCGGCACAGCTGCGGCAGGTCACGGCGGCACAAGTCGCAGTATCCGCAGAAGACAGCCGGATTGACCAGGACCGGAGTGCCGGCCGCGACGATCCCGCGCGGTCCGGGCTGCACCACCCAGCCGGTCATCTCGTGCCCCATCACCCGGGGCATCCGCACCGGGATCTGGCCAGCAGCGATCTTGAGGTCGGTCCCGCACAGGCCGGCCTGGGTCACCTGGACCAGTGCCCGCCCGCCGGCCGCCGGCCGGGCGACGTCCCGGACGGTCACGGTGCCTGGCTGCTCGAGAAGGGCTGCACGCACGACGCCATGCTCCCATCGGCCGGGCAGGAAGGACACGCCCGGAGGCCACCCCTGGCGCCCCAGGCCACAGCGGGAACAGGAGATCCTGATGTTATGGGCAGAAGTCGCACGTGCATCTCGACCTCATGTTCGCCGGGGCGGACCTCGACCTCACCGGGGCCAAGCCGGGGCCGGGCGGGACCGACGTCGATGTGCACTGCGCCTTCGGCGGTGGCAATATCCGGATCCCGGCGGACTGGCGGGCCGCCTGGGACAGCCGCGGCATTGGCGGGGTCGGCATCGGGCGCAAGGAACCGGTCATGAAGACCGACGACCCGGATGCAGCCGACCTGCGCATCCACCTGCGGGCGTTGTTCGGCGGGGTGGGCCTGCGCGCCTGAGCCCAGGCGGCCAAGCTTGCGGGCCGGCAGCGCTGCGCGCGCCGGCGGCACTGGGCGGCACAGCGGATGCCTGGCAGGATGACGGCATGGATTACGTGCTCGCCCAGGTCAACATCGGCAGGCTGCGCGCGCCGCTGGACAGCCCGGCGCTCGCGGATTTCATGGCGGCACTGGACCCGGTGAACGCGCTGGCGGACGCCGCGCCGGGGTTCGTGTGGCGGCTGCAGACCGAGGACGGCAACGCGACCGCGGTCCGGGCGTTCGAGTGGGACCAGGCGGACAGCGCCGGCGTGATCATGAACATGTCGGTCTGGGAGTCGGTCGAGGCACTGGCCGCGTTCGTGTACTCGGAGGAACACCGGCAGGTCCTGCGCCGCCGCCGGGAGTGGTTCGAGCGGATGCCGGTGGCATACACCGCGCTGTGGTGGATTCCCCGCGGCCACATCCCCGCCACCGGCGAAGCCGAGGACCGGATCCGGCTGCTGCGGCTGAACGGCCCCACCCCGCAGGCGTTCACGCTGCGGACACACTTCCCCCCGCCCGGCAGCGCGGATGGCGCTCCGCGGCCGGGACTCCAGGAGTGGATGTGCCCGGCGTGATCCTCAGTCGCCCTTGACGTTGACGATCTGGCGCAGCGTGTGCCGGATCTCGACGAGGTCCCTGGCGTCGTTCATGACCACGTCGATGTCCTTGTACGCGCCCGGGATCTCATCCAGGAACGCGTCGGCCGCCCGCCACTCGATGCCTGTCATCGCCGCGTCCAGCTGCTCGCGGGTGAATGCCTTCCGTGCTGCCGACCGGCTGTACTCCCGGCCCGCGCCATGCGGCGAGGAGTTCAGCGCAAGCCGGTTCCCCTTGCCGGACACGACGTAGGAGCGGGTACCCATCGAGCCGGGGATGAGGCCAGGGGTGCCTGCGGACGCGTCGATGGCGCCCTTGCGGGACAGCCAGACCTGCTTACCCCAGTGTGTCTCCTGCGTCGTGTAGTTGTGATGGCAGTCCACCGTCTCGCTCGCCTCGATGCTGGCACCGATCCAGTCCTGGAAGCAGCCGGTGACGCGGTCCATCATCTCCGCCCGGTTGAGCAGCGCGAAGTGCTGCGCCCAGCGCAGGTCGCGGATGTAGTCCCAGAACTGCGGGGTCCCCTCGACCAGGTACGCGAGATCGGGGTCGGGCAGCTGGATCCACCACTTCTTGTTCAGCGCCTGCGCGGTCTTGATGTGCCTGGTCGCAAGTTTGTTGCCGACGCCACGCGAGCCCGAATGCAGGAAGAGCCAGACCCTGTTCTCCTCGTCGAGGCTGACCTCGATGAAGTGGTTGCCCGAACCGAGGCTGCCCAGCTGCAGCCGCCAGTTCGGGGAGACCTTCTCCGCCGACTCAGCCCCATCCCGCCCTTCGAGTTCCTCAATCCGGGCGAGGGTGGTGGCCCGGTCAGCCACGGTGTTGTAGACACCAGCCGACAGCGGGATCGCGCGCTCGATCGCCTCCCGCAGGCTGGCCAGGTCGCCGCGGCGCACGTCATCGGCCGTGACCCGGGTGCGGACCGCGATCATGCCGCACCCGATGTCCACTCCCACGGCGGCCGGGATGATCGCGCCCTGGGTCGGGATGACCGAGCCGACGGTCGCGCCCTTGCCGAGGTGAGCGTCGGGCATGAGCGCGACATGCGGGAAGATGAACGGCATCGCGGCGGTTCGCCGTGCCTGCTCCAGGGTGCCGTCCTCGACGATCGACGCCCAGTTCATCAGCCGCTTGCTGATCTGCTCCATGGCAACCCTGCTCGATAACAGCCTGTTTGACCGGCTGACTCACGGTAGCTGCGGTTGTCCTGGGATGCACCGGATTTTCCGGTCGCCAGCCGTTGTGCCCGGTAGCAGCACTTACCCAAGCCATGCCAGGCAGATTGCACAGCCATGGGGTTCCCAGCATCGTTGAGCGCTGCTATCGTCCGAGGCAACCCCCGCCCAGACTGTTTACCTTCACTAACAAGATGCGCCTGCCCAGCCGGACTGCCCTCCCAGCAACGATCTGAGGGAGCACGCCGTGACACGACAGACGAGTCGCGCCGAGGCCGACACGATGGCCACGTTCGGCTGCCAGGTCATGGCGAGCGAGTGGGACCCACCCGCTGATCCCGGCCGGCCCGCACCCAGCACCGCCATAACGGCCGTCCGCCTGCGCCAGGCGATGGCCGCACCCCGCTCGTTCTCCCGTTCCACCGGCCCGGCGATGACCGGCGCCGGCGGTAAGGGAGACACCCGGTAACCCCCCCGCGGGAACGGTTGTCCCGGGCCGTGCCGGTCCGGAACAGCCGCGCCGGGAGACCCGGAAGGGAGTCCGGCATGCACAAGCCGATGGAAACCGGGCCGGGCCCGCGGACCGGCCAGCACCGTGCCGTGCCAGCGCGCCACCGGGTGAAAGTGGTGCTGCACCGGGGCATCACGACCGGAACCATCCCGGGTGGGACCAGGCTCGTGCCAGCGAGCATCGCCGAGGAACTCGCGGTGAGCACCCACCCCGTGCGCGACGCACTCAGGGAACTGGCTGCCGAGGGCTTCGTCCGCCTGGACAAAGCCGGCGGTGCCGTGGTGCACGAACTGTGCCGGAACGAACTTGAGGACATCTGCGAGATCCGCGCCATGCTCGAACCGGTCGCCACCGCGCGGGCGGCCAGATCGGCCGAGCGGGCGAGCCTGCGGCCCGCGATCGAACTGCTGGCGGCGATGGAATCCGAGACCGACGCCACCAGGTGGGCGCAGTTCAACTCCAGCTTCCACGCGGTTGTCGGCCAGGCGGGCAGCAGCCCCCGGATGGCCACGATCCTGAAGAACCTCCGGGAACTGTCTTCCCTGTACATCACGCACGCGCTGCTGACGGTGCCGGACCGGGCCGAGCACGCCGATGCCGAACACGAGCAGATCCTGCGGGCAGTCATCGCCCGTGACCCGGCGGCGGCCGCGGATGCCGCGCTCCGCCATCTCCACGGCACGCTCCACGCCCTGCGGACGGTTCATGAGATCGGCGCCCCGGCGCGGGTCTCACACCCGGCCGGCGGCACATCGCCGGACGGCGGGCGGGCCGGGGCCGGTAAGGCGATCATGCCGGACTGGTGAGCCAGCGGCGTGGCCTTGCTGGGCCAGCAAGGCCAGGCGGCTCGGGCAGGGCCGGCCCGGCCGCCGGCGTGCTCCGGCCGCCGGCGTGCTCCGGCCGCCGGTCGCGCCACCCCAGGACGAGTGACTGAGCCCGCCCCTCAATCATGTCATGGTCACAATAACGTCACCTACTAGCGCGCGCCCCAATGACGTGATTGCATAAGTGCAAATCATCAGCGAGCGGCGCGAAGTGCCAGGCCACGGCCCCTCCTGGGCACCGGCGGGCTGGCGTTCTGTGCCGGATCGCCGGGCCGGGCAGCAGGAGGATGATGGTCATGAGCGGCTCATTAGCGGACATCGTGCCCGGCCCGGTACAGGCGGGCGGGGCGGGCCCCCGCGCCCGGCGCGGGCGGGGGCCCGAGGCGGCGGGGCGCTGGCGGAAGTTTCCAAAGAGACGATTGGGGAATTGAACAAAATTTTGCCCGCGGCGTGGGCGGACAATAACCCGGTGGGTGTGCTCGGGGACGCCAGCGCGGAAGGGTATGCTGACGGCCATTGGGCGAGACAATGTCAGCAGGATCGAAGCCTGGAAGTCTTAGGGAGGAAATAATGAAACGATACGGGTTGAATCATTGGCAGGCGAGGGGTATTTGCTTAGTCGCCCTAGTGGTAGCTGCACAGCCTCAAGCGGCAAAGTCGCAGGATGCCTGGCAACCGGTGTGGACAATCGGGGTTTTCAACGAGTCCTCGGGGGAATTTCATTCTGGCGCGGTGCCCACGCCGGCTGAACCCTATGTTATCGGGAAGAGCGCGCCCGGCAAGAACTGGTTTGCGTTCCAACCCGGCTCCGCAAACGGCTCCTTCGGCCACCAGCCCCACCCTGCCACCCAGAAGGGCCGCCCGCAGGAGCGCATCACCCCGACCAACAAGGGCCCGATCACCCCCCCGCAGGCCCTCAACTGGCCGGCCGGCGCCCACCCCGACCCGGGTCGGCCCCCCGCGCAGCCGCGCGCCCGCCCCCCGGCGCCTCCCCGCCGACGTCCGGTTTGCCACCGACATTCGGCTTCCCGTTCGCGCTACCGCCGCCCAGTCGGGGCTTCGACGGCCCGCCAGTGAGGCCCGGAGCCGTCGCCGGCCTGCTCTTGCCTGCGATCGGGCGGTTGCCGTCCGGACCCATCGCCGCCGCGCCCACGGGATACCTGCGGAGCAGCACGAACTGCTGTCCGAGCGTCCACAAGTTGGTGGTGACCCAGTACAAGACCAGGCCGAACTGCCAGTACAGGCCGGTCAGCGCGAACAGCGGCATGATGTAGGCCATCAGCTTCTGCGACTGGCCCATCGGGCTGTCCGAGCCGGTCGGCATCATGCCGCGCTTCATGCTCTGCCGGACGGTCAGGTAGGTCGTCGTCATGCTGACCACCACGACCAGCGCGATCACGATCTTGGCGTGCAGCGGGACGTAGATCCCGCCGTGCGCAGGCGAGCCGGTGAACAGCACCTTGTCGGCGATCGTCGCGCCGAAGATCTTCGCCGACTTGGCGCTGACGATCAGCTTGTGGGTCAGGTGGTACTGCAGGGGGTCGCCGGGCTTCCACTCGGCGATATACCTGAGCACGCTGAACAGCGCGAAGAAGATCGGCATCTGCAGCACGACGGGAAGACAGCCCATCAGCGGGTTGACCCCCGCCTCCTGGTACAGCTTCATCGTCTCGGCGTTCAGCGTTTCCCTGTCGCCCTTGTACTTCTTGCGCAGCTCGGCGATTCGCGGGGTCAGCGCCGTCATCGCCCGCTGGGTGTGCATCTGCTTGATGAACAGCGGCACCAGGATCAGCCGCATGATCACGACCAGGACCATGATCGTGAGCAGCCAGGTGACGCCGCTCGTCAGGCCGAAGACCGGGCTGAACAAGTTGAACAGCTGCGTGATAATCCAGGCAACAGCGTCGTTGATCGGGGCGAGGATGGTGCTCAACGCGTTAGTTCCCTTGCTCTTGCATCCATGGCGTTAGCCTCGGAAGGTGCCTGGCCTCCAGCTGCCCGCCGGGCTGGCGGCACAGGGTCAAGCCCTCCGGGATGAAACGGGTGGCAGCGGCCGACTCGCCGGACGGCCAGCCAGCTGCCCCGGCCAGCGCCATGTACCTTGACGGCCTCAAGAGCATAGGCGCTGCATGAGGGGTAGAACCGGCAGCGCGCACCGAGCAGCGGGCTGACGAACTTCCGGTAGCCCGCGATCAGCCCGATCAGCACCCATGCGATCGGCGACCTCCGGTCAGCGACGTCCGTGCCAGTAACAGCCGTGCCAGCGACAGCCATGCCATCCAGGCTCATCTCCGCCAGATTCGCGTCAGCCCCAGTTCGGTCCTTCACGCAGTACCACCCTGCCGTCGTAGCAGTGCCCGTAGCACCAGGCCCAGCTCAGCGGCCAAGTCAGCCTGGCTTGCAGTCGCGGCCGGGGGATTAGCGCGCAACACAAGCAGGCTACCTCCAGGCAGGGCGTGCAGATACCCCGCAACGAGGTGACGCAGCCGGCGGCGGACCCTGTTCCGTACCACAGCGGGACCGACCGCGCGGCTCACGATGAAACCAATCCTGGCGGGCTCGACGGGTCCGCAAGGTCCGCCGGGCTCGCCAGCCTCGGGCCGGACTCGGAGGTGACCGACAAGGAGCGGCCGACCGACCCGGCTGCCCTCCTTGATGGCGGCGGTGAAATCAGTCCGGTGGCGCATCCGCGCGGCCGCGGGCAGCATCGGGCCCTACCGCCGCGAAGGGAGCAGCCGCGGTCAGACGCTGACTCGCGCACGGCCCTTGCGGCGCCGCGCGGAGAGCACTGCGCGCCCAGCACGGGTGCGCATGCGCAGCCTGAAGCCGTGCGTCTTCGCGCGACGGCGATTGTTTGGCTGAAACGTGCGCTTGCTCACAGAAACTCCAGGTACGGGTGATAAGTCGTCCGGCGGTGGCACTCAGGGACACTGCCTCCGTCTAAGGTTAGCGCGCCGCGCGCTCTGCCGGCGGCGCGCGGTCCGGCAGAAACGACGGACAGTGCCGTCGCCGGGCCGTTGGCGCTGAGCCAGCAGCGTCAGAACACGACATAACTCTCGCAGCCGAACGCAGCCGAGCCGTGGTGGCCTAGCCGCAGCGTGCCGAGCCAGCGTACGCTACGTGAGTTGCCGCTCCGGGTCAAGCACGACAGAGTACGTGTCCTGACACTCGCCGTTTGCCGAACGTACTCCCCGCCGCGCGCCTAGGCTGTGGAAAGCTTGACCGTCCTATGTGGACGAGCCGGTCCGGGGCTGCCGCTGCTACGGGCGCCCGGGGAAGCGCGACGGCGTTGCACATGCTGTGGATAAACCTGTTGAACACGATGCTGGGGGCGCGAGGTGATCGGCCAGTGAGCGAACCAGACCTCGCCGAGATCTGGGCTAGGTCGCTGAACGACCTCGCCGACATGCAGATCGAGCCGTACCAGCGCGCCTGGCTGCAGCTGACCAGGCCGCTGGGCCTGGTGGAGAACACCGCCCTGATCGCGACGCCGAACGAGTTCGCCAAGGACCAGCTCGAGAACCGGCTGCGGGCGCTGATCACCAACGCCCTGTCCCGTGAGCTCGGCCGCAGCATCCAGCTTGCCGTCATCATCGACCCTGAGGTCACGGCTGCGCTGCCGCTCGCCGACGAGCAGTCCGATCCCCTGGGGATCAGGATGCCGTTCGGCATGATGTCCGATCGCCCATCCGATCAGGCCGCCGCGATCGCGCCCTCCGGTCACCCCGGCATCGCGGAAGGCGGCCCCGCGCACTACGACGGCGGGCAATACGACGGCGGGCACTTCGACGGCGGGCGCCACGCCGGGCGACGGGACGCCGAAGCTCCTCCGCGTGCTCGGACGCCCGCGGGACGGCGAGTCGCCTCCGCACGGGCCCTTCGAGGCGCTGCAGGCCCTCCTGCGGATCCAGCTGCGCGAGATCCACGCCCACGACCCCGGCACCCGGCTCGGCGAGGATCCCGAGAGCCTCCACGACATGCGGGTCGCCGTCCGTCGCTCACGGGCGCTGCTCCGGGCCGGCCGCAAGCTCGTCGCGGACGTCGTCAGAGAGCACCTTCGATCTCCAGGAGCCGGCGCTTGTAGCCGAGGCCGTAGGAGCCGTACGAGCCGAGCCCGTCGGCCGCGACGACTCGATGGCAGGGGACGAAGAGGCCGAGCCGGTTGCGCGCGCAGAAGCTGCCGGCCGCGCGGGCCGCCCCCGGCGCCCCAGCGAGCGCCGCCAGCTCGCCGTACGTGACGATCTCGCCCCGCGGTACCTCGCGCAGCGCACGGGCACAGCGCTCGAGGAAGGGAGTGGCGGACTCGAGGTCGACCGGCACCGCGTCCAGGGGCTCGGGGGCCCCCGCGAAGTACCCCTGAAGGAGCTTCACGACATCCGCGACGAAGCCTCGACGCTCCCGTGACCCTTTTCCGCCGACAATCGCTCCATTCCCCGGG
>OFHK01000304.1_pt1 | contig 15518 bp, 14 predicted proteins | sample 1521951 | NCBI WGS metagenome assembly OFHK01 (sample SAMEA2468436, study PRJEB22500) | soil metagenome | biome: Glassland; feature: Farmland; material: Clay | place: Australia | collected 2013-01-31 | depth 0.55 m
ACAATGAGCCGTTTTCCGCGCTGGTCTTTAAGATCATGAGTGACCCCTTTGTTGGGCAGCTTGCTTTCATGAGGGTTTATTCCGGCGCCCTGCGAAGCGGGGATACCGTGTACAATCCCCGGCGGGACCGGCGCGAGCGCATCGGACGGCTGCTGAAGATGCACGCTAACCGGCGCGAGGAGATTAGCGAGGTTTTTGCCGGCGACATTGTGGCGGCGGGAGGGGTAAGCAGTCTTTCATTGTCCGCCTGCCGTAGCTTTTTAGATGCGGATAATGAAATGGCCGAGGCATTGTCACGTTTGGCTGCTGCCAGCTACGGCCGGCATCAAGATATCGATCTAACGAGCCTACGCGACTGTCTGATACAAAAACTGAGGTTGCGTTAACGCCTTCGGCGCGAAGCGCCATACGACTTCGGCGGGGAGTCGACCGCTGTCGGCGCGTATCAATCGGCCGTGTGAGGCAACGATTATCACCCACAGGTCAAATGCCCTTTTATTGGCCGTATGATATTACGGTACGGCGATCTTTCACTGCGCCACCTAGGAAGCGTGTATCTAATTGTAATTTATAGTAATTTATATACACTTTGGGCCCCTTCCTCTCCTCCATCCGGCGCATAACGCCTGCATCCGGGTCCAGAGTCAGTTGTAGCGACGGGATGCTTCTCAAAGCCATTTCAGCATCAGGTGTTTGCCGATGCAGCGCTCATCAATCTTGAGTGCACGTGATTGAAATCCATATTCGATAAATCCGAAGCGGCGATATAGCGATATTGCCGGATTGCCTTCATAGACTTCGAGCGTCAGCTGCTCCATGTGGAAAGCTTCCTTAGCGATCTTAATTAGACCGGACAGCAGGGTGCCGCCGACGCCGACGCCGCGATGCTCCGCAGCAACGAGTAACGACAAACTGCATTGGTGGGCTAAGCGCCGATAGGGCGGCAGGTAAAGGTTGCCTATACCGCAAGGTTGACTGGAAAACTCCGCCGCCAACACCGCATGGTAGCGCACATTGTTGAATATGTGGCGCGCCGCATCGGCGATCTCGGCCGCGTCCTGCATCGGAAACCAGCGCAGCGTGGCTGGTTCCTGGACCCAGCGCTGCCAGGGGAGGGCGTCCGCCTCGGTGGCCAGTCTGATGGTGTAGCGGTCGGGTAGCATAGTGGGATCGTCTCTCTCGTCGGTTCCATCCTTCGCACGCCATTGACGTGGGAATGGCTAAAATGGCGGGCAGCTGAAAGCAGGGCTGCATCCCGCGACAACGCTCACGATGATAAGCTTATTCCGGTGTGGCACAATAATCGAAAGGCGTTAACGCCGTTAATCGCTACTATTTGATTTTTATATGAATTATCGGTGCATGCCGAGGAAGTGACGGCGGACCACCGAAGAACGGCCGGTAACAAGCAATCTAACAGTGTGATCTGCTTCGCATTATGCCTGATTCGGCCATACTGTCTGTTGGCACTCCATCGGCTTGATTGATATCAATTTTCCTGCGATGCTGCTAACCGAATTCACCTACGTTCCACCTGACTACAGGCCTTGACGGTATGATTAACGTCCTTCTGGTAGACGACCATGAGCTGGTGCGAACCGGCATCCGTCGGCTGCTTACGGATGTGAAGGGGATTAAGGTCTACGCTGAGGTGGATAGCGGCGAGGCCGCTATTGCCGCAGTACGCGAGACCCGTCCCGACGTGATGCTGATGGACGTCAGTATGCCCGGTATCGGCGGCATGGAAGCGACGCGGCGTCTTACCCATAGCTACCCTGAACTTAAGGTCATCATTCTGACGGTGCATACGGACGACCCGTTTCCAGGTCAGTTGCTCAAAGCCGGCGCCATGGGCTATTTGAGCAAGGGTTGCAATGTCGACGAAATGATCCATGCGATCCGACAGGTGGCGGCAGGCAAGCGTTATATCAGCCCCAGCGTCGCACAGTCGCTGGCGCTTTCCCTCCTACCGGGTGCGGAATCGCCGTTCGAGCGTTTGTCGCAGCGCGAGTTGCAGGTCATGATGATGCTCATGCAGGGCAACAAGATGTGCGACATCTCCACCAAACTGTGTCTGAGTCCAAAGACGATAAGCACGTATCGTTACCGCCTGTACGAAAAGCTCGGGGTGCATAACGATGCGGAGTTGACACGTCTCGCTATGCGCCACGGCATGCTGGACAATCTCAACTGAATTGCCGCGAATCCCACCCCATCACCATAACTTCAGTCGTTGATCCTCCGCGCTCTCGCGCTGGTTTATACTCATCCGTAGATCCATTCGCCGGCGGTGCGTTCCGCCGACTGTTGCAATCGTCCGATTTATTGCCATGGCCAGCGTAGTACAGTACGACGCAGCTTTCGACAGTAAGGCGTTCTTGAAAACCCTTACGATGCGTCCTGGCGTCTATCGCATGTTCGACGCGGAGGGGAGCGTGCTCTATGTCGGAAAGGCGCGCAATCTTCGCAAGCGTGTCGCCAGTTATTTTTCCCGCAGTAACCAAACGCAAAAAACGCAAGCGCTAGTCTCTCAGATTCGATACATCGAAGTGACGGTGACGAACACGGAAAGCGAAGCGTTACTGCTGGAAAACAATCTGATCAAGACGCTGCAGCCGCGTTATAACATCTTACTGCGCGACGACAAGAGCTACCCCTATATCTATTTGTCTGATGACCCGTTCCCGCGATTCGGCTTCGATCGTGGCAGGCGCAGCGGTAAGGGGCGGTATTTTGGCCCTTATCCCAGCTCCACGGCGGTGCGCGAAAGCCTGAACCTGATGCAGAAACTGTTTCCAGTGCGACAATGCGATAACAGTTTTTTCAGTAATCGAAGCCGACCATGTTTGCAGTATCAGATAAAACGCTGTACAGCACCTTGCGTAGGTTTCGTCGATCGCGAGAGCTATCTGGCCGACGTACGTATCGCCACACTGTTTCTGGACGGCAAGAACAATCAGGTCATCGACGAGCTGGTGCAAAAGATGGAGCAGGCGGCGGCGGCTATGGCATTCGAGCGTGCCGCACAGGTACGTGATCAAATTGCCAATTTACGTCGGATACAGGAACGCCAATACGTCAGCGGGGACGGCGGCGAATGCGATGTGGTGGCGGTAGCTACAGAAGCGGGGATTGGATGCGTCCAGGTGTTTTTCATTCGTGGCGGACGCAATCTCGGCAGTAAGACATTTTTTCCAAAAAACGGCGAAGGCACGGACGGTGGCGACCTGCTGGCAGCATTTCTTGCGCAATACTATCTCAGACAGGAAGGAACGGGGACGGCAAGGCCGATACCGGGTGAAATTCTGCTCAACCTCGCAGTGGCCGACAGCGAGGTCTTGGCCGATACCATCGGTACCCAGGCTGGGCGACGCGTATCGATACGCGCCAACGTACGAGGTGCGCGCGCGCGCTGGGTGCGTATGGCCGAGACCAACGCACATATCGCCCTCACAGCACATTTGGCTTCCAAGGCGAATCTGTTGGCCCGTTTTGAGGCGCTTCAGGAAGGTTTGAAGCTCGATGCCATGCCGCAGCGCCTGGAATGCTTCGATATCAGCCATACCATGGGTGAGGCCACGGTAGCATCTTGCGTGGCCTTTGATGTGGACGGACCGGTTAAATCGGATTACCGGCGCTTCAACATTGACGGGATTACGCCGGGCGATGACTATGCCGCCATGCATCAGGCCCTCACGCGTCGTTTTCGCCGTCTACAAGAGGGCGAAGGCCAGGCCCCGGACGTGTTGTTCATCGACGGCGGCAAGGGGCAGGTAACGCAGGCCTACAACGTTCTGGAGGAGCTGGCGGTTGCCGGTGTCATGGTGGTCGGGGTAGCGAAGGGGCCGACACGCCAACCCGGCTGGGAGCAGCTTATCTTGTCCGGGGCGGATACGCCTATTATACTCCGGCCTGAGTCACCGGCCCTGCACCTGATGCAGCAGGTGCGAGATGAGGCCCATCGTTTCGCGATAACCGGTCACCGCCAGCGCCGTGGAAAAGCACGGCGCACGTCGAGCCTTGAGGCGATTCCCGGGCTTGGCCCAAAACGGCGGCAACAGCTGTTGCGCCAATTCGGTGGATTACAGGAGGTTGCCCGTGCTGGCGTGGAGGATCTGAGCAAGGTCCATGGCATTAGCCGCCAGCTTGCGCAACGTATCTACGACGCTTTGCATCCGGATTGCTGAATCGCTATGAGGTTGAATATTCCCAATATCCTTACCCTGCTGCGTATCGGCTTGATTCCGGTACTGGTGTTGTTTTTTTATCTGCCGATGTCGTGGAGCCACGTCGTTACCACCGGGGTGTTTGCATTGGCGGGCTTTACCGATTGGCTCGACGGATATCTTGCCCGCCGTCTCGGTGAAACTTCTGCCTTCGGCGCCTTTCTCGACCCCGTTGCCGATAAACTGATGGTGGCGACCGCCCTGGTGCTGCTGGTGGACAAAAATCCCACCAGCCACGACGGCATACTGCTTGCGATTCCAGCAGCCATCATCATCGGCCGTGAGATTACCATTTCAGCACTGCGCGAATGGATGGCCGAACTGGGAGCCAAGGCGACGGTTGCTGTCAGTTATATAGGAAAGATAAAAACAGCTGCACAAATGATGGCGTTGGTGATGCTGCTGTATCGCTCTTCAGTGGCCGGATTCAGCGCCGCCGAGGTGGGTTTCTATCTGTTGTACATCGCGGCTTTATTGACATTGTGGTCTATGACCGTTTACCTTAGGGCCGCTTGGCCAGTACTGGCTCTGGGGCGAAAAACCCGGTCAAACGTCGAAAAAGACGCTTGACAGAAATGCCGCCATCACTAAAATAGGCGGCTCATTTGGCAGCGCGGGAATAGCTCAGTTGGTAGAGCACAACCTTGCCAAGGTTGGGGTCGCGAGTTCGAGTCTCGTTTCCCGCTCCAATTCGAAAACCTCGGTTCAGTAGCATGGCCGGGGTTTTTTCATTAAGGCGATCCGGTGATCGCTTGTCGTACATCCGGCTGGATGGCAGAGTGGTTATGCAGCGGCCTGCAAAGCCGTGTACCTCGGTTCGATTCCGGGTCCAGCCTCCATTATCATCCGTGACACCGACGTATTGCCGTACCTTCCGAAGCCCGGGTGGCGAAATTGGTAGACGCAAGGGACTTAAAATCCCTCGGTGGAAACACCGTACCGGTTCGATTCCGGTCCCGGGCACCAAGCAAAATCAATAAGTTACCGTCGTTTCCTGGTCGAGCGTCTAGCCATGCTAGACGGCCGTTGTTACAGATTCGCGCCATATCATTTCACCACCCATAGTCACTCGGCGCTATGGTGGTGTTGGCCGCCTTCGGCAACGCCACCATACCGAGACAATAGTGTCGGCGGCGCGCTGCAGCTGCGCTCCATCCAGAGGTGCGTACAGCATCGCCATCTTCAGCGTCTTCCAGCCCCCGGTTCCTTGAGCTCCGCCAGCGTGGTGCCACGCTGAATGTAGCGTGTGGCCCAGGTGTGGCGTAGATCATCCAGCGGAAATCTTCGATCTCGGCGGCGGTTAATGCTGCTTTCCAGAGGCGACTATCGTTCCCGCGGCGCTCCGCCGGCACGTTGAGCGGATTGTTTAGTGCGCACTCATTTTCACCGGGCTTTACCAAGGCCGGTTGACTATATTTTGCCGCGACCATCCATAGCCGTGAATCGCAGTCCACAGTGTTCCAACCCCAGCCCACCAGAAAATTTCTTTGCGATCGGCATAGATCCTGTAGCGTCCAGATACCCGCCATATGCGCTGAACACACGATGCATTAGTAGCTTCCGCGTGCCTGCATTTTGGATAGCCAAAAATTGTTTGCCTGCCGCGATGACATTGGGTGAAGATGGACGCTGCCATGGGTGTGCCGCGTTGTTTGAAAGACATTTTAAACATAGCTGACAATCTGACAAGACTATAACTCTGGACAAAGGAAAGAACTATGAAAGTCATGGTGGTGACAACCAACGACTATCCGGGTATGACGGTGAAGCGCATGATTGGCCCGGTGTATGGCACAGCGGTGCGTTCGCGCAACGTCGTCGGCAGCCTCCTGGGCGGCATTGCCTCGATCTTCGGCGGTAAACAGCAAGGCGCCACAACCATGGTATCCCAGACCCGCGATGACGCTCTGATCGAACTCGAAGAGAAGGCAAGCAGGATGGGAGCTAATGCTGTTCTGGCCATGCGCTTCGATGCCGGCGAATTCGATTCCGGACAGGGCGTGGTGATGGAAATGGTGACGGCGTACGGGACCGCAGTGGTACTGGAGCCCATCATCGAACGATGATGCGGGAAAACACGGGGTGACGCTGGTTTTCGTTGTTACGCCCGCCGGCAGGGTAATTGACAACCTCATCATCGGTGCAACGCCTGATGGGTGCGGTACGCCGCAGGGCTATTTCAATTTCGCCCGTTGATACTGTAGCGGCCATTCGAAGTCGTCGCCCAATTCGTGCGCTGCGCGCAATGGCCAGTAGGGATCGCGCAGCAGTTCCCTGGCAAGGGCGACCGCATCGGCTTGACCGGTCCGAACGATGTGTTCGGCCTGTGCCGAGGAGGTGATCATCCCCACCGCCGCCGTTGGAATCCCAACCTCACGCCGTATGGTTTCGGCAAACGGCGTTTGATAGCCGGGTCCAAGCGGTATCTCCGCCGCAGCGACCACACCGCCGCTGGAACAGTCGATCAGGTCGATGCCGATGGCCTTGAGCCATGACGCCAACTGAACCGACTGTTCGATATCCCAGCCGCCTTCTACCCAGTCCGTAGCCGATATCCGCGCCAAGACCGGCCATTCATGGGGCCAGGCATCGCGTACCGCCTGGGCGACCCGCAGCGGCAGACGCGCGCGGTTCTCGAGCGAGCCGCCGTAGTCGTCGCTGCGACGGTTGGAGAGGGGGGAGAGGAACGAGTGCAGCAGATAACCGTGGGCCATATGGATCTCGACCACCTGGAAACCGGCATCCCAGCTGCGCTCGGTCGCGCGTACGAACTGGGTGACGATAGCGTCGATTTCCGATGCCGACAGCGCGTGAGGGGTCGGAAAATCCGGGGTGAACGGTTCGGGACTGGGGCTTACGGGCGTCCATCCGCGGTCGTTAGACGCCAACGCCCGGCCACCGCGCCATGGCGCGTCGGTGGAGGCTTTGCGACCCGCGTGCGCCAGCTGGATCGCGGCCGTGGCTCCCTGGGAGCGGATAAAAGCGGTAACCGGACGATAGGCCAGGGCCTGGTCGTCGTTCCAAATACCTGCATCATCCGGGGTGATGCGTCCCTCCGGCGCTATCGCCGTAGCTTCCGCGATGACCATACCTGCGCCGCCCACGGCGCGACTGCCCAAGTGCACCAGATGCCAATCGGTCGGCAATCCTTCACGACTCGAATATTGACACATGGGGGAAACAAAGACTCGATTACGAATCTGTAGTTCGCGCAGCTGCAGAGGAGTGAACAGGATGCTCATGAATTGGGTCATTCTCCGTTCATGTGCCGACCGCGTAAGTGTAGTCCATTGTGCATCGAGGGCATTGTGCAGGAGAGTGCGGCTGCGCCAAGTCGACTTGTGATAAGAACGAAGATTATTGAATCAGCGTATCAAGGATATGTCAGAAATTCCTGCGCTGGTAACGCGAATAGAGTTGTGTCACCCGGCGGACGTAATTGCGGGTCTCTGGATACGGAGGAATACCGCTATATCGTTCGACGGCATCGGCTCCGGCACTATAGGCAGCTACGGCAAATTTGACGTTGTTGCGGTATTTCATCAGTAAGGATTTCAGTAGGTGCGCCCCGGCATCAAGGTTCTGTGCGACGTTATAGGGGTTGGTAACACCGAATTTTCGTTGAATTTGCGGCATCAGTTGCATCAGTCCCTGGGCTCCGGCTTTGGAAACGGCCATGGTATTGAAGTTCGATTCGGCATGGACAACCGCACGAAGCAGAGCGGGGTCGACATCATAACGGCGAGCGGCCAGGACGATCTGATGACGATACGCCGTATAGTTTAATGGGACACGACTCCAGTCCGAGCCGCTAAGGTCGCAGTTGATATATGAAGTCAAACAGCTCGGTATCACGGTCTCGAATGGACCGCGTCTCGGCTTCACGGAACTGTAGGTTACGGTACCGTCGCGATCGACATATTTGTAAATGCCGTCCGGCCGCGCCGGGCAGGATACCGTACAGAGGACGAGCACCATGATCGGCGCCCAGACGAGGATGCCGCCAAGCCTGATAGACTTTATGGATGAGCGTGCCATCGTCATGCATCCCAAAAATGGATACTCGACAAATTATATGCACGCATTTGCCGATCGTGGGAGTGCCTTATGCCCTAGTGGCCTTCCGCAATACATAGGGGCTCCTGTGCAGCGACAGGAACCGGGGGCCCGCTTTAGCAGGTTGCTGAAAAAGGTATTCGTCCCTTCTCCCCCAGGGAGAAGGACAGGATGAGGGGATCAAAAATCAATGACTTACGCCAATTCTCTTCCCTCACCCCAACCCTCTCCCTGAGGGAGAGGGAGTTTTTCAGCAGCCTGTTAGACCCGCAACCACCTCCGCCTCGCTCGGCAGCTTTGTCGTCTGACCGGAATGCGTTGCCTGCTGTTGGAGCCGATTCAACAGCGCCGACCAGTCGGCGTGCGCGACGAACGGCAGGCCGCACCCGGCGCTCAATACCAAGGCCGCTATTCGCCGTCGCATTGCCGCTTCTCCATCACCAGGATATGTTCCTCCAGCGCCCCGTGCTCCAGCAGCCATTGCCGGATATAGAGCGACTCGTTGTGTCCGGCCGACATATAGACGTCGATATCCCCCACCTCGGGCACGGCGGCCAATAGCGCATTCATCGCCGCCTCGCCATTGCTGGGGATCACCGGTATGAAGCGGAAATGGTCCAGCGCATCGGCCCACGAACGGCAGAGATTCGCCATATACAATCCGGACTCGCTGTTGCTGAGCCAAAGCAGACGCACCGCCTGCGTCACCTCAAGCCCGATGATATGTTCCATCAGGCTCTTGATCAGAGCGAAGCCGGTATCCTGTGCGATCATGACCAGCGGGCGGTTGGACTTCTCATCGAGCACGAACTCGCCGTACGGCCCCTCCACTTCCACCACATCGTTCAGCGCCAGGTGTTCGAACGCGTGGCGCACGAATGCGACATCCGCTTGGCGTTCCAGGTGGAACTGCAGGTACATCCCGTTACAGGGGCAGCTGGCGAGCGCCACGTCGCAAGGGGGAATGCCGGGAATACGAAGCTGCACGTGCTGGCCAGCGAGGAACTGCAGCGTCTGGGTGCGCGGCGTACGCAACAAGAGAATCAGATATTCCTCGCCGATGCGCTCCAGCTTTGAGACCCGAGTCGAGAGGCATTGGTGCGGTATCGCGTGGGTCCCGCCCACCTCGTCGATCTCGATCGCCATGTCGCTGGCCGCGGTTACTCTACAGGCAAGGAAATAGCCCTGTTGCAGTTCGCTTTGGCTGAGCGTGTAATCGTGGAAACCCATCTCCCCGAGATGACCCTCCACCAAGCGCGCCTTGCAAACGCCGCAACTGCCGCCGCTACAGTTATAGGGAAGATTGACGCCGCTGTGCAAGGCCGCCTCGAGCACCGTCTCGGTGCTCTCGGCATTGAACTCCCGCCCACTCGGCAACAGACGTATGCGATGGCTCATATGGGTCGCATCACCGTTCCAGTTTCAGTAGCAGCCAACGATTGATCTCCGCCACCACGCGTCGCTGAGCCGGGTCGTCGCTGTCCTGCATTTCGCACAGCTTGCGCGTCACCTCCTCGACCAGTTCGCGGTATTTCTTCGCCAATGCACGCTCGACCGACAGCTCTGCGTTGCGTTTATTGAGTTGTATTTCGAGAATATCCTTCTCCGGCGCCACCGTACTGCGTACCCGCCGCGAGAATGCCGTCGTCTTGAGCAGCTGAATCCGTTCAACCAGCCGCGACTCGTTGAGTGCCAAGCCGGGATAAAGCTGACGCAACTTATCGATATCCACCATCCCGTCCGGCGCATTCAGTTCGCCGTCGTGGATGAGGCGCTGCACCTCGCCCCGGCTAATACCGAGAACGCGTACCGCTCTTGCCAAACCCCCCAGATGTCCCGCGACCGCACCTCTGCCGTATCGAACGAACACGCCATAACTGTAACCTCTTTTTGGCCTTGATGTCTCCCTTGCGGCCCTCTTCCCAGAGGCTAAATTTAATCATTGCACGGCATAAAAACAGACGCGCTAGCAACGCACATCACATAGCCGGTGCCACATATAAGGATATGGTAATTTCCCGATAACTCGACGTTTGTCGCAGCGATCCGCGGCGAAGTCCTGCCACGGTTCATATCGATGAAGGATCGCAGTGCGATTTCGCAGTCGCTACTACCTCCCCCAGTGGTGCGACGGGAGATACAGCGACAACGTAGGCCAGTAGGTAATGACCAATACGGCGGCAAGGAGAATAAAAAAGAACGGCAGCGTAGAGCGATAAATATCCATCACCGGCGTCTTGAACCGATAGCTGGCAATGAACAGATTCATACCTACCGGCGGCGTAAAATAACCAATCTGCATATTCGCCAGAAAGATGATCCCCAGGTGCAGCGGGTCTATGCCGTAGCCGATGGCAATCGGCAGCAGTAGCGGCACCATGATCACCAGGGCCGAAAAGATATCCAGCATCATCCCCAGTATCAGCAAAAAACCATTGAGCAATATCAGAAACGTCAGCGGATTGGTGATGTGGGCGCGAACGAGGCCAAACAGCTTGCTCGGAACCTGCGCATCGATCAGGTAATTGGTCGAGGCCAACGACAATCCGAGGATCACCAGGATACCGCCCACCAGCACCATCGATTCCCGTATCACTCGCGGCAGAGCCCGCAACGACACCTCTCTATGGATCAGAACTTCAACGATCAACACATACAGCGCAGTAACCGCCGCCGCCTCGGAAACGGCAAAATAGCCGCTGTAGATCCCCCCCAGCACGATAAACGGCAGCGGCAGTTCCCATTTCGCCTCATTCAGTGCCTTGCCGATACTGCCGCCGGAAAAACCGTGCAGCGGCTGGCGCCGGTTAACCCAAATACTCCAGCCCGACAACAACGCCAGCATCAAGGTGCCCGGCAAAATGCCGGCGAGAAACAGGTCGTCTATCGTGATCGTGCGTCCGATGCCCAACTGCTGCGCGATGACCCCGTACAGAATCAATGGCAACGACGGCGCAAACAGCAAGCCGAGACTGCCTGAGGTGGTAATCAGGCCCAAGTTGAAGCGGTGGTTATAGCCGGCCTGGGTCAGCGCCGGATAGAGCAAAGCCCCCAGTGCCACGATGGTAACGCCCGACGCGCCCGTGAACGCGGTAAACAAGGCGCATGCCACCAGGGAGACCACCGCCAGACCGCCGGGCATCCATCCCAGGAACGCACCGGTGAGATGGACCAGGCGTCGTGGCGCCTGGCTTTCGCTCAACAGATAGCCGGCAAAGGTAAATAGCGGAATGGCAAGCAGCACCGGCATTTCCGCCAGCCGGTAGAATTCGATTCCCACGACAGACAGGTCGACGCTCTCGTGATGAAAGCCGAGAAAAGCGCTGGCCGCGATCACGGTAAACAGCGGAGCCCCGAACAGGGCCAGCAGGATCAGCGCAATGCCGATAAAAATCATGCCGCATCCCGTACCGGTTGCGACGGCGGACTGATGGTAACGAACAGGAAGCGTAACGCCATTACACCGAAGCCTATCGGTATGATGCTCTCGAAACACCATGAGGGAATATTAGAAAACGATATGGTGCCGGCCTGATAATCCATCACCGCGAAACGCGCCCCCTCGTAGGCCACAAGCGCGCATATTCCGGACGCAAACCCTCCGCTTATCAGCTGTGCGATACGCTTCAATCTCGAGGATAGGAATCGTGAGAATATGTCGATCGTAATATGATTGTTATCGCGCGTCGCCGCCATCGCGCCGAGCATAGCCACCCACAGCACCGACACGCGCAACACCGGATCGCCCCAGGCGACGCCGGCATCCCATACGTCACGCAAGACAATCTGGCCGACGGCCAACAGGATCATCGCCGAGACGAGCAGCACCATGATACTGTCTTCAACGAGGTGCAACAGCCTCACCACCCGCCGCAGACGCTCCCCGATTATTTTTCTCGAACCGCCGCTCATGTTCTGCGGGACATTCCTGTATAGGTGGGCGTCCGTCGGACAAAAGTGTCAATCACTCATAAACGCTCAGATTGGAAATCTGGCCTATGAGAAATAATACTCCGCTCTGCCGCTATCACAATGGCGTTCATCCATGACACGATACCCGCTCAATGGGCTACCGCAGTTTGACGACGGTAATCGGCCAGGTTGTGCTGCAAGGTTTCCAGCATGGAACTGCTCAGCACGTTCTCCCTGGTCAAACGGTCTATCGTGTGCATGACCACCTGTTGCCAACCCTCGTCGCCTTGCGACGGTTTGACGAATTGAATTCCCTGCTGCTTCAACGCCTCCCGTGCCTCGGCGTTGTCGGCCCGGTTCTCGCGGTTCAACTGTTGCAATACACCGCCGAATACCTGCTGTACAACCTGCTGGTCCTGCGCGCTGAGCCGGGCAAACGCTCTGTTGGATACCACCAGCGTACCGTACAGGTACACCAACGGCATATCGGTCAGATACTTGACACGGGTGTGCCATTGCAGCGCGATAGCACCAATCGGCGACGAGGCAACGGTGTCGATCAGCCCCGTCTGGAGGCCGGTCAAGACGTCAGTAAGCGGCAGCGAAATGGGGTAGACACCCACCGCCTGGAAAGCCGCCCGGCTAATCGTGTCGCCTTCGGGCACCCAAACCTTTAACGACTTGAGGTCGGCAATCGAACGCACCGGTCGATTCGACATCAGATAGGCAAAACCGCCTTCACTGATGCCGAAACTGGTGAATCCCGCCTTCTTCAACCCGGCGATAATGAGCGGGTCCATCCTCTTCCTGACATAGTCCACCTCTTTCAGCGAGTGGAATACAAACGGCAGACTGTAGATCTGTGCATCAGGATATATCTCCGCCAGGCCGCCGCCGGTGATCGCCCCCCCCTGCAACTGCCCGATCCGTATCTTGCGCACGACGCTCTTGTCGTTGCCCATCACGCCGCCCGGATAGAAACGGAACTCGACCCGCCCGTCGGTACGCGCCTTGACCTCCGCCGCCCCTTTGCGGAACGCATCCATCCACGAGGTGCCGTCCGGCACCAAGGTGGCGATTTTAAGCACCACGGCCTGGGAAACAAGGGGCAGCGCCAGGGCCGCCACCAACAGCACGAATCTCAACGGACGTAGCATCATGTCATTCGCCAAAGTATTGTGCGGACGATTTCAACAGCTTCGCCGCATCCTGTTGCGCCAATACGTTGCTCAGCGTCAATCCCGGTACGTGGGGATTCGCCGCCAGCACCTCATGCAATAGCCGGTCATGGAGCTTCTTGTCAAACACCAAGCGCGCGTAACGGCGCGCGTATTCCACCTTGGCCATCAGGTTCTTGCCCTTGGAGATGGCGATGGCCTCCTCGAACTGCCGTTCCCCCACATCCGGATGACCACCGAGCGCCGGCGGGAGTATGGTATTCAAGATACCCAAATACAGGTGCACCTCGCCGTCGGCATAGGTATTGTCCAACTGCACCACGCGCTGTAACACCGCTTCCACCTTCGGCAATTCGGCGATGGCATTCCAGTTGCCGCTCGATGCCTGAATCCAGCCGGCCCAGGAGACACCGTAGACATACAGCAATCCGACATCGGAGGCGGTAACGTCCTGTAGCGTTGGTATATAGCGGTCATAGGCGGCCGACTCGAACTTGCAAATGTCAGGATAGCTCAAACAAAGCGCGCGCTTTGCATAGTCCCTGGCCTTCGCCGCCATGTGCCGCGCCCGCTGCGGATCGCTGACGAATACCGCGGAGTAGGCGCCGTAGAGGCGCGCACCGGCCTCGAGCAGATCGACATCATGGGGTGAGTCCTGGATGAGACCGTCGACCAGCAACAGGTAGGCAGGCGCTCCATCCCGCACGATTTGGGGATCGTCCTGGTTGATTATGGCATCGGAAAGGTTGCCCGCGAGCCGGTTGGTCACGAGGCTGGCGCACCCAGACAGGAGCGCCATCGCCAGTACCATCGCTGCCGTTTTGAAGCAGAAGAAATATCGCATACGACTGTCCAATGTCCGGATATCACAGTTCACGACGTTTACGCCGCAACCTTACGTGCTCAGTGTCGTATCGTCAGCGACAAAAGACAACACGGTATACCTGCATAAACGTCGTCACAGCGCCCCCGAATATGCACCTATTTTCAATCCGATCAGCGCAGCGGTTCGGCCAGCCGCAGCTCCCCTAGTTGCCGCGGACGCTCCGCTCACAAATGTAATAGTACATATCACGCGGGCGTTTACCAAAAAGTTACGATCAGGTGATCGCTGCGCGCTATCACGCGATGCCAATTATCCGCCATGTCCAGCCTCCGGACCACTGCGACATACAAGATAACTCGACGCGAGGTCTATCCGGCGGACAGGCTATTTGAATCGCCGTTGCAACGCTCGTCAGCTGCCTAGCCGATGTTTCATACTATCGCCACCCTCAGGCGAAGAATCAGTATACACCTTCCCTTTGCAGTAAATTTTTGTTCAATCAACGAGTTGGGATCGGCTTCCATGATGTGTTGCGCTCCCAGCGCCACGCATGCGCCACTATATCTTCAAGTGAGGTATATAGTGGCTGCCAGCCGAGCCCATCGCGGATACGCCGCGAATCCGCTACCAAGCGCGCCGCATCCCCCGCACGACGCTCAGCGTATAACACAGGGATATCACATCCGGTCACGAGACGCGCGGCTTCAATAACCTGCTGCACTGAAAAGCCGTTGCCGTTGCCAAGATTGTACCGTGCACTGGGGCCGCCATTGGCCAATCGTCGCAGCGCCAACAAATGTGCATCGCACAGGTCATTAACATGGATGTAATCACGAATGCAGGTCCCATCCGGCGTATCGTAATCGGTACCGTAGACGGTAATGGCCGCTCGTCGTCCGGAAGCCGCCTGTAGCACCAAGGGAATTAAATGGCTTTCAGGCTCGTGGCGCTCCCCAAGCTCACCTTCCGGATCGGCCCCAGCCGCGTTGAAATAGCGCAGGCAGACCGAGCGTAACCCATAGGCACGGTCGTAATCTTCCAGTATCTGCTCAACCATGAGTTTGCTACGACCATAGGGATTAATCGGTACCAGCGGATGCGTTTCGTCTATCGGTACGTACTGCGGTTCCCCGAAAATGGCGGCCGTCGAAGAGAAGATGATGTTCACGACCCGATGTCGTACCATCGCATCGAGCAGCGGCAGAGTATTGGCGACGTTATTACGGTAGTACTTGCCGGGATCGATTACCGACTCACCCACCTGGATGAAGGCGGCGAATTGCATTACTCCATCGAACCGGCCCGTGGCGCACAGCTGGG
>OFHK01000305.1_pt1 | contig 15458 bp, 11 predicted proteins | sample 1521951 | NCBI WGS metagenome assembly OFHK01 (sample SAMEA2468436, study PRJEB22500) | soil metagenome | biome: Glassland; feature: Farmland; material: Clay | place: Australia | collected 2013-01-31 | depth 0.55 m
GACGTCGCGCCGGGGAGTCGCGTTCCCCCCCGCCTCAACCAGGAACTGTCCGCACTCGAACTCGAACTGTCCGGCGCCGACGGGCTGCGCTACGACGACTGGATCCTGCGCCGGCCCGAGACGGTCAGTTTCCTCACCCGCGGCCCCGGTTACCGGTACCTGCGGGCACGCGGGAACTCCATCGAGGGTGGCACCTCGGAGATCTTGCGCAACATCATCGCCGAGCGGGTGCTCGGCCTGCCCGCCGAGCCCCGCGCGGACACCCGCGTGCCCTGGAAGGACCTCCCCCGGTGACCGCCACGTCCGACACGTCCGCCACCCCCGACACGTCCGCCACGTCCGCCACTCCCGACCTGCGTTACGGACAGACCGAGGAAGACCTGCGGGCCGCCGTCCGCGACCTGCTGGACGACCGGTGCCCCTGGCCGTCACTGCTCGCCCGGATAGAAACCAGTGAGCCTAACGACGCTGCCCTGTGGCGCTCGCTCGCCGCCGAACTCGGCTGCGGCGGGCTGCTGATACCCGAAGCCCGCGGCGGAGCCGGGGCCAGCTACCGGGAAGCGGCCGTCGTGGCCGAGGAAACCGGTCGCGCCATCGCCCCCGTTCCGTATCTGGGTTCTGCGGTGGTGGCGACTACCGCCCTGCTGAGCAGCGGCGATGAGCTGCTGACCGGGCTTGCTGAGGGGCGGGTGACGGCCGCCCTGGCGATCGAGTTCGCCCGGATGCCGCCGGCCAGCGTGCCCGGCGCCGGGCTGCCCAGCGGGGTGCGGGTGGGCCCGCCGCAGCCGGGGGACGCCCCCGGCCAGGCCAGGCTGACCGGGACCGTGCCCGGCGTGGCCGATGCGCTGCTCGCCGGCGTGCTGCTGGTGCCCGCCGACGGGGTGCCGTTCGGCCTGTACGCGGTGGACGCCGGTGCGGCCGGCCTGACCCGGACAGCGGTGGTCTCGCTGGACGCCACCCGGCCGCTGTGTGACCTGAGCTTCGACGCGGTGGCCGCCCGGCCGGTCGCGACCGGCGAGGCGGCGGCGCACGCGGTGTCGGCGGCGCTGGCCGCTGGTGCGGCGATGCTCGCCTCCGAACAGCTCGGCGTGGCCGGGCGGTGCCTCGACATGACCGTCGCCTACGTCAAGGAACGGCGGCAGTTCGCCCGCCCGGTCGGCTCCTTCCAGGCGATCAAGCACCGTCTCGCGGACGTGTGGGTGACGGTGACCCAGGCCCGCGCCGCGGCCCGGTACGCGGCCGCCTGCCTGGCTGACGGTGACCCGGACACGCCGGTCGCGATCGCCCTGGCCAAGGCGGCCTGCGGTGACGCCGCCGTGTCGGCCGCGCAGGAATGCGTGCAGATGCACGGCGGGATCGGGTTCACCTGGGAGCATCCCGCGCACCTGCTGCTCAAGCGGGCCAAGAGCGGGTCGATGGCGTTCGGGACGCCGGACCGGCACCGGGCGGTGCTGGCGGGCCTGGTCGGCCTTCCGCCCGCCCCGGGTGGCCCCGGCGACTGACGTAGCCCTTCCCGCAACGGTTCTTCTGCCATGGTGGGCGCCTTCAGGACATGAGAACGTCATGATGGGCGCCCTCACGACAAACGACGGAGGAGAGCGCGGATGGAATCGGTGACCGGGGCAGGGGTTGTCGTCACTGGGGCGGGCAGTGGGATCGGCGCTGCCCTGGCCCGCAGGCTCGCCGCCGAGGGCGCGCGGGTGATCGTGAACGACATCGACGCCGGCGCCGCAGGGACGGTGGCGGCCTCGTGTGGTGCCACCGCCGTGCCCGGCGACGCCGCCAGCGAGGACGGGGTGGCCGCGCTCATCCGGGCGGCCACCGGCGTGCTGGGCGAGATCGACCTGTTCTGCGCCAACGCCGGGGTGGCCCGCGGCGAAGGCGTCGGTGATGACCTGGACTGGGATGCCTCCTGGCAGGTCAACGTGATGGCGCACGTCCGGGCCGCACGGCTGCTGCTGCCGGCCTGGCTGGAGCGTGGCAGCGGCCACCTGATCTGCACCGTGTCCGCGGCCGGGCTGCTGACCATGCTGGGCGCTGCCCCGTACTCGGCGACCAAGCACGCCGCGCTGGGCTTCGCCGAGTGGCTGGCGGCCACCTATGCGCACCGGGGGATCACGGTGCAGGCGATCTGCCCGCAGGGAGTGAACACACCCATGCTGGCCGGGAGCCCGCGTGCCGCCGGGATGATCCTCGGCGCCTCCGCGATCACGCCGGAGGCGGTGGCGGATGCGGTGATGGCCGGGATCGCCGAGGGCCACTTCCTCATCCTGCCCCACCCGGAGGTGGCCGCCATGTACGCGGGCCGGGCCACCGACCCGGGCCGCTGGCTGCGCGGCATGAACAAGCTCCAGCGGAAAATCGAGGAAGTTTCCTGAGCTGGATGGCCAGCTGGCCACGACGCGCACCCGCCGCGTAACAGTGAAGTACCGAACCTGTCTGACCTGTGACTATACGGGCCGCGATCCTGGCATGCTATCGGACATGGATCACGCTGGCACGGGGATGCTTCATCACATCGAGTTCTGGGTGCCTGACCTGACCAGGGCCGAGGCCAGCTGGGGGTGGCTGCTCGGGGAGCTGGGCTACCGCGTCTACCAGGAGTGGCCCGAGGGCAAGAGCTGGCGGTCGGGTGTCACCTATATCGTCATCGAGCAGTCGCCGGACCGGGTCGCGGGCCGGCACGACCGATGCCGGCCAGGACTGAACCATCTCGCTTTCCACGTCGCGTCCCAGCAGGAACTGGGCGATCTTGTCCTGCACGCGCCCGATCACGGCTGGCGGCTGCTCTACCCCGACCGGCACCCGTTCGCGGGCGGGGACGACCACTTCGCCGCCTACCTGGAGAACTGGGACGGTTACGAGGTCGAACTCGTCGCGCCGTCGGCCGCGCCGCGGCCTGCTGCCGCCCCGCCTGCTGCCGCCCCGCCGGACGCGGCCCCGCCCGCCTGACGCGGTACCGGGGTGATCGCGGTGGGCCCGTGCCTTCGTGGGGCCGGGACCCACCGCGACCGTGCGCGGCGGCGGTTAGCCGCCGGGCCTGATGGCAGCCTCCAGCCGCAGATCCCGGGAGGATCTGCCCACTGCGATCGTGAACAGGCCCCCGGGCCACGACCAGCCAGCTGACGCCTGGTCGTAGACGGCGAAGACCCGGGCCGGCACCGTGAGCACGACCTCTGCCCGCTCGCCGGGCGCCGCGGTTACCGTACCGAACGCGCCGAGCACCCGCACCGGTCGGCCCCGGCCTGCCGCCGGGCCGCCCACGTAGGCCTGGACCACCTCGCGGCCGGGCCGTGACCCGACATTGCGGACCGTCACCGTGACGCGGACATCCTCACCGGGCACCAGACCGGGCCCCGCCACCGACACGGCCTCGTAGGCCCACTGCGTGTAACCAAGCCCATGACCGAACGCGAACATCGGCGTGATGCCGGCCGCGTCGTAACCGCGGTAGCCGATGAGCAGCCCTTCGGCGTAGTCGATGCGGCCGTTCCGGGGAATGGCGTGCAGGACCGGGCAGTCGGACTCGCGGGCGGGCAGGGTGACCGGCAGCCGGCCACCCGGCTCCGCCCGCCCGGTCACGACGTCGGCGAGCGCCTCGCCCATGGCCTGGCCGGGCAGCCAGGCGTAGATGATGGCGGCCACGTCGTCAGCCCAGGGCATCAGCACCGGCATGCCGGCATTCACCACGACCACGGTGGCGTCGTTCACCGCGGCCACCCGGGCGACCAGTTCGTCCTGCCGTCCCGGCAGGACGAGGGTGTCCCGGTCGAATCCCTCGCTCTCGGCCGCCTCGGCGGAGCCGACCACCACCACCGCGGCGTCGCAGCAGGCCGCCGCGTGCACCGCCTCCGTGATCAAGATGTCCTCGTCCACGTCCGCCGCGATCCCGAGCCGGACCGCAAGCGGGCCGTCGCCACCCTCGGCGGGCTGGAAGTCGAGCATGATGTCCGCTTCCTGGCCGGCCTGGAGGCTGACCGCTGCCCGCACCTCACCCGGCCGGGTCATGGTCAGCACCGGGTCATCCGGGACAGGCGTGACCGTGTCGGCGACCATGGTGCCGTCCACGGTCAGCGTGAGATGGCCGACCCCGGCAACCCCGATCAGGTGCGGCCCGGTGGTCGCGGCGCGGAACCGGGTGAGCAGGACGACGCTGCCCGGCTTGTCCCAGCCCACGCCGGGGGGCAGTCCCTCGTCCCACCACGCGAGTTCGGTGGCGGTGCGGTGCTCGTGCCCGATCAGTGCCCCGTCGCCGTCCCGGAACTCCAGCCGCAGCCCCGGCTCGCCGGTCTGCGGGTCGCTGATCGATCCGGTAGCCGGCCCGGGCACGGCGGTCCAGGTACGGCAGCCCTGCGCCACGGTGACGGTGGCGCTGCCTGCCAGGGCGGCCGGCAGCGCGGCGGCCGGGGTGGAAACCGTCACCGGCGCCACCGCCGCGCTTCCCCCGCCCTGGATCACCGGATGGACCGCGTTGGGCCCGACCAGGGCGATGCTGCCGATGGTGCCGGCGTCGAAGGGGAGCACCGTTCCTTCGTTGCGGAGCAGGACGAAGGAGGCTGCCGTGGCCCGGCGCACCAGGTCCGGATCGGCCAGCACGGCCGGGCCTGGGCCCGGCTTGCCGTCGAGTCCTGGCACGCTGGCCGGGGTGGCCAGGGCGCCGACCCGGTGGGCCAGCCGCAGAATCCGGGTGAGCTTGTCGTCGATCAGGGCTTCGGGCACCAGCCCGTCCAGTACCGCCTGGACCAGGTCAGCCCCCCAGGGGCCGTCCGGGCCTGGCATCGCCAGGTCGAGCCCGGCCACCGCGGTCGGCACCGTGGTCCTGGCCGCGCTCCAGTCCGAGACGGCCACGCCGTCGAACCCCCATTCCCCCTTGAGGATCTTCCGCAGCAGCCAGGCGTGGCCGGTGGCGGGGGTGCCGTTGACCGTGTTGTAGGCGGCCATGACCAGCCCGGTGCCCGCCTCGCGCACGCAGGCCTCGAATGGGGCCAGGTACAGTTCGCGCAGCACCGGCTCGGAGATGACCGCGTTGTAGGTCCACCGCCCGGTCTCGGAGTCGTTACCGACGAAGTGCTTGGTGGCCGCCGCCACGCCGGCCGCCTGCAGCCCGCGGACGTAGGCGACGGCAATCCGGGCGGTCAGGACCGGATCCTCGGAGAAGCACTCGAATCCGCGCCCGCCCAGCGGTGTCCGCATGAGGTTGATGGTGGGTGCCAGCAGCACGTCGACGCCTTTGCTGCGCGCCTCGGCACCGAGAGCGGTGGCCAGTTCGGTGATCAGCCCGGGATCCCAGGTGGCACCGCACGCGGATGGGCAGGGGAGGCTGGTCGATGGAAGACGTTCATCCTTGGTCACCCCCCGTGCCCCGGAGGGGCCGTCCGAGAAGATCATCGGCCGGAGGCCGAGGGCGGGGGAGCCGTGGGTCCGCCAGCTGGCCGCACCGGTCAGCAGGCGCACCTTCTCCGGCAGGGAAAGCGCGGCGATCAGCTCCGGCACCGTCGGCGCCGGTGTGCCCGGTGCGGGTGCCGCGCCGCTGGTCGTTGCCGTCGGGTGAGGGGTGTCGGCAGGGCCGGTGGTCATCGGCTGCCGTGCCCGGTCGTCTGGGCACCTGCCCGGCCGGTTACCCGGCCGGGCAGGATAAGCCCCGCATGCGCGGTTCTCATGTGTGCAGTTGTCGTCCTTTCTCGGGCCGGCCGTCGGCTATGAGGCCGGCTTGAGGTGCAGGACGACTTGCTCCAGGTACGGGCTGTTCGGCACCGGCGTCATGTAGGCGTTGCCGTTCGTCGGCCAGCCGGTGTAGTTGCGGGTCGAGATCTCGCTCCAGGCTGCGCCGTACAGCAGCGGCGTCATCGGGACCTCAGCCGACATGACGTGCTGGAGCGAGGTGATGGCCGCCTTCTGAGCCGCCGGGTCGTTCGTGCCTGCGAACTGGGCCAGCGCGGCCTGGGCCGCCGTGCTCTGGAACCGCCCGTTGTCACCGGCGGCCGGCTTGCCGACCGGCGCGGAGAACGTGTGATCGATCCAGTTCTCGTAGTAGTAGAACGGGTTCGGGCCCTGGTTGCTCCAGTGGATGGTGGAGTCGAATGTCCCGTTGTTGAAGTCGGCCTGCCAGGCGGTCGGGGACCCGTTTCCGTCGACCTTCACGTTGAACCCGAGCTTGTTGAGCTGGGACGCGATGAGCTGGTCGTCGGTGTAGTAGTCGGTGTAGGCGATCGGGTCGGTGATCGAGAACGTGATCTGCTGGCCGTTCTTGGTCCACTTGCCGCCGACCTTGCTGTAGCCGTCGTGGGTCAGGATGCTGGCCGCCTTGGCCGGGTCGCCGGCCGGTGGCAGGTCGCCCTGCACCGAGGGATCAAGGTAAGTGTTGTCGATCGGCAGGAGCAGGCCGCCCGATGACGTCGCCGGGGCCTCGTAGCCCGATTCGCCCTGGGTGGCAAGCTGCTGCCGGTTGATGCCGTAGCCGATCGCCTGCCGCACGGCGGGATCGTTCAGCGGCGCCTTGGTGACGTTGAACCACAGGGTGACCACATTGTTGGCGGCGAAGTAGGGCGAGCTACCGAGCCAGGTGGTGTTGTTGGTGCTCTTGCTCAGGTAGTTGGAGCTGAGGCCGGGCCCCAGGTTGCTGCCTGCCCAGTCGATCTGGCCGCTGGCGATCGGCGGCACCAGGTTGGCGTTGCTGCTGTAGAACGGGAAGTCGACCGCGGAGACCTTGACCGCGCTCTTATTCCAGTAGCCCGGGTTCTGCTTGAGCAGGAAGCCGTGCGAGGAGTACGTCCGGAGCAGGTACGGCCCGGTGCCGACCGGGTTCGGGTCGGTGTAGGTCACCGGGTTGCTGACCGAGCCCCACACGTGCTGCGGGACGATGTAGACCTGCCCGATGAGGAACAGGTTGGCGAACTGCGGTGTGGCGAAGTTCAGCGTGACCGAGGCCGGGCTGCTCGCCGTGGCGCTGGTCACCAGCGGCGCGCTCGCGGTGTAGAGCGCGGGGTTCTTCTTGACCAGGTTGTAGGTGAAGGCGGCATCGCTGGCGGAGAACGGCTTGCCGTCGCTCCACCTGACTCCCGAGCGGATCGGGATGGTCAGCGTCTTGCCCCGGTTGGACCAGGCCGGTGGCCCGGAAGCAAGGACAGGCACCGGCGGCTGGGTGGGGTTCATCACATTGAAGATGTAGAGCGGCTCGTAGATCAGCCCGGTTGCCTGGGCCGAGAATCCGGTGGCGCTCTGGACGTAGGGATTGAAATTCTGGCTAGGGCTGGTGACCGAGGTGCTCTCGATGACCAGCGTCTTGCCGCTGCCGGCTTGCCCGGAACCGTTCGATGAGCTCGAACTCGAGCAGGCCGCGATGCCCAGGCCGAGGATGCCCACGGCCGCGAGGCCCTTCAGGACTGCATGTTGCATTGCTTAAACTCCATTGTGCCCGGCCGGCTCATCGCCGGCCTCACTTGACTGACCATGACGGGGTCTGGAAAAGGGTGGATGGCGCAGGGTCGGCCGGGTTGGCGTTTCCTGCTGGTGGATCGGGTCTTCCGCTAGCTAGGCCGGAGGGGCATCGGGTCTCCTTTCCTCTGCGGCCGCTGCCACGGCCGGGTGGTCTGGTGAATGCAGCCAGCAGGCGCTGACATGCCCTGGTGCGACCTCGACCGGCGGCGGCAACTGCGAGCAGACCGCCATCGCGTGCGGGCAGCGCGGATGGAACCGGCATCCCGCTGGCGGCGCGAGCAGGCTGGGTACCGCGCCGCGTCCGGAGATCTGCGCTGGTTCCGGCCGGTCGGGGTCGGGTGCGGCGCTCAGCAGGAGCTGGGTGTAGGGATGCCCCGGCTGATCAGTAACCGAGATGGCGGGCGCCGACTCCACAATGCGCCCGGCGTACATCACCGCGACGTTGTCAGCCAGATACCGGGCCGACGCGATGTCGTGGGTGATGTACAGGATCGTCATGCCTTCGGTTTCACGCAGGTCAGCTAGCAGATTGAGAATGCCGAGGCGGATGGACACGTCCAGCATCGACACCGGCTCGTCGGCGAGCAGGACCCGCGGCCGCGCCGCGAGCGCCCGGGCGATCGCCACCCGCTGCCGCTGCCCGCCGGATAGCTCATGCGGGTATTTGCGCAGGAACTGGCCCGGCGGGGTGAGCGCGACTCTGCGCAGCAGGCTGGCGAGTGAGTCCTCCAGGGTCGCCGACGCACCCAGCCCGTGTACCTTCAGCGGCCTGGTCAGGTGGTACCGCACGTCGTGCACCGGGTTGAGCGATGCGAACGGGTCCTGCAGCACCATCTGCACCTGCTGTGCGTACCGCTGCCGCCCGCTCCGGCCCGGGGGCACCGGCTGGCCGTCCAGCAGGAGCAGACCCGAGGTCGGTTTCAGCAGCCGGGCGAACAGCCGGGCGAGTGTCGATTTGCCGCAGCCACTCTCGCCGACGATTGCGGTGATGCTGCCGCCGGGCAGCGTGAGCGAGACATCGTCCACCGCGTGGACCACGGCGCCGCCCCGGCCGGCCGGGAAGTGCTTGGTGATCCCGCGGACCTGAAGCACGCTGGCGCCGGCCGGCGCAACGGCTGGCCTGCCGCTGTCCGTCGCGTCTTGCCTGGCTGACGTCGTCATTGCGGGGTCCTCGTCGGGTCAGGTGCCGTTGCGTCCTTGCCCCGCGGAACGGCTGCTGTCAGCGGTGCCGGCCCGGGCGGCTCTGGCCCGGTTCCGGTCCCGGGCACGGGCCCGGTTCCGGTCACCGGCTGTTGCCCGGCTCCGGTCCCCCGCTCTGGTACGGCCAGTTCCGCCGGGACGTCATGTGTCCCGTTCTGCAGCCAGCAGGCCGCGGTCCGCTCACCAGCACGGCCGAGCGGGACGGCTGCGGGGACCTGCTGCCGGCACAGGTCCATGGCGAAGCCGCAGCGGGGGTGGAACGGGCAGCCTGGCGGTGGGGTGCGCAGGTCCGGGGGTGATCCCGGGATCCCGGTCAGCGGTTTTCTGGCACCGTGCAGCGGCGGGAAGGAGTGCAGGAGCCCCAGCGTGTAGGGATGCCGCGGGGCGCGGTACAGGTCGGTGGCGGAGGCCTGCTCGATCAGCCGCCCGGCGTACATGACCGCTATCGAGTCGGCCAGCTCGACCAGCAGGGAAAGGTCGTGGGTGATGAAGAGGACGGCGAAGGAGAGCTGGTGCTGCAGGGCGGCGAGTCCGGTCAGGATCTCCCGCTGGGTGACGACGTCCAGCGCCGTGGTCGGCTCATCCATGATCACAACAGCCGGCTCCAGGGCCAGCGCCATGGCGATCATCACCCGCTGTCGCATGCCACCGGAGAGCTGGTGCGGGTAATGACCGAGATGGTCCGGCGAGATCCCCACCATTTCTAGCAGCTGGGCAGCCCGCCGCACCCGGGCCGCCTTGTCCATCCGCTGCTGGTGTGCCCGGAGTACGTCAATGAGCTGGGCACCAACGGTGATCACCGGGTTGAGCGCGTGCATGGCGCTCTGCATCACCACGGCGATGCGGGACCAGCGCAGTTCGCGCAGCCGGCTCTCGTCCGCGGCGAGCAGGTCGATGGTGCCCGCCGGCCCCGCCGCGCTGCCGGCTGCGGTGCCGGAATGCAGCAGGACCTGGCCACCGGCGATGACACCGGGTGCGCGCAGCAGCCTGGTGATCGCGTAGGCGAGGGTGGACTTGCCGCTGCCGCTCTCGCCGGCCAGTCCCAGCACGCTGCCGCTCACCAGCGTGAGGTCGGCGTCGATGACGGCGTGTACCGCATCGGGCCCGAGCCCGTAATCCACCCGCAGCCCGTACACCTCGATCAGCGGTGCACCCACCGCGCTGATGGCAGACTGGCGCGTCATCGAGTGCCTGCCTGGTCGCTGGTGACCGGCCGCCGCATGACCGGGGTGACGCCGAGTGCGGAGCGGGTCGGCAGGCCCGCCCGCCGTGCCCGCCGCCGGGTGAGCCCGGCGGCCCGCAGCCGGGGGTTGATGAACTCGTCGATGCCGAAGTTGAGCAATGCCAGCGACGTTCCCAGCAGCGCGACTGCCAGCCCTGGCGGGATGTACCACCACCAGTACCCACTGACCTGGGCGTTCACCGATTGCGCCCAGAACAGCATGCCGCCCCAGCTCCAGTGCGGGTCGATGTTCACCAGGCCGAGGTAGGCGATGGCGGTGTAGGTGCCGACGCCGTACAGCACGGTGAACAGGAACGAGGACGCGATGATGGGCAGCAGGTTGGGCACGATCTCCCAGCCGATGATCCGGGCGGTGCTCTCGCCGGTGAGCCGGGCTGACTCCACATAGTCCCGGTTGCGCAGCGAGAGGGTCTGCGCGCGGAGCACCCGTGCGCCCCAGGCCCAGCCCGTCAGCGCGATGATCGCGCCGGTCAGCAGGTCGTTGCTGGAGCTGGGCAGGAAGCCGAAGATCACGATCAGCAGCGGCAGCGCGGGCATGACCAGGAAGATGTTGGCGAGCATCGAGAGCAGGTCATCGGCCAGCCCGCCAAGATAGCCCGCGGCGACGCCAACCACGACCGAGATGACCGTCGCCACGATGCCGGCCAGGAACGCGACGAGGATGGTGCTCCGCCCGCCGACGAGCATCTGGGACAGGACGTCCTGCTGGGTCTGCGTGGTGCCGAGCCAGTGTGCCGCCGACGGCGGGTGCGGGGTCCCGCTCAGCGCCAGGTCGGCCGACGGGTCGTAGGGAGCCAGGCTGGGGCCCACGATGGCCAGGATCAGGAAGGCGATGAGCAGGCCGAAGCCGATCAGGACCTTGGGTGAACGGGGCAGCCGGACCCGGCGCACCCGCAGCGGCCGGGCGGGTCCGGCCGCGGTGACTGCCGGCTCGTTGACGGTGATGGCCATCGCTACGCCTCCTGCCGGGTGCGCGGATCGAGGAGCAGGTAGGCGAAGTCGGCGAGCAGGTTGGCGGCCAGCACCGCAAGCGTGATGATCAGGAAGATGCCCTGCATCAGCGGCGCATCGTGATTGATGACTGCCTGGTACAGCACGAAGCCGATCCCTGGGTACGCGAAGACGATCTCGGTCAGCAGAGCGCCGGAGATCACGAACCCGATCGCCAGCGAGAAGCCGGACACGCTCGGCAGGACCGCGTTCCGTGCCGCGTACCAGATCACCCGGCGTTTGGGAAGGCCTTTGGCCTGCGCGATGAGCACGTAGTCCTCGTCCATGGTGGTGAGCATCTGATTGCGCATGCCGACGGTCCAGCCGGCCGCGGAGGCGACGACGATCGTGAGGGCCGGCAGCAGCGCGTGGTCGACCACATCCAGCACGTGCCCCGGCGCCAGGCCGGTCTGGTAGTCGAGCTGGTTCTGGCCCAGTCCGTAGGGGAACCAGCCGAGCTTGACCGAGAACAACTCGATGGCCAGGAAGGCGAGGAAGAAATACGGCGCCGCCTGGAAGAACGTGGTGACCGGCAGCAGGTTGTCCAGCCAGGAACCGCGGCGCCAGGCGACCAGGACGCCGATCACGGTGCCGATCATGAAGCTGATCACGGTAGCGGTGCCCACCAGCGCGATCGTCCACGGCAGCGCGGTGGCGATCACCGAGGTGACCGGCGCCGGATAGGAGCTGGTCGAGATGCCGAGGTTGCCGTGCAGCAATTCCGCCCAGAACTGGGCGTACTGCGTCGGCAGGCTGGCCGGGTTGTCGACGCCGTACAGCTTCTCCAGCGCCCGGAGCGCCTGCGGGCTGCCCATCTGGCTGCCCGCTTTGGCGAGCACGGCGTCCAGCGCGTTGCCTGGCATCAGCCGCGGGATGAGGAAGTCAATGGTGATCGCGATCACGAACGTCAGCGCGTAGAACGGCAGCTTGCGGGCTAGCATGCGCATGACGTCCTCCTATCCCGCGGTCGGCCGCACGGCCGGGCCTGGGGTGCATCCGCAGCTCTCCCGGCGGATGAGGGTGGTGGGCAGCATGACGTTGCGCCCGGCCGCCTCGCCATCGCGGACCATGGCATACAGGGCCTGGAAGGCGGTGGCGCCGAGCTGCTGGATTGGCTGCCGCACGGTGGTCAGCAGCGGCCGCAGGTGCCGCGCGACCGGGATGTCGTCGAAACCGGTGACCGCGATGTCCCCGGGAACGTCGAGCCCGTGCTGGGTCAGGGCGTGCACGACGCCGAGTGCGGTCTGGTCGTTCGCGCAGGCGATGGCCTCGGGCAGGACGGCCTCCTCGGCGAGCAGCCGCTCGATCACCCGGGCACCGCCGGCCGCACAGTAGTTCCCCTGCCACTGCGGGCCGTCGGTGAAGGCCGCGCCGGACGCGGTCACCTCCGCCCCGAAGGTGGCGTGCCGTGCGATGTTGTCCGGGCTGGTCGCATGCCCGCCGAGGTAGGCCAGCGTTCGGAAGCCGTGGTCGTGGACAAGGTGGCGGACCAGTTCGCGCATGCCGGTGACGTTGTCGCCGCCCACGTTGGTCGTGCTGGGGCTCTGCACCCCCGCCAGGGTGACAATCGGCACCTGCCGGGAGAGCCGGGCCAGCTGGTCCGGGTCGAGGACCTGGTCGTGCAGGATCAGCCCGTCACTCTTGCGGGCCAGCGCGAAGATCCGCCTGCTGTAATCGTGGTCGTCCACGTCGACGGAGCAGACCAGCAGGCTGAAGTCGCGATGCTGGGCGGCCACCTCGATGCCCCGGTTGATGAGATCGGGGAACTGGAGGCTCTCCTCCTCATCCGCGAATATGCCGCCATCGGCCATGGTCACCGTCGGACGGCGGATGACGACGCCGACGACTTCCTTGAGCCTGGCGCTGAGCGCCCGCGCGGCACCGTCAGGGATGAAGCCAAGCTCGGCGACGGCCCGCTCCACCCGCTCCCGCGTGTCTGGCAGGGGGTTGCGGCGGCCGTTGAGAACTCGCGAAACGGACGCGATCGAGACACCGGCGGCCCGCGCGACATCGTAGATGGTCGGCTGGCCGTTCCCCGGATCGCTGTTGTCCACCGGCAGGCTCCTTTGCGCCACCGGGCCGCCTTGGCGGGCCGTCAGGTAAGTCGGGTAAGCGCTTACCAAGCGTTGACGCGAGCGTATTTCGGCTCTGGGGACCGCTCAAGACCTGGGCGGCTCCGTTACCAGAACGTGATATAAGAGAACATGCTGTGACCGGCCAGCCAGGGCGTTCTGGCCGGGCCTCCCCCTCGGTACACCCGGTCGGCCCGGGTCGCGTTCAGGGGCGTTCTGGCCCGGTACCGGGGGCTTCTGGCTGCCCTCCCCGGGCGAGGGCCGGAAAATCAGGCGTGGTTTCGACGGTTTAGGGCCTAGCCGAAACAAGCCTGTAATGCGTGCGCCCGCACCATCTTGGACCGTGTCAGCGGTGTAACCGCCGGGAAACGTGTCCGAAACCCGCACATGGGAAACATGAAGCGTCCTTGACCGGCACCTGGTGGACGGTCGAGCCCTAGAGAGGCGGGAGAGCAGTGGTTCCCTATCCCCATTGGCTGAATGCCGGAGACAACTCCTGGCAGATGACGGCCGCTACCCTCGTCGGCCTGATGAGCCTGCCCGGCCTGGCCGTCCTGTACGGGGGCCTGGTGCAGCGCAAGTGGGCTGTGAACACCATGATCATGGCGTTCAGCGGGTTCTGCATGGTCCTGATCGTGTGGGTCCTGTGGGCCTTCAAGATGGGCTTCGGCGAGCCGTGGATCGGCACGTTCCTGGGTAAGCCGGGCACCGTGCTCGGTGCCCTGTCGGAACAGGGCCGGGCGAACGTCCCGCTGGTGGGGAGCGGTCCCAGTTCTACCTTCCCCGGCTTCCGCTTCCCGCAGTCGTCGCTGGTCTACTTCCAGTTCGTGTTCGCGGCGATCACGCCGCTGCTGTTCCTGGGCAGCGTGGTCGGCCGGATCAGCTTCAAGGTATGGCTGATCTTCGTGCCGCTGTGGTCCACCTTCGCCTACGCGGTCAACGCGTTCCTGCTCTGGGGCGGTGGCTGGTGGGCGGCGCATGGCGCACTGGACTTCAGCGGTGGCTATGTGATCCACCTGGCCGCCGGCGTGTCCGGGTTCGTGGCCGCGGCGGTCATCGGGCCACGACTCAAGCGGGACCGCGAGCACGGGGTCCCGAACAACCTGCTGCTCGTCTCGGTCGGCGCGGGCCTCCTGTGGCTGGGCTGGAACGGGTTCAACGGTGGTGACCCGTACTTCGCCGGGGCTGATGCCGCGGCTGCGGTGCTCAACACCAACCTGGCCACGGCCGTCGCCATGATGACCTGGATCATCATGGACATGCTGATCAGCAAGCAGAAGAAGCCGACCTTCCTTGGCGGGGTCAACGGCATGATCGTCGGCCTGGTCGGCATCACCCCGGCGGCGGGCTACGTGAACGGCTTCGGCGCCATCGTGATCGGCTTGGTCGGCTCTGCGATCGTCTGGGTGGCCTGGAACTACCTGAGCAGGGTCCGGCCGTTCAACAGGGTCGATGACGCGCTTGGTGTCGTCTACACCCACGGCGTCGCCGGCCTGGTGGGCGGCCTCCTGGTCGGGTTCCTCGCCGACCCGCACATGATCGTCTACATCGGGCTGGGCAAGAACTCCAGTATCACCACGGCCGGCCTGTTCTACGGGCACCCCAAGCAGTTGCTCATCCAGGCGGGGGCGGCGCTGACCGTCATCGTCTGGGACGCGCTGGTGACGTTCATCCTGCTGCGGTTGATCGGCCTGTTCATGAAGCTGCGGATGCCCGACGAGGTGCTGGAGGTCGGCGACGTGGCAGTGCACGACGAAGAGGTCTACCCGTCCGAGGCCCTCACCCGGGTCGGCTCGGCCGTCACCGCTCCACCACCGCCTATCACAGTCGGGGAGAAGGTCCCCAGCGACAGTTCCTGATCCCGTCTCCGAGTCGGCCAGCCCGGCGGTCTTCCCGCACCATCGGGGAAGACCGCCGGGCTGTCGTTTCTGGGGTGCCGTGACCGACCTCCGTCTCGAACGCGTTCGTCCCCGCCCAGGGGATGCCCGGCTGGCCGGCGGCGCTGGCGGCGGTCTTCGCCCCGCCGCCGGTGCTCCTGTACCGGCGCAAGTCACGGGGCTGACCGGTCACGGGGCTGACCGGAATCAGTGGCCGCGGAACGCCTCTTCCAGCCACCACGAGCCACTGCCCGAGGTGACCTTCGCGTCGATGACCAGCGGGCGGTCACGTGGCCCGGCCAGCCACTCCCGTACCGGCCCGCGGTCCCCGGGGCCGCGGACGGTCACCCCCGCGCAGCCGAAGCCGCGGCCGATGGCCGCGATGTCGGCGGGCGGGAACCGGACCGTGCCGAGCGGGTGCCCGTCGGGCCCGAAATGGTGCACCTCGGCCCCGTAGGCCTCGTCGTCGTAGACGACGATCACCATGGGCAGGCCGAGCCGGACGACCGTCTCCAGCTCGCTGATGCCCATCAGTGCCCCGCCGTCGCCGAGCGCGGCGACCGGCAGCCGCTGGGGCTGGGCGAGGGCCGCGCCGACCGCCGAGGCCAGCCCGAGCCCGACCGACTGATAGGCCTGCGT
>OFHK01000306.1_pt1 | contig 15447 bp, 7 predicted proteins | sample 1521951 | NCBI WGS metagenome assembly OFHK01 (sample SAMEA2468436, study PRJEB22500) | soil metagenome | biome: Glassland; feature: Farmland; material: Clay | place: Australia | collected 2013-01-31 | depth 0.55 m
CTTCACGGATGCGGGGCGGTCCGTCCCGATGCCTGTCTGGATACGGGACGGTCCGCATTGTCAGAATCGGACCGCATCGTCAGGATCGGACCGCTTCGCTCAGGATGACAGGGTCTTCGACGGAGGGAACGGGGATGCCAGGTGCTGTAAAAAAAACGTGCGGCCCGGCGATGCTTTGCCGGGCCGCACGCGAGAGGCTGCGCCGCGGATCAGAATTTATAGAGCAGCGAAAATTCCATCACGCGCGGCTGAGTGAGCGTGGTTGTGTAGTTTCCGAAGGTCGATCCGACGTCCAGTTCGTTCTGCATGGACTTGACGTCGAAGCGGTGCGCGTTGGCCACGTTGTAGACGTTCCAGCGCAGCTGCACCGTCTGGTTTTCCAGGCGAGGGATGTTCCACTCTTTCGCCAGGCTCATATCCCAGCCGAAGAAGCCGTCGCCACGGAGGACGTTCCGGGCGCCGCTCTGTCCGGGGTAGGCGTAGTTGAAGCCGGCAGCCGCCTGCGTCGGATTCTGGAAGACGTTGGGACTGCCGTTGACGATGGTGGTTCCCGTCGCGACCGTCTGGCCCGTCAGGCCGGCCTGCCCCATGTCTTCCCAGTTCGTCGGCCAGACGTAGCCGGGGAAGACGCTGGCGGGGAAGCCCGAGGTCCAGGGCGTGGTGCCGGAAAGCTGCCAGCCGCCGACGATGGCGTTGGCCCAGTTGGCGACATTGCCGCCGATGAGCTTTCCGCGTCCGAAGGGCAGCTGCGCGACCCAGTAGCCGTTGATCTGGTGCCGCAGATCGAAATCGCTGGGCCCGTAGAGCTGGTAGGGCGACCACGGGTTGACGATCACGTTGTCGTTGAACTTGACGGTCCGCCCGGCCGCCGATTCGACGTCGAGCGCCTTCGAATAGGTGTAGTTGAAGCCGAACAGAACGCCGTGGGACATCTCCTTGTGCAGGCCCAATTGGAAGGCGTTGTAGTTGGAATAGCCGATCGACCGCCAGACGTAGAGCGAGGAATACTGGCTGTTGTAGAAGCTGTTCTCGCCGCCGACGGGAAGCGGGTAGTGGTTGCGGACGTCCATTTCCCACAACGAAAGAGTCTCGTTGTACTTGAAACAGTTGAACCATGCGTACGAGGCCTGCAGGACGTTCGTCGAACCCTTGGCGCAGCTATTGTAGCTGGAGTTGCTTGCCGGCCCCACGAACATGTCGTTCCAATACTGCGCGGTTGGTCCGACCATTGAGGCCGTGATGGCGCTGGGGGAAACGCCTTGCCGCGCCAATTGCGAGAAGCGGCTGGCGGCGGTGAAATAGTCGACACCGGTCTTCGGGTCCACGAGGTCGAGCGGAGTGGCGATGTCGTCGTAGACCATGAGCCGGTGAGCGAGGTGCCCGACGTAGGCCAGATCCAGGGTCATGCCGCCTGGCAACTGGCGCTGGATGGAGAGATCGAGCGCGTAGGAATAGGGCGTTTTCAGCGACTGGTCGATGCCGGCGGCAATCGCTTCCTGGTGCACCGGATAGGTGACGGGGAAGGCGGACGGAGGCGCCGGCGGCATGATCGTATCGCCGTTGCTGTTGGTTGTCGGGATGACGTTCATGCTGGTGATGCGGGGTGAATCAGCCACCGAGAGCGTGCCGGCCGGATTCGACAGCGAGGTCGAAATGCCGAAGGAACCCGACGCGTCGTAGCGCAAGGCCAGTGCGGGCCCGAAGTTGTCGTCATACATGCCGAAGCCGGCGCGAATGGCGGTCTTGTTGTCACCGACGATCCGCTTGAGCCATCCCCAGGTCGGCCGTGGCGACCAGGCAAGCCCGAGGCGCGGGGCGAAGTTCCTGCTTTGGGAGGAATACATACCGGGCTTTCCCCAGGAAGAACCGGCCGGAGCGAACGCGATGACCGGGTCCAAGTTGGATCCGGCGCCTTTCGCCATGTTGATGCTGCGCTGGTTGAACCAGCTGCCCATGTTCACGTTCGGTTCCACCTGCTGGCCGGAGGTTTCGGTGATCGGGGTCATCAACTGGTAGTTCAGGCCATAGGTGACCGAGAGATTGGAGCGGGCCTGCCAGGTGTCCTCGAAGAAGAGGCTGTAGCTGTCGGTGGCCCAGTGACGGACGACCGGCGCTCCCTGGGCAAGCGCGGAGCCCTGCGTCGCGCTGGCGACGCGATAGTTGTACTTGGCGTCGACCTCGCTGGCGATTCCCATCATTGCGGCCAGCGGGAAATCGTAGGAGTGGGTGAAACTCGTGGAGACCGCCGGATAGTTGGAGGAGGGCGGATTGAGAGGGGAGCTCTGGTTGGCGAAGCCGGAACTGTCGACCCAGTCGGAGTTGGTGAGGGCGTCGCTGAACGAGTTCGAGGTGGTGTAGCTGTTGCGGCGAACGAGCAGGAAGTTGCCGCCGAACTGGAAGTTGTGCGAGCCCTTGATCCAACTGGCGGTGTCGATGATGTTGTACACCGGCGAGACGTTGCCGTTGGAGCGCGTGACGCCTTGATCGAGCCCGCGCATGTAGACCCACGGCTGGTTGGAATTGCCGATATTGCCGATGCTTTCCCGGGTGAGGCCGAACCGGAAGCTGTTCACCCAGTGGGGGCCGTAGACGCCGGTGTAGCCGGCGACGAAGCCCTTGCTCAGGTCCACCGTGGACGATTCCGGCGGCGCGCCGGGGAGAAAAGGAGTGCCGCTCGACCGGTCATCGACGCCGGTGCCGCGGAAGAAGAGAGTGTTGTTGCCGTTCTGCGTGAGCTTGTAGTCGAGGCGCGCGATGTACCAGTTGAAGGACTGCTTGGTCGGCGCGGCGAAGGTGTAGCCGGCGTAATTCACGATGTTGCCGACGCTGAAGTTATTCGGCGTCGGAAACGTCTTGAAATAGTCGAGCGCGACCTGGCTGGGCCCGATGCCGAGCGGATCCATCTGCTTGAGCTGAGCCGGGCCAAGCCCGTAGAAGCCGGGGGCGATGGCGTACTGCTTGCCGCTCGCGCCGGTGACCAGGCGGGCGGGGCAGGAGGCCGGCGTGGCGCGGGCGTATTGAAGGATGCCGTCGCGCAGGGGGGCGGTGGGGATGGTCCGTGTGGCGGTGGATGCGAGAGACTCGCGGCGGCCCTCGGAGTTGAAGAAGAAGAAGAAGCGGTTCTTCATGAACGGCCCGCCGATGGTGCCGCCGAAGATGTTCCGGACCAGGTGTTCGGGGACGTTCGGCTGGCCGTTGGCGGATTCGGAGGATTTCAGGAAGTAATCGTTGGCTTCGCCGGCGGTGTTGCGGTTGAACTCGTAGAGCGAGCCGTGGAACTGGTTCGTGCCGCTCTTGGTAACCATGGCGATCTGCGCGCCGGAGGAGCGGCCTTCGGTGGCGCCGTAGTTCGATGTGGTGACCCGGAATTCCTGCACGGAGAAGGGGGTGGTGGGCAGGACGCCGTTAAAGGCGTAGCCCGCGAATTCATTGTTGTCGCTGACGCCGTCGAGCATGATGTTGTTCTGGTCGCTCCGCTCGCCGTTGACGGCCCCGCCGCGGGTGTCGTAGGAGCCGGTGAGCTGGTCGGGCTTCTGTCCGTTGTAAACGACGCCCGGCTGGAAGCTGAGCAGCAGAGGCATGCTTTCAGCGCGCAGCGGCAGGTTCTCAATGGCGCTGGTGCCCATCGTCTGGCCCACGCTGGCGTTGGTTGTGTTCAACAGGGGCGCCTGGCCGGTGACGCTCACGACCTGTGAGATGGAGCCCACCTTCAATTTCACGTCGATCGTGGAAGGCAGGCTCACCAGCAATTGAACCCCGGACTGGACGTACGCGCGGAATCCCTGCGCTTCGACCGTCAATTTATAGGTGCCGGGCAGCACGGAGGCGAAGTTGTAGACCCCGGCGTTCGTGGTGAGCGTTTGGCGGGAAAGGTTGGTGTCAACGTTGGTGATGGTTACCTTGGCATTGGGAATCGCCGCCCCGGACGGGTCCGTGACAGCGCCGCGCAACGAAGTGGTCGCCTGACCCCACGCTGAGAGGCCCAGCGCCAGCGCCGCTATCGCGACGACGAGGTTCAGGATTCGGCCGCTTTTCATCAGTTACCTCCACGAAAAGTGAATCCGGATTTTTTAGAAAAGGAGTGTGCGGGCCAGGGTCAAAGGCGAGACGCGAGCGCCCCGTCTGACACGGGCCGTCTCCCTGAAAACTGAGCCTGAGCCTGCTGATGCTTCGACGTCTTCCGACACCCTCGAACGGATGACGCCGCTGCCCCTGCGCCGACATGGCAGCCGAACGGAGCCAAATCGGTCGGGAAACTCTTACTCGTCTATCACTCTCATGTCAAGCGCAAATCCCCGCGTTGGCCGTGCGAGATGCGATCAGCCGGTTCTTCAGCCGGAGACGCGTTCGATGCGGGCGCCGAGGGCGCGGAGCTTTTCCTCGATTCGCTCGTAGCCGCGGTCGATGTGGTAGACGCGGTCGATGATGGTCGAGCCCTGGGCCGCGAGGCCGGCGAGCACCAGCGAGGCGCTGGCGCGGAGATCGGAGGCGATGACGGCGGCGCCGGTGAGTGGCGTGGGGCCGCGCACGATGGCCTGGTTGCCGCGGATGGTTATGTCGGCGCCCATGCGCAGCATTTCGCTCGCGTGAAGGAAACGGTTCTCGAAAATCGTTTCGGTGACGATGCTCGAGCCTTCGGCCTGCGTCATCAGCGCCATGTACTGCGCCTGCATGTCGGTGGGGAAGCCGGGATACTCCTCGGTGGCGACGTCGGCGGCACGGATGCGGCCGCCGGCGCGCACGCGCAGGCCTCCGGGCTCCTTGCGAATGTCGACGCCGCATTCGGCCAGCTTGTCGATCACCGCGCTCAGATGGCCGGGATCGGCGCCTTCGAGCAGCAGATCGCCGCCGGTGATGGCACCGGCGACGAGGAACGTGCCGGTGGCGATGCGGTCGGGGATGACGTCGTGCGTGGCGCCGTGGAGCGAGGGAACTCCCTCGACGCGGATGGTGGATGTGCCGGCGCCCTCGATGCGCGCGCCCATCGTTGCGAGCAGCCGGGCGAGATCGGGGATCTCCGGCTCGCGCGCGGCGTTTTCGAGAATGGTTTCGCCTTCGGCGAGCGCCGCGGCCATCATCACGTTTTCCGTGCCGGTGACGGTGATGCGGTCGAAGACGACGCGGGCGCCGCGCAGGCGCTTGGAGCGAGCCTCGACGTAGCCATGCTCGCTCGTGATTTCGGCGCCGAGCCGCTCAAGCGCTTTCAGGTGGAGATCGATGGGCCGGGCGCCGATGGCGCAGCCGCCGGGCATCGAGACGCGAGCATAACCGGTGCGCGCGAGGAGCGGGCCGAGGACGAGGACGGAAGCGCGCATGGTTTTCACGAGATCGTAGGGAGCTTCGGCGTGGGAGATCCCGGTGGCGGCCATGCGCACGCGGCCGGATTCGCCCTCGCCCTCCGGGCCATCGACGGTGACGCTCATATGGGCGAGCAGGCGGGCCATCGTCTGGATGTCGCGCACGCGGGGCAGATTGCGCAGCTCGACCGGCTCGTCGGTAAGCAGGCAGGCGGCCATTTCGGGAAGGGCGGCGTTCTTGGCGCCGCTGACGCGTACGCTTCCTTTGAGCGGATGGCCGCCTTCTATGCGGAATTTATCCACGGGGTTTCGTCCTTCCGGTTATTTTCCTGCTGCGGCGCGGGCGACTGCTTGGCGCGGCGGGCGGCGCGGATGCGGATTCAATGGCGCGGCGCACGTGGCCTTTCGCGCGGGCGAGGCGCCGTTGCGCTTCTTCGTAGTTTACGCCGGCTTTGAGCATGACGAGAGCGGCGGGCAGTTGGCCGCGGGCGCGGGCGAGCGCTCGGCTCGCCACGGGTTCGGTGACTCCGGCTGTGTCGGCGAGCAGGCGGAGGCCGCGGCGGCGCAGTTTGCTGTTCGTCAGCGCGACGTAGACCATCCGGTTGTCGTAGACGCGGCCGAGGCGCGCCATCGACGCGGTTGTGAGCATGTTCAGCACGAGCTTCTGTGCGGTGCCGGATTTCAGGCGTGTCGATCCGGCGAGGGCTTCGGGGCCAACGTCGGCGACGATGACGATCCGGGCGAGACGGGCGAGCGGCGGGCGGGGATTTGTGGTGACGAGGACGGTGGTCGAGCCGCGGCGGCGGGCTTGGCGAAGCGCTCCGGCCACGTAGGGAGTGGCGCCGCTGGCGGCGAGGCCGACGACGACGTCCTTCGGGCCGGCGCGGAGAGTGGCGAGGTCGCGCGCGCCTTGCGAGGCGGAATCCTCGGCGCCTTCGACGGCGTGATCGAGCGCGCGGCGGCCGCCGGCGAGAACGGCGCGCACTTTCGAGGGAGAAACGCCGAACGTGGGCGGGCATTCGGCGGCGTCGAGCGCGCCGAGGCGGCCGCTGGTGCCGGCGCCGGCGTAGATCAGGCGGCCTCCGCTTTCGAAGGCGCGGACGATGGCGTCGACGGCGCGCGCGATCGAGGGAATCGCTCGGGCGACGGCTGCCGGCACGCGGCGGTCCTCGGCGTTGAGCAGACGCAGCAATGCGAGCGTGCTCTTGCGGTCGAGGCCGCGGCTGCGGGGATTCGGGTGCTCGGTTTGGGGCTGGTTCGGCACGAAACGCGATTATAGCGTGGCTTCGGTTATGGATTCGCAGGTTGGCTTCGAGCGCTGCGGCCTTTGCACCTCCACGGAGCCCCTCTTCGGGCGCTTTTTGCCCGAAGGGTGGGTTGTCGGAGTTGACGCGTATCTCCACCACTGGCGCGGTCCTATTTCTCCGAAAGAACATCGCCAGCCACATTGCGGCTTCTGGGGAACGGTGAGTTGCGGGTGATCTGTCGGAAAACCCCCAGGCGCAACTCCGGCGCCTGGGGCACCCGACAGTCGGCGTAGCTGGCGGAGTTCAATCATGGAGGGGAAGTCGGATTGCCGCATGGTTTTGGGATTGCCGGGGCGATGCCGAATGGTGGGCTTGGGTGCCGGCTCTGACGACCCACCCTTCGGGCAAAAGCGCCCGAAGAGTGGGGCACCCGGCACTGCGGGCGGGATTTGATTATCGAAGAGACGCTCTGGACGCAAACTCCGGGGGGAATGCCGAAGGGAACTCGACTACAGCGTGCACTCTGACAGGCCGGGCGCGGGCGCACGCGGTGCTTCAGGATTTGGGCGCCAGGGCGAGCGAGCGGAGAACCGCGTCGTGGAGGGCGGGGCGGAGCTTTCGGATATGAATGTTCTCGGCGGAGGGATGGACGCGGTTGGTGAGGAGGACTGCGAAGAGCTGTTTTTCCGGATCGATCCAGATGGATGTGCCGGTGAAGCCGGTGTGGCCGAAACTTTTCGGCGAGAAGAATTGGCCGCTCGATGAGTCTGAGGTTGGCACGTCCCAGCCGAGGGCGCGCGAGGCGGCGGCGATCGTCCGGCGTGTGGTGAAACGGTCCTTGGTGGCGCGCGAGAGCAGGCGGCGGTGGGCGTAGATGCCGCCATTCAGCAGCATCTGGCAGAAGACGGCCAAGTCGCCGGCGGTCGAAAAGAGGCCGGCGTGGCCGGCGACGCCGCCCATGGCGCAGGCGTTTTGATCGTGCACCTCGCCCCACACCTGGCGCTTGCGCCATGTGGTGTCGTTTTCGGTGGGCGCGATGCGAGTGCGCAGGCGGCGCGAGGGACGGAAGAGGGAATCGGCCATGCCGAGTGGCTCGAAGATTTCACGGCGGGCGAAGCGGTCGAGCGATTCGCCGGTGACCTGGCGAACGATTTCGCCGAGGAGCATGAAATCGAGATCGGAGTAGACGATGGTCGTGCCGGGCTCGTATTCGAGCGGCTCGGCGAGGGCGCGCGCGACGATGGCGCCGTGTCCCTTGGCTTCGCGGTAGAAGTCGCGGTGCGCGGCGAGGCCGGCGCTGTGGCGAAGCAGATCGGCGAGAGTCGCTTTCTCGCGCCAGGCGGATTGCGGGCCGGCGGCCCAAGCGGGCAGGTAAAGGGCTACGGGGGCGTCGAGGCGGAGGACTTCGGTTTCGACCAGACGCATCACGGCGGTGGTGGTGACGACGACTTTGGTGAGCGAGGCGGCGTCGTAAATCGAGTCGGCCTTCACGGCGGGGGATTTCGCGGTGTAGGTGAAGCGGCCGAAGGGATGGAGGACGAGGCGGTTGCCGTGGCCGACGGCGAGCACGCCGCCGGGAGTGACTTCGTCGACTATGGCGCGATCGAGCAGGCGGAAGGCAGGCTTCAGCGCGGCGGCCATCGACTCCGGGCCGGCTTCGAGCTTCATGGGATTCGCCGCTGCACGTTCACCGGCGCCGAGGGGCGCGACGCCCGGCACGTTCACCGGCAAGCGGCCGCCAATCGGCGTTTGGCCGAAAAGCGCGCGGCCGACGGCCTGCTCGGCTACAGCCTTCGGGCTGAAGGCGGCGATCCAGGTGCGCGCGGCGGGGAAATGGGAGATCAGATAGGGGCTGCCGAAGCAGGCGACGATGGCGGGCTTGCCTGCGGCGAGAACTCGTTCGGCCAGCTTCGCCAAGTCAGCGGGAAGGCCGACGGTTTCCTTGCGGTCGGCTACGCGGACGTAGAGGGCGACGATGGCGATGTCGTAGGAATCGGGCGGCGGCAATTCCACCGATTCGGCGGGGAAGTAGCGCGTATCGGTGCGGCGCACGTCAAGCGAATCCACTCGCCAGCGGATTTCATTCTCGAGATCGTCACCGGGGAGGGAATCGGGATCGGCGGAAATGGCGACGAGCAGCGCGCGCGTGGGGCGAGTGGAATCGAGCGGCAACAGCTGATCATGGTCGCGCAGCAGCGTGACGCCGCGGCCGGCGATGTCGAGCGATTGGCGAGCGAATTCGGGCCTGGCGAAAGTTTCGTGGAGGCGGTTCAGATCGACTTGGCGATGGCGGGCGAGCGAGAGGCGCGCTTTAGCCTGGAGGATGCGGCCGACGGCGGCGTCGATTTTTTCCATGGCGAGGCGGCCGTTGCTTACGGCTTCGCGGAGCGAGGCGAGCGCGGCATCGGGGCTGGGCGGGATCAGCAGGACATCGGCGCCGGCTTCGATCGAAAGGACCGCGGTGCGGTTGGGCGGATAGAGGAGGGCAACGCCGGCCATGTCGAGCGAATCGGTGATGACGAGGCCCTGGAAGCCCATTTCGCGGCGCAGCAAACCGTCGATGATTTTCGGAGAGAGTGTGACGGGCAGCGCGGGATCGGGTTCGAGCGCCGGAACCAGCATGTGGCCCGTCATCATCGAGCCGACGCCGGCGCGGATGGCGGCGCGAAAGGGAACCAGTTCGGCGCGCTCGAGGCGTTCGCGGCCGGCGGCAATGACGGGCAGGCCGACGTGGGAATCGACGTCGGTATCGCCGTGGCCGGGGAAATGCTTGGCGGTGGCGAGGACGCCGTTGGCCTGTGCGCCGCGGACGAATTCTGCGACGAGTTCGGCTACCGTTTCCGGGTCTTCGCCGAAGGAGCGGATGTTGATGATGGGATTCGCCGGATTGTTGTTGAGATCGGCGACGGGAGCGAATATCCAGTTGACGCCGGCGGCGCGAGCTTCGATGGCGGTGATTTTGCCGGCGGCACGGGCGTCGCGCGGATCGCCGGTGGCGGCGATGGCCATCAGATGAGGCAGGGAAGTGCCCTCGGAGAGGCGCATCCCCGTGCCGGTCTCGAAATCGGCGGCGACGAGCAGCGGAATTTTGGCCTGGCCTTGCAGCAGATTGAGCAGGGCCGCGGTCGGGTAGACTTGATCGATTTCGATGCCGCGCGGCGTGCGCTGCGCCTGGAGCAGCAAGCCGCCGACCTTGCCTTCGGCCACCCACCGGGAGAGTTCGCGCAGGCGGGGATCGTCGGCCGATGTGAAGCGGCCCCAGACGTAGACCATGAGCAACTGGCCGAGTTTCTGGTCGAGCGTCATGCGGGCGAGCGCTTGCCGGATCGCGGGCGCCGCGCTGCGCGAATTTTTACGGGAGGAAGCCTTTTTCTTTCGTTTTGCCGCCGAAGCCATTAGAGTTGGCACGCATCCTGGAAGTGCGAAGGGATTCGAAATCGCTTGAACCGGCGCGGCTCGGGAGCATCATTTGACGCGGTCGGCCCGGGACTTGTATATAGCACAGGCTCAATCATGAACAAATCCTTTAGGTTGTCAAAATTTCCGGTTTTGCCTCTTCTGCTGGCGGTAACGCTCGTGGGCTCAGTGATGGCCGCGGTGCCCGGACCGCCAAAACTTTCCGACGCCGACGCGGTGATCCGCCAGGCCATCGCGAAAAACGAACTGCCCGGGGCGGTGCTGCTGGTAGGGCATCGCGGCCGGATCGTCTACCGGAAAGCGTACGGGAACCGGTCGCTGGTGCCGCATCGCGAGCGCATGACGACGGGCACGATTTTCGACCTGGCCTCGCTGACGAAGGTGTTCGCGACGGCCCCTTCGGTGATGCTGCTCTTCCAGCAGGGGAAGATACGGCTGGACGACCCGGTGGCGCGCTACCTGCCGCAGTTCGGCGCGAACGGCAAGGACCAGATCACGGTGCGGATGCTGCTGACGCATTTTTCGGGATTGCGGCCGGATCCGATCATCCCGCCGGGCGTCACCGGCTACAACGCCGTGCTCCGCATCATCTACGCCGACCGGCCGGTGCTGCCGCCCGGGATGCGGTTCGTCTACAGCGATTGCAATTTCATCGTGCTGGCCGAGTTGGTGCACAAGATTTCCGGCCTGCCGCTCAACGTCTTCGCCGAGCGGAATATTTATGGGCCGCTCGGGATGATTCACACGCGATTCCTGCCGCCGAAGAGCTGGATTCCGCGCATCGCGCCGACCGAGGAGATCGATCTGCCGCCGGGCGCGAAACCGGGATCGGGCAAGGGGCTCGTGCTGCGCGGCGTGGTGCACGATCCGACGGCGCGGGCGATGGGCGGGGTGACCGGCGACGCGGGCCTGTTCTCGGACGCGGACGATCTGGCGGTGTTCAGCCAGATGTTGCTCGAGAACGGGCGGATTCCGCGGGGCCGCTACCGGGGACGGCAGTTGCTGGACGCCGCCACGGTGCACAAGATGATTTCGGTGCAATCGCCGCCGTGGAGTCCGGTGCTCGAAGGGCTCGGCTGGGAGATCGACAGCCACTACTCATCGAACCGTGGCGAGCTGTTTCCGCTGGGCTCCTACGGGCACACCGGCTTTACCGGGACTTCCATCTGGATCGATCCGGCGAGCCAGACGTATGTGATCCTGCTCGCCAACAGCGTTCATCCCTACCGCCGGCCGCCGCTGATCAGCCTGCGGGCGCGCGTGGCGACGCTGGTGGCCGCCGCGCTCGCCGCCGGCGACACTACGGGGCCGACTTCGCCGATCGAGCGCAGCCTGGGCGCCGAACGGCACTACGATCTAACCGGCATTACGACGCGAAACGAGCAGACCTTCACCGGCATCGACATCCTTGAGCAGGAGAATTTCGCTCCGCTCCAGGGCAAGCGAATCGGCCTGATCACGAACCAGACGGGAATCGACCGCGAGGGACGGCGCACGATCGACGTGCTGGCCCACGCGCCGGGCGTGAATCTGGCGGCGATTTTCACTCCCGAGCACGGGCTGTTCGGGCGGCTCGACGAACGCATTGGCAACAGCAAGGACCCGGCGACGGGACTGCCGGTTTACAGCCTCTACGGGCAGACGCTGCGGCCCACCGATCGCGATCTGCGCGGCCTCGACGCGCTCGTCTACGACATCCAGGATGCCGGCGTGCGCTTCTACACGTTCACGACCACGATGGCGTACTGCATGGAGGCCGCGGCCAAGCATCATATCCCGTTCTACGTCCTCGACCGGCCCGACCCGCTCGGCGGCGAGATGATCGAAGGGCCGATGCTCGATCCAGACCGGTTGTCGTTCACCGGCTATTTCCCGGAGCCGGTGGTCTACGGAATGACGATCGGGGAACTGGCGAAGATGTACAACGCCGAAAATCACATCGGCGCAGATCTGAAGGTGGTGCCGATGCAGAATTGGCACCGGGAAGACACGTTCGACGAAACGGGGCTCGTGTGGATTCCGCCCTCGCCGAACCTGCGCACGGTGAGCCAGACGCTGCTCTATCCGGGCATCGAGATTCTGCAGGCCGGCGGCGTATCGGTAGGGCGGGGAACGGACACGCCGTTCAAGATTCTCGGCGCGCCCTACATCCACGGGCGCGAGCTGGCCGAGGCGCTGAACCACGAGTTCATTCCCGGCGTGCGATTCGTGCCGACCTTCTTTTCGCCGACCAGCGGCCTCTACAAGGGAGAGGGCTGCCAGGGCGTCGAGTTGCTCGTCACCGACCGGTCATCGCTTTCGCCGATGCTGACCGGTATCGAGATCGCCACCACGCTGCACAAGCTCTATCCGGACAATTTTCAGCTGGGCAGGATCATCCAACTGCTCGGCTCGCGCTCGGCGCTCGAGCAGCTCGAAAACGCCGACGCGCCTTCGCGCATCGTCATGGGTTGGGAGGATGCGGTCGAGAAATTTCGCGCGATGCGGAAGAAATATCTGGTTTATCCGCGTTAGACGGAGGGGGGCACAGGCGGGAGGGCCGGTGCTACCGAATCAGCCGGGGCCGCAACCGCCGCGGATGCGACAGCCGGAAGTGGTGTAGGGGCTACCAGGCGGGTCGCCCGGGGCGAGCATGACAGATTGGCGCGCTGTGGGGGTGTGTTGCGCTGAGGTGGGTACAGACGCCGGCAGGATGCCAGCGCTACAAAAAAGTGCGGCGCGGTGTGTTGCGGAGCGAGTTGCCGAAGGAAGACCTGCCGCGGAAGGCTCGCAGGAGCGACAGTCGGAACAGCGGTAGGGGCGACCAGATGGGCCGCCCGAGGTGAGCGCACGCGGTAGGCGATCCGGCGCTGCGTTGATTTGGGAGAAAAATCGCAGGCAGGACGCCGGCGCTACGAAATGGGCGTTGCAGGGGGCGGCTTACCGTGGGGCGACCCAACGGTTCGCCCCTACACTTTTCCGCCCGGGTGAGGGAGAGGTCCGAGTGGGCGCATCGCGGCCGAAGGCGTGGCTGAGCTGGAGCAGCGGCAAGGATAGCGCCTGGGCGCTGCGTGTGGCGCGCGAGCGCGGCGAGCTGGACATTGTGGCGCTGCTCACCACGGTGAATCAGGCGTTCGGGCGCATCGCGATGCACGGCGTCCGCGAATCGCTCGTTGACGCCCAGGCTGAGCGGGCGGGCCTGCCGCTCGTCAAGGTGCCGATTCCCTATCCTTGCCCGAACGACGCTTACGAACGTGCGATGGCAGCGGCTATGGAGCGGGCGCGCGGTGAGGGCGTCACCCACATCGTTTTCGGCGACCTTTTCCTCGAAGACATTCGGCAATACCGGGAACAGCAGCTTGCGCGGTGCGCGATGACGCCCGTGTTTCCGCTCTGGCAGCTCGATACGGCCGGGCTGGCGCGGAAAATGGTGGCCGGGGGGCTGGTGGCGTGGCTTGCCTGTATTGATCCGCGGAAGCTGGATCGCAGTTTCGCGGGGCGGAAATTCGATGCGCGGCTGATCGAGGATCTGCCGGCGGGAATCGACCGGTGCGGCGAATACGGGGAATTCCACCCCTTTGCCAGCGGCGGGCCGATGTTTCGCTCGCCGATTCCGGTGGTTGCGGGGGAAGTGGTGGAGCGGGAAGGGTTCGTTTACGCCGATTTGCTGCCGGCATGAGTCGAGGCGGCGGCGCCGCCGCGGGGTAGGAGAGCGGTAAAAAGGCCGGAGCTCCGCTCGCGGCTGCGGGCAAAGGCGAGGTTGCCGGTCCAGTAGCACAGCCTTCAGGCTGTGTATGTTTTGTCATCGTGCCGGCACAGCCTGAAGGCTGTGCTACCTATCGCTCGATTTGCCGCGTGCAGGTGGTGCGGTTCGTAGAGGTGGCGGCGAAAGGCACGCAGCCAAGTGTGGCTGCGCTACTAACGGCCAGGGACCTCGGCTAGCGGCCGGTGGGTTGCTGGGTGCCGAAGCCTATGGTCATGGGGGTGTCCTTGGCGAGGACTACGTCGTGGCCGTGGGCGAGGAAGTGGTCGTAGACGGACCAGCCGGCGCCGTAGAAGCCCATCACCTGGCCCAGAACGTGCGACTGGACGGTGGCGCCGATGATGAGGCCGACCAGGCGGAAGCCGGAGCCGCCGGCGACGCCGCGGTTGCCTACATCGCCGCCTTGGCGGCCTGCCTGGCGGCCGGCGTCGGAATCGAACGTGGAAGTGGCGATGGCGAGCGAAAGCGCGGTGTCGAGGTAGCGCTTTTTGCTCTCGGGAACGGTGGCGCCGCCTTCCGAGTCGAGCTTGATGTTGGACTTGCTGCTTACTTCGAGGCCCTGGAGGCTGGCGTCAACCGGGGTGCTCACGCCGGAGGGCAATTCCATCTTGCGGATGGCGATGCGGAGCAGGCCGTTGCGATGCAGCCGGCGCGCCGGATGCACTTGAACGACTTCGCCAACGAGCCGTGTGCCTTCGGGCAGCAGCAGCTGCTTCGTGGGCGAGAGGAGCGGCTGGGTCATGACCGCCTCCACTCGGGTGCCCTTGTGCGCGGTGGCGGAACTGAGCTCGGTGACCAGACGCGCGTGGACGACGCTGTTGGCCGGCGGCGGATCGCCGTAGGCGGCCAGCGCGGCGGGAGCGATTTCCTCCTGTCCGCAGCGGAGCGGGTGGAGGAGTGCGGCTTCGTAGACGGTGCCGGCGTGCAGATACTGGCGGTGATAGGGTAGCTCGCCGACGGCGGTCTCTTTCAGCCAATGCAGGCTGGCGACCGTTTTGACTTCATGGATCGCGCCGTGCCATTGCTGGTCGACGGCTCGCTCCGCCTGGTGCACCAATCCCGGTTTCTGCGGTGGGCCCTGCCGGGAAACCAGACGGATCACCTGCTGGATTCCGGGCGAGACGGCGGTATCGATCGGCATGCGGGTGCCGTCTTTCAGGATCAGCGTGTCGAATTCGATTTTGGCCGTCTTGAGAGGGGTGAAGTTGCCGTTGAGAATTGCCTCGGTGCGGCGGAATTTTGACGCCGGAATGATTTCAGTGACTTTTCCGGTGACCTTGCTGCCGGCGGGAATCACCACGCGGGCGAAGGGGTGGAACGGCCCCGGCACACCGGCGGCCCACACGCCCGCCTCCCGGTATGTACAGGCCTGGGCCCGCCCCCGCCAGCCACCGCCAGCAACGAGCCGCTGACGGGACGCCCAGTTATCGAGTTGAAGCGCGTAATGGTTCCCGATTATCTGGACGTCTCCGACATCATGGTGCGCCAACCTGCAAACGTGCTAGCGCCCAGCCCGACCGGGCGCTGGGGTGGGAGATGCGGGACACCACCAGCAGCAACGACAGCGGCAGTCTCATGGCTCCCTCGACGTACGGGCACACCGGGTACACCGGGACGTCGCTGTGGATCGATCCCCAGCGGGGCCTCTTCGTGGTGCTGCTCACCAACCGGGTGAACGCGCCGCGCGCGCGCCTTCCCATCCCGCGCCTCAAGGAAATCCGCGGCCTCGGCGCCGCGCGCGCGG
>OFHK01000307.1_pt1 | contig 15437 bp, 12 predicted proteins | sample 1521951 | NCBI WGS metagenome assembly OFHK01 (sample SAMEA2468436, study PRJEB22500) | soil metagenome | biome: Glassland; feature: Farmland; material: Clay | place: Australia | collected 2013-01-31 | depth 0.55 m
CGGGGCGGGGGGGGGGCGGGCGTGCGTGGGAGCGGGCGCCGGGGGTCACCATGCCGAGCCTGCGCACGGGGGGCCGCGCCTACCCCGCCGTGTCGCAGAAGATGGCCGCGCTCGGGCCGCTGGTGGACACGCTCGGCACCACGGTCAAGGGCATCACCTGGGTGCCCGCCGCCGCGGTGGACTACCTGGGCCGGGCCAACGGCCTGGTGCGGGGCGGCGCCGGCGACGGGCGGCCGTCGCTGGCCAGGGACGTGCACCTGGCGGAGGCGATCCTGGCTCTGTCAGGGACTACCAACGGGCAGGTCGCCATGCAGGCGTGGCAGCAGCTTGAGCGCCGCACCGGCCAGCCACTTTCAGACCTCGCCGCCGAACGCTCCGGAGAGCGGATCTGTTTCGCCGACACCGGGGTGCAGCCGCGGGCGGTGATCACCTCGCCGGAATGGTCAGGCAGCGAGACCGGCGGCCGCCGGTACTCGCCGTTCGTGGTCAACGTCGAGCGTAAGAAGCCCTGGCACACACTGACCGGCCGGATGCAGTTCTTCCTCGACCATGACTGGATCCAGGAGTACGGGGAGGCGCTGCCCGCCTACCGGCCGCCGCTGGACTACGCCCGCCACTTCGGCGCGCAGGGCCTGCCGGAAGATGGGCGGCCGGAGATCACCGTCCGCTACCTGACCCCGCACTCGAAATGGTCGATCCACTCCGAGTACGCCGACAACCTGCACATGCTGCGGCTGTTCCGGGGTGGCCCGGTGATCTGGATGAATCCCGGCGACGCGGCCGCGATCGGGGTGGCCGACAACGACTGGATCGAGGCCTACAACCGCAACGGGGTGGTTGCCTGCCGGGCGGTGGTCACCCACCGGCTGCCGCGGGGCACCGTGTTCATGTATCACGCCAAGGACCGGCACCTGATGACGCCGGAGTCGGAGATCTCCGGCTGGCACGGCGGCGGCGACAATTCACTGACCCGGGTGGTCATCAAGCCCACCCACATGATCGGCGGGTACGGCCAGTTCTCCTACGCGTTCAACTACTACGGCCCGACCGGGCACCAGCGCGACGAGGTCGCCGTCATCCGCCGCCGGTCTCAGCAGGTGCGCTTCTGATGCGCCCGGAGCGGAGTGACCCATGCGGGTGATGGCGCAGGTCGCCATGGTGATGAACCTGGACAAGTGCATCGGCTGCCACACCTGTTCGGTGACCTGCAAGCAGACCTGGACCAACCGGCCCGGCACCGAGTATGTGTACTTCAACAATGTCGAGACCAAGCCGGGCATCGGGTACCCGAAACGGTATGAGGACCAGGACCAGTGGAAGGGCGGCTGGACGCTGGACCGGCGGGGGCGGCTTCAGCTGCGGGGCGGCAGCCGCCTGCGCCGGCTCCTGTCGATCTTCTACAACCCCGACCTGCCCACGATCGACGACTACGGCGACCCGTGGACCTACGACTACCAGCGGCTCATCGACGCGCCGCTCGGCACGCCGAACCCCAGCGCCCACTCGATCTCGGCGCTCACCGGGCGGGACATGGACCTGCGGTGGGGCAGCAACTGGGAGGACGATCTGGCCGGGGCGCCGGGCCGGGCGGAGGCCGACCCGAATCTGGCGGGGGCATCCGAACAGGTCAGGATGGAGTTCGAGCAGGTCTTCATGTTCTACCTGCCGCGCATCTGCGAGCACTGCCTCAACCCGTCCTGCGTCGCGTCCTGCCCGTCGGGGGCGATGTACAAGCGTGCCGAGGACGGCATCGTGCTGGTGGACCAGGACCGCTGCCGGGGCTGGCGGTTCTGCGTGTCGGGCTGCCCGTACAAGAAGGTCTACTTCAACCACCGCACCGGCAAGGCCGAGAAGTGCACCCTGTGCTTCCCCCGGATCGAGGCGGGCCAGCCCACGATCTGCTCGGAGACCTGCGTCGGGCGGCTCCGCTACCTCGGCCTGATGCTGTACGACGCGGACGCGGTGCTGCCCGCCGCGGTCACCCCCGATCCGCAGGATCTCTACCAGGCGCAGCTCTCGGTCTTCCTCGACCCGGACGACCCCGGCGTGCAGGCCGAGGCCGCCCGGCAGGGAATCCCGCCGGACTGGGTGGCCGCCGCGCAGCGCTCACCCGTGTACGCGCTGGCCGTCAGGCATGGGGTGGCCCTGCCCTTGCACCCGGAGTACCGGACCCTGCCGATGGTCTGGTACGTCCCGCCCCTGTCCCCGGTGGCCGACGTGGTGCATGCCGCCGGCTACGACGACGCCGACCCGGACCGGGTGTTCGCCGCCATCGATTCGCTGCGCATCCCGGTGGAGTACCTGGCCAGCCTGTTCACCGCGGGCCGGGTGGAGCCGGTGCGGCAGGTGCTGCGCAAGCTCGCCGCGGTCCGGGCAGTGATGCGGGCCAGGCAGCTCGGCCTGCCCGGGGATGAAAGCCTGCCCGCCTCGGTCGGTGCGGACCCCGCCGACCTGGACAGTCTGTTCCGGCTGCTGGCGATCGCCAAATACGACGAGCGTTATGTGGTCCCGGCTGCGCACGCCGAGGACGCCGGCCGCCTTGCCGCCCAGCATGAACAGCTGTTCTGCAGCCTGGACGCCGAAGGCGGCCCAGGCATTGGCGGGCATGGGCCCCCGGCGGTGGAGAGCTTCCATCCCGGCGGTGCGGGCGGGAGCGCCGGCGTGGCCGGGGCCGTGGACGGCGGGGGCGGGCACACGTTCCGGGACAACGACGGGCGGCTGCGGTTCAACCTGCTCGGCTGGGACGGGAAAGGTGCCGCGCCGCACCTGTTCGGCGGCGGAGGCCCGGCATGACCACCCATCCCTGCAAGCTGGCGTCGGTCCTGCTCCAGTACCCGACCGCCGCCCTGTTCGAGGGCCTGGACGACCTGGATGCCGCCGCCCGGTCCTGCCCGCGCGGGTTCGGGAAGGCGCTGACAGGCTTCCTGGGCTGGCTACGCGCCACACCGCCGGATGAGGTCGCCCAGCACTACGTGGAGACCTTCGACCTGCGCCGCCGGTGCGCCCTCTACCTCACCTACTACCGGCACGGCGACACGCGCCGGCGCGGGATGGCGATGCTCGCATTCAAAGCGGCCTACCGGGCGGAAGGGCTGGCGCCTACGGACACCGAACTGCCCGACTACCTGCCGCTGGTGCTGGAGTTCGCCGCTGCCTCGCCGCGCGGCGAGGCGCTGCTGCGCCGCCACCGGGCCGAACTGGAACTGCTGCGAACCGCCCTGCACGAGGCGGCCAGCCCGTATGCGCTGGTGGCGGACGCGGTGTGCGGGCTGCTGCCGGGCATCGGCCGGCGGGAGGCGCTGCTGGTCGCCCGGCTGCGCGAGCAGGGGCCACCCACCGAGGACGTCGGCCTGGAACCGTTCGCGCCGCCGGGATATCTCACCGGGCAGGCCCTGCCGGGGGGTGCCGCCGGGCCCACCTCACCCGGGCAGGCCCTGCCGGGGGGTGCCGCCGGGCCCACCTCACCCGGGCAGTCCCAGCCGGGGGGTGCCGCCGGGCCCACCTCACCCGGGCAGTCCCAGCCGGGGGGTGCCGCCGGGCCCACCCCACCCGGGCACGTCCTGGGACGGAAGGTGGCACGGTGAACCAGGCGAGCGCGCCGGAACTGTTCTGGTGGGTGGTGCTGCCCTACCTGGCGCTGGCGATCTTTGTGGTCGGGCACATCTGGCGATGGCGCTACGACCAGTTCGGCTGGACCAGCCGCTCGACCCAGTTGCAGGAGCGGCGGCTGCTCAAGTGGGGCTCCCCGGTCTTCCACTACGGCACGTTCGCCGCCATCGCCGGTCACGTGATCGGCGTCCTCATCCCGCAGGCATGGACGAATGCGATCGGCATCCCGGAGGGCGCCTACCGGTGGTTCTCCGCTGCGGCCGGGACTGTCGCCGCCGTGCTGGTGATCGGCGGCGTGGTCATCCTGGCCGGCCGGCGCCTGCTGGTGCCCCGGGTCCGGGCGACCACCAACGCCGTCGACTACGTGGCGCTCGTGCTGCTGCTGATCGTCATCCTCACCGGCATCATCCCCACCATCGGAGTCAACCTGCTGGGGCACGGCTACAACTACCGGGCCAGCGTGGCCCCCTGGTTCCGGGGCCTGTTCTCCTTCCAGCCGGATACCGCGGCCATCGCCGGGGCGCCGCTGCTCTACCAGGTCCACGCGACCGCCGCCTGGCTGATCTGGGCGGTCTGGCCGTTCAGCCGCCTGGTCCATGCCTGGAGCGTCCCGCTGTGGTACCTGTGGCGGCCGTTCATCGTGTACCGGAGCCGGAGGGCATCGCCGCCGGCCGAGCCCGGCACCAGCGGGCGGCGGTGGCGCAGGATCGGTGTTCCCTACTGACATGGGCAGCCCAGAGCGGGCGCAGCCGGGCACCTGCCTCACCCGGCTGCGGACGGGAATCAAGGACCTGTTCCCCGGGTACTTCGCGCTGGTGATGGCCACCGGCATCGTGTCCACGGCGGTGGCCCTCGACGGGGCCGCCACGTTGTCCGGCGCCATGGTCGGGCTGACCATCGTGTGCTACCTGGTGCTGATGGTGGCCTACGGCTGGCGCCTGGCCGCCTACCCGCACCAGTTCCTGGCCGACGCCGCCGAGCCGCGCAAGGCGTTCGCGTTCTTCACCTTCGTCGCCGGATCGGATGTGCTCGGTTCGCGGCTGGCCGCCGACGGGCACTACGGCGCGACCGCGGCTTTGCTGATCCTGGCCAGCCTGGCCTGGGTCCTGCTCAGCTACGGCATGCCGCTGGGGCTGGTGACCAGGCACGGCACGCGTTCGGCACTCGCGGGCAGTAACGGGACCTGGTTCCTGTGGATCGTTGGCACTCAGTCGGTCGCTGTCTCGCTCGCTTCCCTCCGGCCGCCCCTGGCCAGCGGCCTGGCGGCGGTGGCGGTGGGGTTCTGGGCCGTCGGGGTGGTGCTGTATCTGCTCATCGCCGGCCTGGTCCTGATGGGCCTGCTGCACTTCCCGGTCGAGCCGGCCACGCTGACCCCCGCTTACTGGGTGTTCATGGGGGCGACCGCGATCAGTGTGCTGGCGGGGGCGAAACTGCTGGGCCTGCCGGCGGATCCGCTGATGGCGGCGGTCCATCCGCTGGTGGCCGGGATTTCGGTGGTGCTGTGGGCGTTCGGCACCTGGCTGATCCCGCTGCTGATCGGCCTGGGAGTGTGGCGGCACCTCATGCGGCGGGTCCGGCTGCGTTATGAGCCGGGGCTGTGGAGCATGGTCTTCCCGCTCGGCATGTACAGCGCCGCCAGCCACGCCCTGGGCGCTGCCCTTGGTGTGCCGTGGCTGGTCACGGTCGGCAGGGACGGGGCATGGGTGGCTTTCGCGGTGTGGGCGGTGGTGTTCGCGGCAATGCTCGCCGGCTTCGCTGGTGCGCTGCGTACGGTCCCGGCGCGGCTGCATCCCCAGGCTTGAACCGGCTTCGCTGGTGCGCTGCGTACGGTCCCGGCGCGGCTGCATCCCCAGGCTTGAACCGGCTTCGCTGGTGCGCTGCGTACGGTCCCGGCGCGGCTGCATCCCCAGGCTTGAACCGGGCGCGGTGCCGGGGGGTGCGGGCCGGCTGCGTCCCCCGGCTTGAATCGGCTGGCCCGGGGGCATAGTGATCACATGCGCGAGGGGGCTCGCGCGCAGCAGCCGGCGTGGTTCCGGCGGCTGACCCGCCGGGAGTGGGCCTGGCTCGGCGCATCGCTGCTGGTGGCGCTGGCGATCGTCGCGACGCTGATCGCCTTCGGCAGCTACGGGAACAGCCGCGGGGAGGCTGCTTCGCACGCGGTGTCGGCGGAGCTGGCCGCAAGTCAGGTCAATGCGCTGGAATGGCGGTCGATCGGCGATGGCCGGGTGCCGCCGGCGCGGGCTGCGCGGATCAGGCAGTTGCTCGGGGCGATAGCAGGGGATCCCCAGCAGATCGAGCCCGCCGGCGGGCTGGCGCACCGGGTGCTTGCCGTGTACGCGGCGGCGGTCGGCGAGGAGTTGCGCCTGATCGGGGCCGGGCAGATCGGGGCGGCCCGGAGGGTCGATGAAGAGCGGGTAGATCCGGCGTTCCGCGTCCTCGGTGCCGCCCTCCAGCGGACGGCGGATGAGAACACGCGGGCGGCCAGCCGGGCCACGACCCTGAAGGCTGCCGGCGACCTTGTCGCCGTCGGTCTGGGCTTTGTGATCGTCGTGGTGCTGCTGCTGCGGTCCGGGGCCGTGGAACGCCGCCTCGCCGCGGCAGCGGTGCAGGAGCAGTTGCTGCGCAAGATGGACAAGGCCAAGAACGATCTGATCTCCGTCGTTTCGCATGACCTGCGGACACCGCTGACCTCGATCATCGGCTACCTGGAACTTCTGCAGGACTCTGCGGCCGGCCCGCTGAGGGCCGGGCAGCGTCAGTTGCTCGACGTGGTGGTGCGCAACGCCGACCGGCTCCTCATCATCGCGAACGACCTCCTGTTCGTCTCCCGCGCCGAGGCGGGCATGATCGCGCTGACGCTGACAGAGGTGAGCCTGCAGGAAACCGCCGCGGACACGGTGGAGGCGCTGCGGCCTGCCGCCGTGGCACAGGGCATTCACCTCCGGTTCGTGGGCATGCCCAGCGCGCCGATCATGGCCGACCGGAACCGTATCGACGTGCTGATCGAGAACCTCCTGTCGAATGCGCTGAAGTTCACCCCGGCCGGTGGGTCGGTTGAGGTTGCCGTGCGCCCGGCCGGCCATCGCGTCCGGCTCGAAGTCTCCGACACCGGCATCGGGATCTCGCCGGAGGACCAGGAGCACCTGTTCGAGAAGTTCTTCCGCAGCCTGGACAGGGTGGACACGCCGGGGGGGGGCTTCGGGCTGCCCCTCGGCAAGGCGATCATCGATGCGCATCACGCGAGCGTGACTGTGCGCAGCACGCCCGGGAAAGGGACAACGTTCTGCGTCGAATTCCCGCTGTCAGGCGGACCCGTGGTGGCTGGCAGCTGGGGAGGCGGTGCCGGGCCTGGCCGGTAGGCCTGGACCGCGGCCAGGGGCCCGGGCGCGAGCGGGGGCCTTGCGCGAGCGGGGGCCTTGCGCGAGCGGGGGCCTTGCGTGAGCCGGCCATCCCGTCAGCCGGCGAGCAGGATTCCCAGGAAAAGGGCAGCGAGCGCGCTGATCCCGGTCAGCGCACCGAACACGGCCAGGCCCGCCGGGCTCTTGGCCCGGGTGTGCAGCGCGGCCGTGACACCCGAGATGGCGACCACGATCAGCTTGATGATCAAAGTGGTCTCATAGCCACCGCTGAGCTTGGACCGCACGGCCACGATGTTCCAGATCCCGGTGATGACCAGCACACCGAAAGCGGGCCAGGCGACCAGGTTGAAGCGGCGGGCGGCAGCCCGCGGGATGTCGGTGCCCAGACGGCGCAGCACCGGAACGAGTGCTGCCAGCGTGATCTGCCCGCCGACCCAGACGGTTGCCGCGAGCACATGCAGGAAAAGCCGGATCGTGTCCCAGCTGACGGAGAGCAGTGCCATCCCCTTTCGCCACAGTGAAGGCCGGTGGCATGCCGCCAGACTGCTTGGGGGACTGTGCCTGGTGAAGAGCCTGCCCGGTGAGCGGGGTGCCGCAGGCATTAGGGTAGTTTCTATCAAAAAGATTTGTAAAAACAGAACTGGGCCCGAGAACAGGAAGCCGGAGATGCCCGCCGCGCCAGGTGAGCCAGCCGCGCCAGGGGTGCACGCCGTACCAGGCGAGAACAGTGCACCAGCCGAACCGTCCGAGCCGATACCGGCCGCCCCGCGGGCGTACCAGCCAGCGGCCCACCGTCCACGGCTGAGGCGGCACACGATCGCCGCCGGGATCGTGGCGGCCTACCTGCTGGCCGCAGTGGTGGCTGTGATCGCCCACAGCAGCTGGGGCCTGCCGCTCTGGCTGGCTCTGCACCTGCTGGTGCTCGGTGCCGCCACCAACGCGGTGTTCGTCTGGAGCTGGCACTTCGCCGAGGCACTGCTCCACGCACGCCCAGCTTCACAGCGGCCGGGTTACCTGCGCCTGGCCGTGCTCAACGCCGGCATAGCCGCCGTGCTGGCCGGTGTCTCCGCCTCGTCCGGCGGCCTTGCCGTGGCAGGCGCGGCGCTGGTCATCACGGCCGTGACCTGGCTGATCGCTGGCCTGGCACGGCTGGCCCATGGCTCGGTCCTGGCCGGCCGGCTTCGCGAGGTGGTCTGGTACTACCTTGCCGCAGGCGTGGCGCTTGCTCTCGGCGCGGCCCTGGGCGGCTTGCTGGCCACGAACGTGGTCAGCTCTGCGCGGCTGGACACCGCGCTCCGGCTGGCCCACGCTCACCTGAACCTGCTCGGCTGGCTGGGACTCGCGATTCTCGGCACCGAGTTCATGCTGTGGCCGGCCGTGCTGCGCACCCGGATGGCCGATGACGCCCCGCAGTGGGCACGGCGAGTGCTGGTGGTAACCGTGGCGGGCCTCACCGCCGCTGCCGGGGGGCTGCTCGCCACCGCGTATGTCAGCGCGGCCCGGTGGGTGGCCGCGGCCGGGATGCTCACCTACGCCGCCGGTGTGGCGGGCTCGCTGGTGCCCGCCGTGCGGGAGATGCGGGTGCGTCCCCCACGGTCGGCGGCCGCCTGGGCGCTGCTGGCCGGCAACGCCTGGCTGCTGGCGGGGATCTGCGCCGACGTTGCCGCGCTCAGCGCGGGGCCGGGTCTGGCCGACCGGCTGCTCGCTGGCTCACTTGTCCCGATCCTGGCCCTGGGCGTAGTGGCGCAGATCCTCACCGGCGCCCTGACGTTCCTGCTCCCGGTAGTCGCGGGCGGCGGCCCAGCCGGCAATCGCCGCCTGACGGCGGTGCTTGAACGCGGCTGGCCGGCCAGGGCGGCCGCCACCAACGCTGGTGTACTCCTGCTTGCCCTGCCGGCCGGCGGCGCGCCGCGGCTGGCCGGCTGGCTTCTCGCGCTGGCCGGACTGGGGCCGTTCCCGTTCCTGGTCGTGGCGGCGCTTGCCCGCCGTCCACGCTGTGGATGACGAGCCTGACTGCCTGGCCTCTGGCGACGTGGCCTGCGTCGGGACTGGTCCAGGGCTGGCCGCCTGCCGCCGGATAATGTCGGCGACCAGGTAGAGCACTCCGGTGAGCACCGGTGGTGTGCTGACGGCGGTCAGCGACGCGGCGCCGAACCCGGATCCGATCGCCGCCACCGTGACCGGGGCAAGCCCGAGCACCAGCAGCAGGAACCCGCCGGTCACCGGCCTGCGCCAGCCAAGGAGCCCGAGGGGCAGCGTGATCGCGAACGAGACCACCGCCCGGACCGGGCCGGTCCGGTCCTCGAAGGCGCTCCATGCGCCAGGATCGGCGGCGAACCAGATCGCCAGCGCGATCGTCCCGCTGGTCAGCAGGGTGAGCGGCACCGTGGCCCAGCCGGGCCGGTACCAGGCCAGCGCGGACAGTGCCGCCATCGGCAGGAGCCACAGTGCGATGAGCGCGGCGGCGCGCCAGCCACCCAGATCTGCGAAGGTCTCAGCCGCGACGAACAGCCCGATGAACAGGGTGGACACGCAGATGAACGTGAGCCCGGTCCGGCGCAGGAACATGGCATGCGCGGCCGGCCCCTGGCCACGCATGAGGAAAGCGGCGACCGCGATCACGACCGCGAGGACAGCAAGCAACCACGACATCTGGTACCCCATGGCCGCACGTGCGGCAGAGCGGGAATAGGCACTTCGATTGCATGCTGCCAGCGGGTGCGGCAACCAGGGCCGAAGGGCATCTTCGGGCCGGCGAACGGCCTGTTAAGCATACGGCCTTTCCGGCAAGCGGATGCTTATCGATGGGCAGTTGTCGGCGGCGAGCGTTTCCGGTCAGCGGGCCGAAATGGGCAGGCTGGTGTGGCCGCGCAGGGTGATGCCTTCCCGGCTGACCGGTTCGCCTGCGAGGGCCAGCCCGGGGAAGCGGTTCAGCAAAGCGGGGAAAGCGACCCGCGCTTCCAGCCTGGCGAGCGGTGCGCCCAGGCAATAGTGAATTCCGCCACCGAACGACAGTGGTGCCTGCTGCGCCCGGTCCAGGATGAGCTTGTCCGGCTGTGAGAACACAGCGGGATCCCGGTTGGCGGCGCCGATCAGGGTCATAACCTGCTGCTCCGCGGCCAGGGTGAGCCCGGCGATCATCAGGTCGCTGGGGGCGCTGCGGCCGAACAGGATCTGCACCGGCGAGTCGTAGCGGAGCAGTTCCTCGACCGCGGGGACGGCCAGGGCTGGCTCGGCCCGCAGCCGGTCCGCCTGGCCGGGGTGGGCAAGCAGCGCCACCAGGCCGTTGGACAGCAGCCCGGTGGTGGTCTCGAAGCCGGCCGCCAGCAGCAGCGCCGCCATGGTCACCAGTTCATCGGCGGTGAGCGTGTCGCCGCCCTGCATGGCGGCGGCCATCGCCGAGATGAGATCGTCGCCGGGGTGATCACGCCGCTCGGCAGCCAGTTCGGCCAGGTAGGCGCCGATCACGGAAGCGGCGGCATCGGCCCGGTCCACCACGTGCGGGGTGAGCACGTCCGCCAGCGCCATCCAGTCCCGGGCCAGGGACTGGAACATGGGCCGGTCGCTGGCCGGGATGCCGAGCAGTTCCCCGATCACCGTCACCGGCAGCGGGAAGGCGAAGGTGGCGACAAAGTCGCTCTCCCCGGCAACCTGCTCGCACGCCTGCGCCACTATCTCTTCCACCGCCGGGCGCAGCCCCTCCACCCTGCGGGCAGTGAAAGACGAGGATACGAGCCGGCGCAACCTGGTGTGGGCGGGCGGGTTGAGCATGACCAGGCTGGTGAACATCAGCCCCATGGCGGGCCGCTCCTGCCAGTCCGGGTAGCCCGCCGCGGTCAGGAGGTCAGTCGGCGCCTTGTGCAGCCGGGGATCGCGCAGCAGCATCGAGCACTCGCGGTAGCCGCTGGCGATCAGCGTCCCGTCGGGGCCGGTCGCGGCCGGCCCTAGTGCCCTGAGCCGCTCGTAGAGGGGGTAGGGGTCAGCCCGGCCCTCGGGTCCGCGCAGCGCAGCCAGCACCCCGCCGACGACCCCGGGTTCCCCTGCGCCAGCAGCAGCCCGCTCCCGGAAAGCCACATGCCCAGAATGCCGGGAAGGGCCTGCGGAGAAAATGCACCCAGACGACAGTCCCCTGTGCCCCGGTAATGGGCGCGCGCTCCGCGTGCCGCGCGCACCCCCGTGTGCCGCGCGCCCCGTGTGCCGCGCGCCCCGTGTGCCGTCCGTCCCGTGTGCCGCGCGTCCCGTGTGCCGCGCGTCCCGTGTGCCGTCCGTCCCGTGTGCCGTCCGTCCCGTGTGCCGCGCGCCCCCGTGTGCCGTCCGTCCCGTGTGCCGCGCGCCCCGTGTGCCGTCCGTCCCGTGTGCCGCGCGCCCCCGTGCGCCGTCCGCCCCGCGTCCCTGGTCTATCCTGGCCGCAGTGGTTGCCATCGTGTGGTTCCGCCGCGATCTGCGTGTCCACGATCATCCGGCGCTTCGCGCGGCACTGGACCGCCATGAACTCATCGTCCCGGCGTTCTGCCTGGACGACCGGTTGCTGCACGGACGGCACGCCTCTGGCGCACGCACCCAGTTCCTGCTGGAATGCCTCGCCGACCTCGACCGTCAACTCGCCGTCCGCGGCGCCAGGCTGATCATCCGGCACGGGCCGCCCGAGGCCGAACTCCCCGCGCTCGCCTGGGAGAGCGGCGCCAGCGAGATCCATCTCACCCGGGACGGGAGCCCCTACGACCGCCGCCGGTGCCGCCTCCTGCGCGAGCCGCCCACGTTGTCCGGTCTCACCCTGCACGTACACCCGGGCCAGTCGGTCGCTGACGACGTCGGCGCCATCACGACCACCCTGGGCCGTCCGTACACCACGTTCACGCCCTTCTACCGGCACTGGGCACGCCTGCCACGCCGGGTACCGCTTGCCGCCCCTTCCCGCATTCCGATGCCAACCGGATTGCGGGGCGCCGGTGCCGTTCCCACCCTCGCGAGCCTTGGCCTGCGCCAGGAGGTCACCGCCCCGGCCCGCGGCGGGGAGAGTGCGGGAATCGCCCGGCTGGAGGAGTTCCTCACCGGTGCGGTGCATGGCTACGCCACCAGCCGGGACAGCCTTGCCCCCGTCGGCTCCTCCGGCCTGTCGCCCTACCTGCGGTTCGGGAGCGTCTCGCCGCGGATGATCGAGGCACAGCTACCCGCCGGGGAGGGACCGGCCGCCTTCCGGCGCCAGTTGTGCTGGCGGGATTTCTACCAGCAGGTGCTTGCTCACCACCCGGCCAGCACCCGGCAGGAGTTCCAGGAGCGGTACCGCGGCACTCTCGCCTGGAACGCCGATGAGCAGGGTTTCGCCGCCTGGACCCAGGGCAGGACCGGGTTCCCGCTGGTGGATGCCGGCATGCGCCAGTTGCGCCGGGAGGGGCGGATGCCCGGCCGGGTCCGGCTGGTGGTGGCGTCCTTCCTTACCAAGGACCTCGGTATTGACTGGCGCCGGGGCGAAGCCTGGTTCATGCGGCTGCTGCTCGACGGGGACGTGGCTGTCAACAACGGCAACTGGCAGTGGATCGCATCGGTGGGCGTCGACCGTCAGCCGCCGTTTCGCAGGATCTATAACCCCGCGCTCCACCAGGAGCGGTATGACCCGGGCGGCCGGTACGTGCGCGGGCATGTGCGGGAACTGGCCAGGGTGCCTGACCGCTACCTCTGTGAGCCGTGGCTGATGCCCGACGAGGAGCAGCGGCGGGCAGGCTGCCGGATCGGCCTTGACTACCCGGCCCCGATCGTCGATCACCAGGTGGCCCGCCGCGACGCACTGGCCCGCTACCGCGCCGCTGCCCGGGCGGCGTCGCAGCAGGTGTAGCACGCTGCCCAAGCAGGCCCGGCCCGTCCGCCGGCAGGCCAGCCGGTGTCACAGCATCTGGACCAGCAGATAGGCCATGGCGATGCCCATCGCGGCCTGGCAGCATGCCGCCAGCCGGGGGAGTGCGATGCGCTCAGCGGTGCCCGCCGGCGCCGTGCGGGCTGGCGTCAGTACGGCCAGCCGGTCGGTGGTCACCACCGCGGCCCAGGCCATGGCCAGCGCGAAGCCGATGGCCAGTACGGGCAGAGGCGCCGGGCCGTGCATGAGCCCGGGCCCCGCCGGGGAGCCGGCCAGCAGCATGTACAGCATCGCGCCGCAGGCCAGTGCGTGCGGCAGGTGGTGACCCGCCCGGTACCCCTGGCCGGCCGGGCTGGTCACGGCCGCCTGGAGGCACCGCCAGGTGAACCATGCCGTCCCGGCCGTGGCGAGGATCTGCCAGGCGGCCAGCGGCACCGGGTCGAGCCGGGGAACCAGCATCCCGGCGGTGGCCGCCCCCATGATCACCTGCGTCACCAGGGCGTCCCGCCCGGTACGGCGTGACCCGGCGGGGACCGGTAAGCCGGCCGGGGCTGCCCGGCCGGGGACGGCCCGGGACGGCCAGTAGCTCACCGCCAGCAGGGCCAGCAGCGGGCCGGTGCCAGGGTCGGTTCCCATGCCGGTGACGATGCCGCCGAAGTCCTGCCCGGCGGCCCACATGGCCAGTGCGGTAACCGCGGCCAGGACGACGGTGCCGCGCACTCCCGGTGCCGGGAGCAGGATGCCGGCCGCGACCAGGCAGCACACGGCGGCCAGGACGAGCGGGCCAGGCCCGGACCTGAGGGCAGGCACACCGGCCGCGGGCGCACCGGCCACGGCGAACCAGGCGAGGCCGAACCACAGCAGCACCCAGATCGTGCGGGCGGCCGCCGGGCCGAGCGTCCGGCCCGCGGCGAACGAGGCTGCATGAGACCGCCCGGTGGGCCACAGCAGCACCGCGAGCAGCGCATAGAGCACAGCCGCTCCGGGGGCACCGGTCACCGGGCTCGCGGTGGGTGTGAGCAGGCCTCCCAGGCCCTCACCGAGCCACCACACCCCGAGCGCCCACCCCGCCGAGCACGCGAGCGCGATCCTGACCGCCGGGCGCCAGGCGATACCCAGGGCCAGCAGCAACTGGACGGTCCCGAACACCGCGTTGGCCGCCACCGGATGCTGCCCGGTCAGGTGTGCCACCCAGGTGACCGGGCCCGCGATCACCGCCGGGTTCCCGCTGGCCGCCGAGCCGAGCATGCGGGCGAAGCCAGTGCTGAACATGAAGGGCTGGAATTGCAGCACCGCATCGAGAAGCCAGAGCGCCGCCAGGCTCAGCTGGAGCCAGCGCCGGACGTCGCGGGCCGGGTGCCGTGGTCTGGACCCGGTCACGGCGTCATTCATCACACCGGCATCCGAGATGCACAGGCTCAGGGTGCGGCTCCTGTCAGATACGAAGACGCCAGGAGGATCCGCTGGCTGGCCGGATGACATCGTGCCTATGAGGTCAGAGAGTAGATGGCGGTCCGCCCCGGCACAAGAGCGGCCTGGTCAGCGGCGCTGTGTCCAGTGCCGTGGCCTGCCCGGCGGCTGGCTCATGCGTTGCCGTGGGGCATTACCACCTCGGCGGGTAACCAGGACGGGCTGACCGAGACGCTGTCGAACGGCGCCTGGACCGCACAGACCGCACCGGTTCCGGCCCCGAGTCCGATCGTGCGCCTGTTCGGCAGCTCCTGCCCGGCTGCGGGAGGCGCCGGCGGGCGTGAGGGGAAGGGTCAGCCGCACCCGCCCCAACCGCCCGGCGAAAGTTGTTGGCGCTGGGCAGCGCCCGGACTCCTATTCGTGTCACGTCAATGATCGCCCACGGCCAGACCGCGGGCGGGTCCTGAACGAGGAGACCGGACATGAACAGCCTGGCCAAGGGTTCCATGATGGCGGCGGGCATCCTGGCGGCCGCGACGGCCGGCGTCATGGTGGTGCTGCCCGGCCACGCCGGGATTTCGGCAGCCGCCCAGACCGGGCATGTGACCGCCACCGCCACGACGGGGGCCGGCGGCCAGTCCGGCGGCGGGTCGCCCGGCACGCCCCGAGCCCGGTCCGGCCGGACGGCTTCCACACCGGGCCCGTCGGGGCGCCGGCGCCAGCCGGCCGGGGCCGGCGGGCCGGGGCCCGGGGGCAAGGGGGCCGAGGGGCGCCCCATCCCGGTGACCCCCGCCGTGCCCCCGCCGACGCCAACGCCCGCCCCGCCCCCTTCAATATCAGCGACGTCCGTGGCCCCGACGAGTCCGACGGCCATCTCGGCACCGTCCCCGGCGCGCGCCGTGTGCCGCTGCACATCCTGCCCATGAAGGTCGGGGAGCTGGGGCTCTCCGAGGACGAGAAGATCCTCGTGGTCTGCCGCTCCGGCGGCCGCTCCGCCCAGGCCGCCGACCTCCTCGGCGCGCCGGCGATCAGCATGGTGCGCTTCGAAGGCGACGGGAGAGCGACGAAGGTCGCCGGCTGGGGCGAGAGCCCGTTCCGGGTCGGGACGCAATGGACGCTCGACGAGCCGAGCGTGATGGCGCTCGTCGCCCGCACGGGTCGCGCGGCACGCATCGACGACTACGGGAGCGTGGCCGGCGGGCAGGCGG
>OFHK01000309.1_pt1 | contig 15413 bp, 17 predicted proteins | sample 1521951 | NCBI WGS metagenome assembly OFHK01 (sample SAMEA2468436, study PRJEB22500) | soil metagenome | biome: Glassland; feature: Farmland; material: Clay | place: Australia | collected 2013-01-31 | depth 0.55 m
CCGCGTTCAGGAAGGATGTCACTGCCAGGTGCGGGGCGGTGCCGGCGGCGTTGAAGATCGCCAGGACGTTGTCCTGCTGCACCAGCTGGTGCACGATCGAGGGGGCCAGCGCCGGGCGGCCCTGGTCGTTGAGGTACTTGTAGATGATCTTGCGGTGGTAGATCCCGCCGTGGGCGTTGACGTAGCTGAAGTAGGCGGCCGACGCCGGGGCGATCTCGCTTGCGCCGGGCGCGGCGGCGCCGGTCAGCGGCTGATAGCTGCCGATCGTGACCGACCCGGACAGCACGCCCGGCGCGCCGGCGACCGGGGAGGGGGCGTGCCGGGGAGCTGAGCCGCACCCGGCCGCCGCCAGGGTTATGGCGGCGAGCCCGGCGGCAGCCACCAGCCTGGCCCGTGAGGATCGCGTCATCTGATGCCTACCTCCCGCTTGCCCGTTGCCGCCATGCGCCGCCGGCCCGCCCGGCAGGCCGGCGGCGCCACCGCCGGCCGGTTGCCGGTGAGCGGCTGCCACCGGAGCCAGGCCGGTGTCAGCCGCCTCGCAAAGTATGGTCAAAGACGGGCGTAACTGGCTTTAGTTCCTGCCTGGCAGGAACCTGCCAGGCCAGGCCGGGTTGTGACGCCATCTTCCCTGGCTGGGGCGCGGTGGCGGTATTGGCGGCTTCCGGCCAGGCATGTTCCTGCCAGGGTGAACTCATTGACCGGGTAAATCGCCCACGCTCAATCTTGTCCCGTGGCCCTGGCCGAACCTGGTCAGTGGCGTGCCTTCGTGGCCGCGCCCTGGGGCCGTGCCGGTTTCGCTGACTGGTGAGGGATGGGTCATGACCTGGTCTGGCGCGGGTAGGGACGGCAAGAGGACGGGCGGGGCCCGCCGGGGCACGGGCCAGGCTGGGCTGCGGCTGCGGGTGCTGACGCGGCGGGGGCTGCGGCGTGGGCGGCGTGCGGCTGCTGTGGTGACCGTCCAGTCGCTGCTGGCTTCCTGCCTGGGGGCCGGTGACCGCGGTGGTGGCGGTGACGGCGGCGGTGACCGCGGCCAGTGCGGTGACCGCGGCGGTCCCGGCGAAGGCGGCGTCGGGGTCGGTGCTGATCCTGGCGACGTCGGTGAATGGCGGGACCGCGAGCGCGGAATATCAGGCGGCGACAGCGCTCGGCTACACGGCGACTGTCGAGCCGGCGGCGACGTGGGACACGCTGACCACGGCGGATTTCCAGTCCTACAACGCGATCATCATCGGTGACCCGAGCACCACGACGTGCTCGTCCACGGTGCCGTCCGACGCGCTGTCGACGGCGGCGACGTGGGGCGCGGCGGTGACCGGGAATGTGGCGGTGCTGGGCACGGCGCCGGCGCTGGGCGGCGGGAACAAGCTGATCAAGGACGCGATCTCGTATGCGGCGTCGGGTAGCGCGACGGGCCTGTATGTGTCGCTGAACTGTGAGTATTCGGCGGCGGCGGCGGGCACGGATGTGACGTTGCTCGATCAGGTGGAGGGCGGGGGTTTCACGGTGACGGGGCAGGGCGGGAACTGCCCGTCGGCTGCGGGCACGGTGAACACGTGGGAGGCGCTGGCGCTGACCCCGTTCAACGGGCTCACCTCAGGCGATGTGGGGCCGTGGGCGTCGCCGGCGTGCTCGGTGCAGGAGACGCTGAATTCCTGGCCGGCGGGCCTGGCGGGGGGGGCGTACTACACCGGTGCCACTCCGGCGACGTTCACCGCCTCGGATGGCGCCACCGGGCAGGCCTATGTGGTGGCGGGTGTGTCGGTGCCGGTGGCCACGGCGCATCTGGCGATGTCGATCAATGGCCAGGTGCCAAGTCAAGCAAAGCTTCATCAACGCCGGAATCATCCTGGCGAGCGCGATCCCCGTCGGCGGCATCCTCGACGCCATCGCTGGTATCATCGGCCGTGCCCCAGAAGAAGTAGGGGCAGGTAGTTCGATACCGGATTCGACGATCATCGCGCACGGTGGTACGCGTGAGGTTCTTTACCCGCCTGGCGAGGTGTTTTCCGGCACGCAGGGCCGGACGATTGAGGAGGCGGGCCAGGGCGGCAGTCCTCTGCCGACCGAGGATGCCACCGAGATCGGTATGCGCATCGCTTCTGCAAGCCCGGGCCCTTGGATGGTCTTCCTAGAATCGGACGGGGGGATGGGCGGGGACAGCGTCATCGTTGTGAGTGAAAGCGACAGCGAAGCCGACATATACCTGTGGCTGGGCCCGGACCTCGCGCCATCTGAGATCTTCGTCTTCGTGGCTGAGGCGCGTCAGGATCTGCCCGCGCTCCTGGCGGCCATTCGGTAGCAGGACACGGGGCAGGGCTGGCAGGCTGGTGCGCCCTGCGCCGCTTGCGCGACGCCTCACGAGGTCGCGCCGCGTCAATTTCCGACCTCGCGTCATGGAATGCCAGCGAAGTCTGGCGCTTCGCATGGGACGACCGGACGGATCCGTATCTCATGTTCGGTGAGACTGCATGGGTGATCAGTATGCCTACCGCCGTGGAGCGTCTGGGGATCTAGATCAGGAGGTTTACTTCCTTGAGGGGACACTGCTGCGGCCGCAGGTGATCGCTGGTTCGTTTGAGGACTTCATGGTGAATGAGTTTCTTCGTAATGCCCGTGATCCGTACGACGAGCTCACGATCGAAGCAGTGCAGCGTCGTGGGCCGATTGACATGGGCAACCATTGGGTCTATGTGCCATCTATTGCGCTCGGCGGCACCGAGTCGATTGATAACGTCATCGAGATGCCGGCAGTCACGGCCATGACTTTCGCCGGCGACGTGGCTAGCGCGCTGAGGGCATCGCGGCCCGGGACTTCTCCGACGGGGGTGACGTCGTGGACGGATGACCACGGCCGGGCGCGCTTGAAAGTCGTATTCGCCTGAGCTGAGGGCCCGCCGCCGTCGTCGTCCGATATCAGTGACGACACGACGGTCCAAGGCGTGAATTTCAGTGACCCTCAATACCCCGGGTGTTGTGCTGACCGTTGCGTGTCCTGCTTGCCTCCGTGCTGGTGCGCGGGTTCGACTCGCGCGGGTCTAGTGCCGCCTGGCTGCGAGCCGCATCGCGCGGTGGCTGTCGTCATGATTGCGCGATGCTTCCGGCCGTCCTGGTCCTCGTCCTCATGACCGATGCCCTGTCTTCCCTGGCCGTTCGCCTGTCCGTTTCGCCCGTTTCTCAGTTGCTGCCGTTCCACCACGCACCTATGCATCAAGATGATCATGGTGGCTCGGGTGGCTGCGGGCCGGGGCGGTCGGCTGGGGCGCCAGGGCCTGCCGGCGCGGCGGTGGTGCCCGCTGCGGTCGGCGCGGGGCGGGCCGGTGGCCGCAGGGTGGCTCGCGCCGTATGGCCGCGCTTGCGCGCGTCCTGGGCGCGCGGCGCGGCCGCGGCCGGATTGTTCGTTGCGTGCGCCGGTTCGCGCCGCTGTGATGCACGTGTTGGTGCGCGCGGGTTCTGCGCCGCTGTGATGCGCGGCGCGGCCCGCGCGGTTGGTGCTTGCCGTCGCGGTCGCGCCGGTTCGTGGTCTGCCTGCCTGGCCCGCGGCTGCCGCTCGCCGCCGTGCTTGCTGCCGCCATCCGTCGGCGCGATCACCAGGCTCGGTTCGCGCCTGGGCCGCTGTCCTGGCACAGTAGAAATCTGGGCCTGGGGAGGTGATGAGCAATGAGCGTGGCGCCCGCCGAGGTTGAGCGCGAGGAGGCCGGTCTGGATGCCGTGCCCGACCTGCCGTGGGTGACGATCGTCTGGAACGATCCGATCAACCTCATGTCGTACGTCACCTACGTGTTCCAGAAGGTGTTCGGGTACGCCAAGCCGAAGGCCGAGAAGCTCATGCTCGACGTGCATCACAAGGGCAAGGCCGTGGTGTCGGCAGGCACCCGCGAGTCGATGGAGCGCGACGCCGAGACCCTGCACGGGTACGGGCTGTGGGCCACGGTGAGCCACGACCGGTGAGCGGCGGCCAGCACGAGGGTCTGCCGGGGGAAGACGACCCGGAAAGCCCTGGTGAGGAGGAGATCACGGGAGGCTTCCGCCGGGCGCAGGGCGGGGTGTCCGCCCGGTTCACCGCCGCCCAGGCGGGGATCGTCCGCACCCTGGTCAGCCAGGTGGCGGAACTGATCGGCGAGGGCGAGGACGACACCGGCGCGGTCTGGCAGTCCGTCACCGATCCGCCCATGCCCGGCCAGCAGCAGCCACCAGGTCCAGGCCAGCCGGGACAAAGGCCAGGCCAGCCGGGGCAGCCGGGGCCGGGAGCAGGCCGGCCGGGGCAGCCCGGCCCGGGGGAGCAGCTACCGGACGACCGGGAACTTGCGGCGATGCTCGGCGCCGGAGGCCCGACCTCCCCGCCGGACGATCCCGTGCTCGCCAGGCTCTTCCCCGACGCCTACCGCGACGACGAAACGGCGGCGGGGGAGTTCCGCAAGTACACCGAACAGGGCCTGCGCTCGGGCAAGCTGGCCGCCGCCCACACGGTGCTCGCGACACTCCCCGAACGCGGCGGGCGGGTCAGGCTCGCCGCCGACGACGCGCAGGCCTGGCTGCGGGCGCTGAACGATGTCCGGCTGGCGCTGGGGACAAGGCTGGGCATCACCGAGGACTACGAGGACGAGATGGGGCAAGCCGGCTGGGCGGACCCTCGTGCCGCGTATCTGGAGGTTTATCACTGGCTGGGGTACCTGCAGGACTCCCTGGTCCAGGCGCTGCGGTGAACCCGGGCCCGGCTACGCTGCAGACCATGCTGACGATTACCCCCGAACTGCGTGCGAAGATCGTGGCCCACGCCCGCGCCGACCATCCGGACGAGGCGTGCGGGGTCATCGCCGGCCCGGCTGGGAGCGACAGCCCGCAGCGGTTCATCCCGATGCTCAACGCCCAGCGCTCACCCACGTTCTACGAGTTCGACTCGACGGAGCAGTTCCGGGTCTGGCGGGAGATGGACGACCTGGACGAGGAGCCGGTGGTGATCTACCACTCGCACACCGCCACCGAGGCGTACCCCTCGCGGACCGACATCTCCTACGCCAACGAGCCGGATGCCCATTATGTGGTGATTTCTACGCATCGGATCGTGGATGCGCCACCCCGGTGACCGAGCTTCAGCAGCCTGCCTTGGATCCGCTGGTGCCCTCAGCCGTGGTTCTCGGTGGCGAGCCGCTTGATCAGCGCGGTGATCTCGGCGCTGACTGGTGGCGGGCTCCTCCGTCGCGGATAGGCCCACTTCCTGGGTGACCCGCCGGCGGTGCCACCGCAGGATGGTGCCGGGGTGACGAGCCGGTGCAGGCGCAGCCTTGCCGACAGGAGCCGGATCAGTGCGGCGAGGACGGCGTGGTCGGCCCAGTCCAGCTGGGGCCGGGAATTCACCTTCTGCGTACGTCGCGTACTTGACGTACGCGTCTCGATCGGGTTGACTTGAGTCAGCCAAGTGTGGAGGACCATCCGATGCCTGCTGTTCACTATGACAGCTACACCGATGCTCGCAACAATCTCAAGAGCCTGCTTGATGCCGCTGAGAGCGGCCAAGTGGCCACGGTCCGCCGTGACTCCGTCACCACCGCGGTTCTCGATGCTGAGCGCCTGCGGTATTTCCTGGCGTCGGTTGTGCCTTCCCGGGCACGGGTGGTTCAGGAGGGTGGCGGCTGGTCGGTGTTCATTCCTGGCTTGCCGGTTGCCGCTGACGGAGAGACCTTTGACGAGGCCATCACCGAGATGGTCGACGCGCTGCGCGAATACGCCTATGACTGGCAGGATCACCTCCTGAATGCGGTGAACCACCGCGACAACTGGGGCGTGGTGCAATTGATCAGCCTGAGCGACGACGAACAGCTGCGCGAGTGGCTCGTCGGGCCGGCGCGGTGAGCTGGCCTGCGCCGACACGCGAGGACCATGAGGCCTTCTGCAAAGCTGAAGGGTGGCAGCCCGTACGGGACGCACGGGGCAGGACTGGCACGCATCACGTCATATACGAGCTCCATCTCCACGATGGGCGGATGCTGAGGACGCGGATCTCGCACCCAGTGAACCGCAGCACATACGGCCAGGAAATCTGGGGGCACATCCTCAAGGATCAGCTTCAGGTGGATCAGGCGGCCTTCTGGGCCTGCGTGCAAGATGGGGTCAAGCCTGACCGGGGGGAGCCTGAGCCGCCCGCCGGAGCCTTGCCCGCCGACCTGGTGCACATGCTTATCGCCCGTGTCCGCCTCAGCGAGGCTGAAGTGGCGGCCATGAGCAAGGAACAAGCCATTGCCAGAATGCAGCAGTACTGGGCTACCGGGACCTAAGGACGCCATCACCCCCAGCACCAGCAAGAACTGCGTCCACCCAGGCGCGGCCGCCCCCTTACTGTGGGTACCTGTTGTAGTCCAGTGGGGACGTAGGAGGCTTCGGGGCTTGATCACAGCCGGTGGCCTTACCGCTTCGGCCAAGGCCTACATCTACGGCCTGGGCACCACCCCCGCCGAGCAGGCCAACCTGGCCACCGGGACCGTCACCTACCCTCGTCGCCGACTCACTCGGGTCGGTCCGCGGCACCGTCAACAGCTCCGGCACCCTAATCGGGACAACCAGCTACGACGCCTGGGGCAACCCCCCGACCACCGGTGGGCTCACCGCCACCACCCCCTGTCATTTGCCAGGACCAGGGTGTTGCCACGACCTAGGGACCACCGTTTGGCTGCGGGGTTATCTTGGTGGGCTGGGGCAGGCCCTGTGCGTACTGGTAACTGTTGAATACATAGTGTTTTGACTTCGGTTACGAGAAACCCGCTGTCCCTGCCTGAGAATCGCACCAGCCGGGCCGCCGCCAGGCCAGCCGGGGACTGGCCAGCTGCCGCAAAGGGAGCCGCCGCCCAGCGTGGAGGATCTGGATGCGATGCTCGCCGCGGGCGGGCCCACCGCCCCGCCGGACGACCCCGTGCTCGCCACCCTCCCGGAGCGCGGCGGCCGGGTGCGCCTGGCCGCCGGCGACGCCCAGGCCTGGCTGCGGGCGCTGAACGATGTCCGGCTGGCGCTGGGGACAAGGCTGGGCATCACCGAGGACTACGAGGACGAGATGGGGCAAGCCGGCTGGGCGGACCCTCGTGCCGCGTATCTGGAGGTTTATCACTGGCTGGGGTACCTGCAGGACTCCCTGGTCCAGGCGCTGCGGTGAACCCGGGCCCGGCTACGCTGCAGACCATGCTGACGATTACCCCCGAACTGCGTGCGAAGATCGTGGCCCACGCCCGCGCCGACCATCCGGACGAGGCGTGCGGGGTCATCGCCGGCCCGGCTGGGAGCGACAGCCCGCAGCGGTTCATCCCGATGCTCAACGCCCAGCGCTCACCCACGTTCTACGAGTTCGACTCGACGGAGCAGTTCCGGGTCTGGCGGGAGATGGACGACCTGGACGAGGAGCCGGTGGTGATCTACCACTCGCACACCGCCACCGAGGCGTACCCCTCGCGGACCGACATCTCCTACGCCAACGAGCCGGATGCCCATTATGTGGTGATTTCTACCCGTGACCCGGACCAGGTGGAGTTCCGCTCGTTCCGGATCGTCGACGGGGTGGTGACCGAGGAGGAGGTCAGGATCGCCGCCGGTGCGCCGAGCCCGGCGGGCCCGGCGCCGGAATGATCCAACCTGGCCTCCGGTTGGATCTACCAGACCACTAGCATTCGCCCGTACCCGACGGGACGCCACACCTGGAGCGACGTTCATGGCCATCGAGGTCCGTATCCCGACCATCCTGCGCACCTACACCGGGGGCGCCAAAGCGGTCGAGGGTTCCGGCGCCACTCTCGCCGAGCTGCTCGGCGATCTTGACACCCGCCACAGTGGCCTGCGTGAGCGGCTGGTGGACGACGGTGGGCTGCGGCGTTTTGTCAACGTCTACCTCAACGACGAGGACGTGCGCTTCCTGGGCGGGCTGGAGACACCGGTGAAGGATGGCGACACGGTGACGGTCCTGCCGGCGGTGGCCGGCGGGCGGCGCTGAGGCCGCTGGCGGGCGGCGCTGAGGCCGCCGGCGGCGCTGGCCACCGGCCCCTGGCGGCCCGCGTGAGGAGAGCCTGATGCGGTACGACTCACTGCTCGACTCGCTCGGCAGGACCCCGCTGGTCGGGCTGCCCCGGCTCTCACCTGCCCCGGACGTGCGGCTGTGGGCCAAGCTGGAGGACCGGAACCCGACCGGGTCGGTGAAGGACCGGGCGGCGTTCTTCATGATCGAGCAGGCGGAGAAGGACGGCCTGCTGGCCCCGGGTGCCACCATCCTGGAGCCGACGTCGGGTAACACAGGCATATCCCTGGCGATGGTCGCGCACCTGCGCGGCTACAAGATGATCTGCGTGATGCCCGAGAACACCTCGGCCGAGCGCAGGCAGGTCCTGCAGATGTACGGGGCGCAGGTCATCTCCTCCCCGGCGGCCGGCGGATCGAACGAGGCGGTGCGGATGGCCAGGCGGCTGGCCGGCGAGCACCCGGACTGGGTGATGCTCTACCAGTACGGCAACGAGGCCAACGCCCGTGCCCACTACCAGACCACCGGGCCGGAACTGCTGGCCGACCTGCCCAGCATCACCCACTTCGTGGCCGGCCTGGGCACCACCGGCACGCTCATGGGGGTCGGGCGTTACCTGCGCGAGCATGTGCCGGGAGTGGCGATCGTGGCGGCCGAGCCGCGGTACGGCGAACTGGTGTACGGGCTGCGCAACGTGGATGAGGGCTTCGTCCCGGAGTTGTACGACTCCTCGGTGCTGACCACGCGGTTCTCGGTCGCCGCCACCGACGCGCTGCGCCGGACCAGGGAGCTGCTCGATGCCGAGGGCATCTTCGCCGGGATCTCCACCGGCTGCGCCCTGCACGCCGCGCTGGGGATGGCGGCCAAGGCCAAGGCCGCTGGCCAGCGCGCCGACATCGCGTTCATCGTCGCCGACGGCGGCTGGAAGTACCTGTCCACCGGCGCCTACTCCGGCACCCTGGAGGAGGCCGAGGCCCGCCTGGAAGGCCAGCTATGGGCATGACACCCAGGACGGCGTTTGATGAGGCGGCGGCGGTCACCCCGGCCGGGGAGGGGTGGTACCACGCCCGCCCGGTTGGCTGGTCGCCGACCGTGGAACTCACCTGGCACATGCGGGACGTGCCCGCGCCGGGGCCGCTGCGGGTCGCTGCCCGGTGCCGGCACGTCAGCGGGGGCTGGTTCGACGAGGAGGCCGAGGTGTGGGACGCGGCCGGCCGGCTGGTGGCGCAGAGCCGCCAGATCGCGCGGCTGGGCCGGAGTGCCCGGCTGGGCCGGGACGCGTAACCTAGTCAACCGTGCGGCTGACCATCATCGGGTGCTCGGGCTCGTTTCCCGGCCCGGACAGCCCGGCCTCCTGCTATCTGGTGGAGGCGGAAGGCTTCCGGCTCCTGCTCGACCTCGGCAACGGAGCCATCGGCGCACTGCAGCAGCACGTGGGACTGTATGACATCGATGCTGTCTGCCTGAGCCATCTGCATGCCGACCATTGCCTCGATCTGTGCCCGTACTGGGTGGCCCGGACCTACTGCCCGGACGGCCCGCGCCCGCCCATCCCCGTCTACGGCCCGGCCGGGACCGCGGGCCGGATGGCGCAGGCGTATGGCCTGGACGAGCACCCCGGCATGGCCGCGGCATTCGATTTCGTCACGCTGACGCCGGGGACCCGCGGGATCGGCCCCTTCCAGGTGACCGCCGCGCACGTCAACCACCCGGTCGAAACGTTTGGCTTGCGGCTGGACCACGCGGGACGCAGCATGACCTATTCCGCGGACACCGGCGAGTCACCCGCCCTGGTCGGGCTTGCCCGCCACACCGACCTGCTGCTGTGCGAGGCCTCGTTCCTTGACGGCCCCGGGCTGCCGGCCGATCTGCACCTGACCGCGCGGCAGGCCGCGGAGCACGCCACCAGGGCGGGGGCGGGGCGCCTCATGCTCACCCACCTGGTGCCCTGGAATGACGCCGCCCGGACGCTGGAGGAGGCCAGCGGGTCCTCTTTTGCCGGGCCTATCTCACTGGCCGCCTCGGGCCATTCCCTCGACCTGGGCTAACACCGGCCCGGGCACGGTTGCGCCGACGGTATGCTTCCCGCGGGGGTCACGTCCGGCTCGCGGGTGAATCCGTAACGTACGGCCCGCGGGAACGGGTGACAGCCCCGATGGAAGTCCCGGTTGAAAGACTGTCATGTGCCCCATGGCGGTGGCCGGAACGGCAGGACCGTTCTGGGGGTACCGCCGTGGCGGATGATCTGGAACAAGGAAACCGTGCCATGAGTGGCGGCCGGGGGCGTGCCGTGCTTTGCACATGTGGTCACCACCGCAGTGCTCACCGTCACTACCGGCGTGGCGCCGACTGCGCCCTGTGCGAATGCCGCCGCTGGTCGCCGGATCCGTGGTGGCGGCACCTGTTCCGGCGGCGCCCGCAGTAGGCGGATAACGGGGCGGTGACTCTCCTGATCGTGTCGGCTGGTCATCACTGTCCGTTACCTGGCAATGACAAATCCGGTTCGCGGCGGCTACGGACCGTAACGACGGATGTCTATGACCACACCGTTGCCCTTGGCAAGGACCTTTGGCGTCTGGGATGTGTGACCAACGGCAGATGTGGGTCTTGCCGGGATGACAGTTGAATTACTCCGGGAAAGACACAAAACTACCACCAAGCAAGGAAATAGCGAACCAGCCCCGGTCTCGCCGCGCAGCGAGGCCGAGGCCCCCCCGCTTGCTTCGCTTGTGGGTCATGGAGGGGACCATGACGGTTCAGGCGAGTTCGGACGTGCCCGGTTACCGCATCACAGTCGTCATCCCGACGCTGAACGAAGCCCGTAACCTCCCGCACGTTCTTGCCCGGATACCACGTGATGTCCATGAGGTCATCGTCGTGGATGGCCATTCCGTGGATGACACGCTAACGGTCGCCAGGAAATTGTGGCCGAACGTCCGTATTGTCATGCAGACGCGTAAAGGCAAGGGAAATGCGCTGGCCTGCGGGTTCGCCGCGGCGACCGGGGACATCATCGCGATGCTCGACGCGGACGGCTCGGCGGATCCGGGTGAGATCCCGCGGTTCGTGGCGGCGCTCACCGCCGGCGCCGACTTCGCGAAGGGCACCAGGTTCGCTCTGGGCGGTGGCAGCAGCGACATCACCCACCTGCGTGCCTGGGGTAACAGGATGCTCAACGTCTTCGTCAACCTCCGCTACGGCACGCACTACACCGATCTGTGTTACGGGTACAACGTGTTCTGGCGCAGGCTGCTGCCGGTACTGGGGCTTGATGCCGCAGCACCGCCCCCGCCCGGGGACGGGCGCCTGTGGGGCGACGGGTTCGAAGTCGAGACGCTGATCAACATCCGCGTCGCCGAAGCCGGGCTCACCGTCGCCGAAGTGCCCAGTTACGAGCACCCGCGGATCTACGGGGTGAGCAATCTGAGCACGTTCAGTGATGGCCTGCGCGTGCTGCGCACCATCCTGACCGCGCGCCGGGCAGCACTCAGGCAGGCCCAGCCCGCTTATGTACCGGAACCGGCACTGGTCTGCCTGCCCGGCAGCGAGCCGTGGCCGGTACCGGAAGAACTGGCCCAGGGGACTGCTGAGTGAGCGATCTCGGTGCCGCCAGTGAGGTCGAGGCTGCGGAAGACGGGCTGGAGGCAGGGACTCCAGTGGCCGCAGCCGCGCCGGCTGCCACCATCACCGCCCCCGGCCCCGCGGCTGCCCGGCCCACCGTCTCGGTGGTCGTGTGCTGCTTCACCCAGGACAGCTGGGAGGACCTGGCCCGGACGGTGAGGTCTGTCCAGGAGCAGACCGAGCCGGCCCGGGAGATCATCGTCGTGGCCGATCACTGCCCGGACCTGCTGAGCCGGGCTGAACGCGAACTGCCCGGCGTGACCGCGGTACCGAACCCGCTGGCGCGGGGGCTGGCAGGGGCGCGCAACATCGGTGTGGGGCTGGCCCGCGGCGACGTGGTCGCCTTCATCGACGACGATGCGGCGGCCGATCCCGGCTGGATCGCCGGGCTGGCTGACCAGTACCGCGATTCCCGGGTGAAGGGGGTCGGCGGGCTGGTGAGGCCAGTCTGGGAACCGGGCCGCCCCCGCTGGTTCCCGGCCGAGCTCGACTGGGTCGTCGGCTGCAGCTACCAGGGCATGCCAGCGGGCAGGCAGCCGGTGCGCAACTTCATCGGCGCCAACATGTCGTTCCGCCGGGAGGTGCTGGAGGATCTTGACGGATTCTCGGCGGATCTGGGCCGCGCCGGGACGGTCCCGGCCGGCTGCGGGGAAACCGAGCTGTGCCTGCGGGTGAGCCAGCGTTACCCGGACGGTGTCCTGCTGCATGAGCCAGCGGCCTCGGTCAGCCACCGGGTCCGCGGGGACCGGGCGAGCTGGGGCTACCTGGGTGCCCGCTGCTACGCGGAAGGGCTGTCCAAAGCAAGGGTGGCACGGCTGGCCGGTGCCCGGCGTGCGCTGTCATCCGAGCGGGCATATGTCAGGACGGCGGTCCCCCGCGGGGTGGGCCGCTCGCTGGCGGCGGCGGCGCGCGGGCCGCCGACCGGGCTGGCGGCGGCGCTGGCACTGGGGTTCGCGGTCGCGGCGGCGGGCGCCGGGTATCTGGTGGGACGGCCCGGCGGGCCGGTGCCCGGGGCGCTGAGCGGCCCGCCCGCGCCGCGGGAGGGCCACATCATCGGCCGGCTGGCCCGTTCGGCCCTGGTTCCCTGGGCCGGCCTGGCGCTGAGCCTGGGCCTGTGGGCCGCCGGGCTGGCGGGGGTGGACGCCGCCCGGGTGAAGACGGCAAGCCTGGGGCTGGTCTCGGTGCTCCCGGCCACTTTCTGGGCGGCCCTCGCGGTTCTCACGGTGAGTTTCTGCGCGGCCGTGGTCCGCCGCTCCACCCGCTGGCCCGTGCTGGCCGCCCATGCCGCCGCCCTGGTCACGATCCTGCACGCGACACCCGCTCTCGTGTACGGGACGCTGCGGTACTCCTGGGCCTGGAAGCACATCGGCGTCGTCGACTTCATCGCCCACCATGGAGTGCAGTTCCATCTCGGCGACGTGCTGGGTGTCTACCAGGGCTGGCCCGGTTTCTTCGCACTCAACTCCTTCCTGACCTCAGCCGCCGGCCAGCCGTCGGCCCTGTCGTACGCGTCCTGGGCGCTGCTCGTCAACGACCTGCTGTGGCTGGGGCCCGTCCTGCTCATCGCCCGCGCCTTCACCTCCGACCAGCGGCTGGTCTGGACCGCGGCCTGGCTGTTCGAGCTGGGCAACTGGGTTGGCCAGGACTATTTCTCACCGCAGGCGTTCGCCTTCTTCCTGTACCTGGCCGTGATCGCGGTCTGCCTGCGCTGGCTCAGGGATCCGGAGAGCGCGTGGCGGCCGGTCACGGCCGGCCCTGGCGCGGGATCCGCCGGGCTGCGCCTGGCGTCCCGGTCGACCCGGCGCGTCCTGGTCGTCTGCCTGGTGCCGCTGATGGTGGCGATCGCGTCCAGCCATCAGCTCACGCCGTTCATGCTGATCTCGGCGCTCACCGTACTCGCCCTGGCCGGGCAGTTGCGGCCCCGCTGGCTGCCCCTGCTGATGCTGGCCATCACCGCCGGCTGGCTCGCGTACGCGGCCTGGCCGTGGCTGGCCGCGAACACCTCCCAGATACTGCAGGGCTTCGGCCTTCCCTGGGCGAACACCTCCGCGCATATCGTCGGTGGGGCGACCGGGGGACCCGGCCAGGTCATCGTCGACTGGGGTGCCCGCCTCCTCAGCGCGGCCGTGGTGATCCTGGCCTTCATCGGCTACTGGCGTTACCGGCGGCACCACAACGCGCGAGCCCGCCGGTCATGGAACCGGGTCCCGCTGCTGGCGGCGGCCGCTGCCCCGGCGGTGGCCGCCAACAGCTACGGCGGCGAGATCATCTTCCGCGCGTTCCTGTTCGCCCTGCCCTTCCTCGCCGTGGCCGCCGCCGCCGCCTTCTTCCCCCACCCGAAAGCCGGCCGGCCGGTCCTGGCCGGCCTCGCGCTGGCGGGCACCGGCCTGGCGCTGGTGGCCGGCTTCAGCCTCGGCAACTACGGCAAGGAAGCGATGGACTATTTCAGCCCCGGGGAAGTAGCCGCTTCGGACTGGCTGTACAGGACCGCGCCACCGGGCGCCGAGGTGGTCGCCGCCACCAGCAACTTCCCGTGGGCATTCGTCCATTACAACTGGTACAGCTACACCTTCCTGGGGGAGACGGCGCCGTATATCTCGCAGGTCCCGCGTTCCCCGGTGAGCACCGTCATCGGCGTGCTGAAGCCCGGCCGCTCGCCAGCCTCCTACCTGGTCCTGACCAAAAGCCAGGCCGCCGAAGTCCAGCTCAGCGGGATATGGCCGGCCGGCACCTACTCCCGCATCGTCCATGACCTGATGGCGTCCGGCAGGTTCCGGGTCGTGTACAGCAACGCCGATGCCCAGATCCTGCAGCTGAGACCGGCCAAGGTGGCGCGCCAGTCACCGGTCCCGGCCCGCCACTGCGTGCGCGGGAGGGGGTGCCGGTGAATCCCTCATCGCTGGCGGGCAGCCCGCCCCGGCGCCAGTTCCGCCGCCTGGCCGTCCCGGTGCTGCTGGCCGTGTCCGGCTGGGTGGTGCTCGGTATCACCGCGGTGGGAGTCCCGCAGGAGTTCCGCGCGGTCGCAGTCTTCGCCTTCGCTCTAGCCGCCCCCGGGGTGGCGCTGGTCCGGCTGCTGCCGCTGCCGGACATCCTGGAACGGGCCGTGCTGTCCCTCGCGCTTGGCATGAGCCTGGCCGCGCTCGCCGCGGAGGCGTTCGCGATCAGCCACATCCTGCGCCCTGACCTGGTGCTCGTCGTGCTGGCAGCCATCTGCTCGGCCGCTGCCCTGGCCGAGCTGGCCCGGGAGGTGAGGGTCCCATGATGAACCCGGTCCCCATCCTGCTGTACCACTCCGTCACGGCCGACCCGGCTGGGTGGATCGCCCCGTACGCCGTCAGCCCGGCCACCTTCGCCGCCCATCTTGACGCGGTGGTCGCCAGCGGCCGCGAGCCCCTCACCGTCTCCCAGTACCTCGATGGCCTGACCGGGGCCGCCCCCCTTCCCGCGCGCCCCGTCCTGATCACCGTGGACGACGGGTTCGCCGACTTTGCGGGTAACGCGCTGCCGGCGCTGGCCGGGCGGAACCTGCCCAGCACGCTGTATGTGACCACGGGCGCACTCGCGGACGGGCCCCACGACAGCGTGCTGCCGCCGGCCGCCATGCTGCGCACCACCGATCTGGCGGGCCTGGAAGCCGCCGGGGTGGAGATAGGCGCCCACTCCCACACCCACCGTCAGCTTGATCTGCTGCCGGCCCGGGACGTGGCCGCTGAACTGTCCAGCAGCGGCGACCTGCTGGCACAGGCACTGGGGCACCGCGTGCGGAGCTTCGCCTACCCGCACAGCTACTGGCGGGCGCGGG
>OFHK01000310.1_pt1 | contig 15357 bp, 20 predicted proteins | sample 1521951 | NCBI WGS metagenome assembly OFHK01 (sample SAMEA2468436, study PRJEB22500) | soil metagenome | biome: Glassland; feature: Farmland; material: Clay | place: Australia | collected 2013-01-31 | depth 0.55 m
CGGTGGCCGGCGGCGCGGCGGGCTGCGCGGGGAGTGGGGGGGCGGGCGCGGGGGCCCCGCTGCCCCGGCTTTTCGCGTGGGGGCCCGGCGGGCGGGCCCGCCCCCCCTCCGGCCCCGCGGCGGTCGGGGGGGCGCCCAGCCCCAGCCCCGAGGGGCGGCCGGGCGCGCGCTCCGCGAGCGCCAGGCCCCCGTCCCCGCCGAAGCTGTGCCCCGCCACCGCGGCCGGCCCGGATCCCTGCGCCTCCAGGAACGATGCGACCTCGTCCGCGTAGGCCTCGACGGTCCACCGGGCCGCGTCGAGAGACGGGCTGCGGCCGAACCCGGGGAGGTCGGGGCACAGGACGCGGAACCCCGCGGACGCGACGCGGGGTGCGACCTCGGACCAGATCCCGCGCTCGAGCGGCCATCCGTGGAGGAGGACGACGACGGGGTCCGCATGGCCTCCGTACGCCTCATGGTCGAGCATCTGTCGTCCGGAAGGAGGACGGGGCCATGAACCTTGGTCCCGCGGCCCTCCCCTAGCCTTCCTCTTTGCGGTGGTCCCCGCGGCCCCCGACCGCGTGACGGAACCGCTCGAGGCGCCGGCGCTGGGATTCCAGCACCGCGGCGCCCACGGACGCGAGCACGGTGAAGCCCACGCCGATCCCGATGGGAAGCCATACGATCAGGAAGATCTTCGTGACCTCGTGCTGCGGGACGAGGTTGCTCCCGAGCGTCGTGACCGCCGTCACGATGAAGTACGCGGAATCGACCCAGCCCTCGACCTCGTGGACGAAGACCGCGCCCACCACGAGGAGCAGGAAGAGGACCGTGGACCCGAGGATGGCCGTGCTGCCGATTTCCCGGTCGAACCACCAGTCGAGGATGCGCCCCATGGTCCCCGCGAAGGGTGTCTCGGGCATGAGCTTTCGTCGAAACCGCCAGGGCTCGCCGCGATACGCGCGGGGCACGGGGTTCCCGTCGAGAATTGGGCCCCGCGATCGGGGGAGGGATTCCGCCGCGGGGCCCGTCAGATGTCCGCTCCGACGCCGAAGAAGATCACGTCCTCCCGGTACCCACCGCGGCCATCGCCGACCGTCCGGTAGTCCTCGACCAGCTCGATGGCGCGCAGCCACTTGACCATCTTGTAGCCCAGCTGGCACTCCGCGCGGAGCCGGAGGGGCGCGCCGTACTCCGCAGGCAGGGGCCGATCGTTCATCTCGTACGCCAGGAGGGACTGGTCGTGGACGGCCAGCCCCATCGAGAGGACCTCGTAGTACTCGCGGCTCGGGTCCCCGTGGCCGTACTCGTCCCGCTCGCCTCTGCCCAACGAGCGGAACACGACGTACCGCGCGTTCGGGCGAGGGCGGCAGCGCTGGAGGACCTCGGAGACCCTCACCCCGCCCCACTCCGCGATCGCGGTCCATCCCTGGATGCAGCTGTGCTCCGTGATCTGGGTGATCTTGGGCAGCGCCTTGAGCTCCTCCAGGGAGAACGCCATGGGCTGCTCCACGAGCCCGCCGACGCGGAGCCTCCAGGACGCGAAGCCCTCCTCCTGGAAGGCCTGGAACTCCGGGGTCGGGGGCGGGCGACCGTTCACGCGGAAGTACGGCGTGATGTCGTGCCGGGAGAAGTTCTGCTTCGAGGGCGCCTCGCGGAAGATGGCGTGGCGCACGGGTTCCACGACCAAGCCGAGGGCGTCCTGGGTGAGCCTCGGCTTCCGGTGGGACACGACCGTCGCGGCGACGTTGATCACGATCACGACGACCACGAAGAAGACGAAGAGCAGGACGGCCGTGCCGACGTCCGTGGGTGTGCCGAGGAGGATGTTGCCCAGGTTGTCCGGGAACCGCTCGACCAGGACGATCGCGGTGTGGCCGATCGCGAACAGGACCCACGCGGCCATGCAGAGGAAGTGCAGGCTTCGTGCCGTCTGCCGCCCGTGGAAGATCCGCGGGTACCAGGGATACCGCGCGTCGATGTGGGGCGACATCGCGGCCCCCGTGGCGATGGTAACCGGGCCCAGGATGAAGACGACGCCGAAGTAGGTGAGCTGCTGCAGGGGGTTGTACGGGTCCCCCGGCGGGGGGAAGTGGCCGCTCAGGTAGACGCCGGCCGTGCTGAGGGCGGCGGAGAAGATGGACCACGACGTCGGGACGAGCCGCGTCCACTCTCCGGTGGCGAACAGGAGGACGACGTACACGACGCCCGTCCCGACCCAGCAGATGACGGAGAAGAAATGCCAGTGGCGGCCCAACCCGAGCAAGCCTCGGCCCGGGAGGGCGATGAGGGGCGAGAAGGCTTCCTCCTCGTCCGTGGAGGTCCACAGCTTGTCCTTGGGCATCCGCTTCTTCGTCCAGCGGAACCACTCCGAGCCCTCCTTCGCGTCGTCGTCCAGGTACAGCTTGGGATGCGCGCTGAAAACCTCGAGGCCGCTGCGGATGAGGAGGACGATGAAGATGACCGTCAGGAAGTGGGTCACCCGAAGCCAAGACGGGAAGTCGCCAGCCATGCCCTCACACCCGCCCCGTCCCCGCCGACCTCCGCGGCCTACTCCGCCACAATCTTTGACATGTTGAGAACCTCCTCGGCGGTCAGCTTGAACTCGTGGAACTTCCGGCCGTGGCTCTGGACCATCGACACGAGTTCCTCCGTGTCCCTTGCCCGGATCTCGACGTCGCAGAGAGGGCACTTGAAGGCTCGGAGGGGGTCCGGCATCCTCACCGCCCCAAGGCCATGTCCCGCAGGGCGACCGCCTGGTTCCGCGCCTCATCCCTCGCGCTGAACACCAGCGTCACGTCTCCCTTCTTCGCGCGATCCGCGATCCGCATCAGGTCCGGCCACTTCCCCGCCTTCTCCAGCTCCGCGCGGTACCGCAGGCGGAACTCGTCCCACTTGTCCGGATCGTGGGCGAACCACTTCCGCAGCGCGTCGCTCGGCCCGAGGTCCTTCCGCCACTCGTCCACGCGGGCCTTCTCCTTCGTGAAGCCGCGCGGCCACACGCGGTCCACGAGGATGCGGTAGCCGTCCGCGCGTGATGCCGGCTCGTACACCCGCTTCACCTTCAGCATGCTCGCACCTTCCCGCCTCCGGCCGCTAGGGCCCTGCCGACGCGTCCGGGGAGCCCAGCTCCCGGGACGGTGGTGCCGGGACCTTCGGCGCACGGCCCTTCGGGAGTTCCAGGTCCTCCATGAACGGGCGAAGACATTCGAAACGGTTCCTGAGGGTCACCTCGCTCACGCCCGCCACCTTGGCGATCCTCCGCTGCGCCCGCCGTTCGCCGCAGGTGAGGGAGGCGATGTAGATCGCCGCCGCGGCGGTCCCGGGCGGCGAGAGGGAGGGGCAATCCCCCACTTCCTCAAGCGCCTTGAGAATCCGCAGGCTCTCCGCCTGGACGCGGTTGCTGAGCCCCAGCTCCGAGCCGAACCGCTGCACATAGTCTGCGGCGCGCGCAGGCGGCACCGGCATGGGAAACGCCCGGAGAAGGGCGTTGTAGGTCTGCGCGACCGTCTTCCTCCGCACCTGCGTGGCCTTCGCGAGCTCGTCGAGCGTCCGGGGCACGCGGTCGATCCGGCACGCCGCGTACACGGCGGCCGCGGCGATGGCCTCGACGGAGCGGCCGTGGAGGAGTCCGTGGTCCATCGCCTTCCGACAGAGGACGGCGGCCTCCTCCTTGACGTGCGGGGGCACCTCCAGGGTCGCCGTGATCCGGTTGAAGGTCCGGATCATCTGGGGGAGGCTCCGCTCCCCAGGCTTCCAGGAGCCGAGGCTGCGCTGAAGACGGCGCATGCGGTAGAACTTCTGGCGGTTCCGGGCCGGGATGGTCTTCCCGCGCCCGTCGCGGATCGCAGCCGGGATGACCGTCGTGAGGCCCGCACTCCCCGAGAGAGCGTTGCGGGGGGGACCGACGCGCGAGAGCCGTTCGTACTCCTCGGGCGTGTACGCGGACCACTCGGGGCCCTCCTCCAGGCTCACCTCGCGGATCACCAGCCCGCACGAATCGCACACGAGCTCGCCTCGGACATCGTCCCGGACGATATGGCTGCTCCGGCACTCCGGGCACAGTCCGGGCTCATCGACCTCGACGTACCTCTCCCCCAAAGCGTCCACGCGAATCGCCCCCGCGCCCAAGGTGGCGCGCCGGCTCCGAAGGCCCTCGCCGGGTACTTCACAGGTTGTCGTCTCCCCCGATGACATCGGGGGTCGGGCCCTTAGCCCGCGATCTCCTCGAGGGGGACCGTCGCATCGCGCCGAGGGCTCCCGCGGACCTCTTCCGGGAACACCTTGGCAAGGGGCCGGCTCGTATCCCAGATCCGCCGGGCGATCATGGCCATCGCTTGGGCCAGCATGGGGTCGTCCGTCCAGAGAGCGATGTCGTCGCCCCGAGAGGTCGACTCGTCGTCCGGGTAGGGCCGGAAGATGAAGAACTGGCGGCCGTCGACGCCGTGGAAGACGACGGGGAAGGTGAAGTCGAGAAGCCGGACGTCCGCGTTCCGGCTGAGCCAGCGGAGACTCTCGTGGTTCCCGTGCGCCTTAGAGAAGGCGTATTTCACGGACACGCCGGCCTCCGCTCGCTCCACGAGGATGGAGCCGAACATGCGGGTCCACCGCGCGGGGCTCGCCGCGGAGCCAATCCCGATGATCTCCGTCGACGCGGCCGCGTACATCTCCCGCACCCGTTCCCGGCAGTTCTTGCGGCCGTAGATGGCCTCGAAGCGGCCCGGTTCCACGAGCGGGGCACGGGGCGGGACGCTGAACTCCCGGGCCAGGATCTCCGCGTTCGTCTGCAGATAGTCCGCTCGGTTGCGGTACTCGTCCGCCTTGGTCTTCAGGAAGGACTCGAAGGGGACGGCGGAGAACCGCAAGGGCCGCTCCGGCAAGATCCGGACGAGCCCTTTCATCTGCAGCTGCTGGACCGTGATGTAGACCCGGCTCCGCGGCACGTCGCAGATGGCGGGCAACTGAGCCGCCTTCAGGGCCCCGTATTCCAGGAGAGCGAGGTACACGCGGGCTTGATATTCCGTCAGGCCGAAACGCATGAGGCCGTCGATCCGCTCCCGGCCCACCGGCATCAGAGCCCGTCCGCCGATGTCGTCCCCCGCTCGAGCCTGCGTGGTGAGTCACGCCCCCGCCCTGACCGATTGCGACTGGGTGGCGGATCGGCTCCGCTGGCGTCGTCTACGCAGTCGCTGCGCCCCCTCGGGCCGAAGCCGCGCCAGGTGCCATCCCGCCCTTCGCCTCATCCGGTGCGAGTCACGCTCGCAGGACCCTGGGCACGCTTATGCCTTGCGCATTTCTGGCGGAGATCCGCAGAGGCCGACCCTGACTTCGGCCACCCGAAGCCAGGCGAATGGTGAAACATCAAACCCCCGACTGCGCTATGGCACGGGCTGAGCCGCTCTGTCGCAACGGTTCCCAAGGGAGACGGAGGCACAGAAATGGTACGCGAGGTCGATTATGCGCCGAAGCCGATTGATCCGGATTTCCTGTCGAAGCCCCAGGAGTACCCGGAGACGGGGAAGCACCACGATCACAAGATCCTAGCCGAGGGAATCCAGCGTGAGGACGCGGACGGCAACCCGTACCCCACGAAGCTCGGGATCCATGGCACCCATGTGGGCGTCGACTGGGAGACCTGCATCGCGGACGGGGTGTGCATGGACGTCTGCCCGACCGACGTGTACGAGTGGGCCTTCGTCCCCGGGGTCAAGGGGACCGGCAACGACAAGATCATGGAGAAGGGCGGCGACGACTGGAACCAGTACCGCACGGACAAGACGGACATGGTGCGGGAGGTCGACTGCATCGACTGCATGGCCTGCGAGGTCGCCTGCCCGACCCATGCGATCAAGATCAACGTCGGCGTCGACGTGTAGTGAGGCGACGAGAACCTGGAAGTGACCCAATGCCCAAGTCCCAATCCACGGCGTCCCTGGAGCAGGAAATCGTGCGCATGAAGTCCGACCTCGTGCAGATGTCCCGCTCGCGGAACCTGGCCCTGCGCGAAGGGCACCGCGACGAGGGCCAGCGGCAGCATCTCTCCGCCCTCGAGGCGGAGCTCAAGCACGTTGGCACGCTCGCGCGGTACGTGCAGACCGCAAGCCCGGCGGCCGGGAGGGAGCTCGCGACGCGGCAGTCGCTCGCCTCCCGGCATTTCCAGAAGCTCAAGGCCTCGGGAAACCCTCGCGAGGTCAGCTCCTGGGTGACGGAGGAACTGGCGCCTCTCCTGAACAAGAGCGAGCAAGCCGCCCACCTGGTGGCGAGCCTGTCCAGCCGAGAGGACGGCCTGCCGGCCAAGCCGACCGCATGGAAGACCCGGCCGGACCGCTGAGGGGGCCGGGGAGGAGACCCGACGGCCCATGCCGGAGACGCGACAGGCCCCAGGGAGCGGCGGAGTGGGGGCCCGTTCCCTCCAACCCAGGACGCCGCATTCCATCGAGATCGAGCACGAGGAGCTGATGGAGGATCTCGCCCACCTGGTGGGGGCGCCCGGGGAGACGGGCGCCGCGGCCCGGACCGTGGCGGAGATCCTCCGACCCCACTTCGAGAAGGAGAGGGCCCTCGCCCTGCCGCCTCTCGGGATCCTCCGCTCCCTGGCCCAAGGCTACGCCGACGGGGAGGCGCAGGAAACGCGAGCGCTGGTCCGGGACCTGCGTCGGGAGCTCCCGGCGATGCTCGAGGAGCATCAGCGAATCGGCCGGGCCGTGGAGCACCTCGCAGACGTGGCGAAGCGGACGGGGAGCGCCGACGGCCGCGCGTTCGCGGAGAAGCTGAGGCTCCACGCGGAGATGGAGGAGGAGATCCTCTATCCCGCCGCCCTGCTCATCGGTCGATTCCTCGAGGAACATACGGATCGCCCTCCGAGCCCCTCGGGGCGCAGGTAGGACGGAGCATCCCATGGCCGAGGTCCATCTGACAATCCATCGACATGGAGACGACGACGTGCCCACCGTGGACTTCGAGATGGTGCGCAAGATTGTCGCCGCCATCGAAGCCCTCGGCTTCCGTGCGGAGATGACCGACACGGGCGCGGTGGTCTTCACGGCGCCACGATCCGGATCGGATCGCGCCGGCCGCGAGTGAGGCGGGCGCGCCGCAGTCTCGTTCAGGCGGCGTCCCGCACGCGCAGGGAGTACTTCGACGCGAGCCGGCGGATTGTCTCCCGCAACCGGCCGTGACCTCGGTCCCCGAAATCCTCGTTCGCGATCCGGTCCAGCTCGCGGACCATGGACTCGTGGCCGGAGGAGCGCGAGGTGGACTCGACCAGGGGCATCAGTTGCCGCGTCTCATCGCGGATATGGTCCCGGGTGCGAAAGCGGTAGGAGCGGAGGTACATCTCGAACTCCTGTCTCGCCCGGTGGTCGCCGGCCTCGACACGGGGCACGAGGGCGCGCATCGCCGAAACGATCTTTCGCGTCATGGCATGTTCCACCTCGAGGCGGTGGATGAGCGGGCGAACGGACGCGTCTGAGGTGCGCACCAACTCGGAGAAGACGGCCTCCTCCTTCGCTCGGTGGCTTCGGTCCGTGAAGCCGTCCATGAAGTCGAGAACCGCGTTCAGGTCCTCCGGTGGCGGGACGTTTCCGCGGTCCAGCGCGTCGACCAAGGCGCCGATGACGTCCAGAGAATCACGGATGGTGAGATGTTCCTGCTGCAGGGTCTCTGCGAGATCGTTCATGAGGTGTCCTAGCCTTCCTTGCGGGAAGAACCTCGTCCCGAACAGGTTCGCACCCTATCGGTCTTGCATGCGGCGCAGGATGGTGAGGGGGCGATCCCCCTCCTCCGCGGCCACATGCCGTCCACATTTTGGGTGGGCCGAAATTGCGCGAGGCCATATAGTCCTCTGCGCTGAAGTCTCCATGGAAGGAGTGTGACCCATGACGCCCGAAACGAACAACATCCCACTCTGCGAACGCTGCGGCCAGCCTATGGACCAGTGCCGCTGCAACTGTCCCTTCTGCGGCCAGTCCGAGGCGTGCACCTGCGCTGTGGGCTACGCGGTGGCCACAGGCGGATAACCGCGTACACGGCGAGGGAGCGAGATTCCTGTGAAGGACGAGAGTTTCTCCTGGATGATCGGCGGCCCGCAGGGCAGCGGAGTCGATTCCTCCGCGAACATCTTCGCCCGGGCGTGCGCCCACGGCGGCCTCTGGGTCTTCGGCAAGCGCGAGTACCACTCGAACATCATGGGCCTCCACAGCTACTTCCAGGTCCGGGTGAGCGAGAAGGAGCTCCGCTCTCCGGTGGACAAGGTGGACCTCCTCGCGACCTTCGAGGAGGAGACCCTGGTCCGCCACGCGGCCGAGGTCGTGGCGGGAGGCGGCATCCTGTACGATCCCGCGAAGAGCGCGAAGCCCATCGACGAGATCGAGACGTGGCACGGATTCGCCAAGGAGCACGTCCTCGGTCACCTGAAGGGAGAAGGGTTCGAGCCCACCGTGGCGGGCGTCCTCAGGGAGGCGGAGGAGCGCGGCGTGAAGCTCTTCCCCATCCCCTACACGGACCTCGTGAACCAGCTGTCCACGCACTACCCGGAGAAGCAGCTGAGCAAGCTGACCCGTGTGGTCAACGTCGTGGCCGTCGCGGCCTCGCTCGCCCTCGTGAAGTTCGACCTCGCCCCGCTGGACGAGGCCGTACGCGCGATCTTCGCGAGGAAGGCCGAGATCGCGGAGATCAACGTGTTCGTTGCGGACCGGACGTACGAGTACGCCACGAAGCAGTTCCCGCAGGGGCTGGGACGGCAGCTCAGGACGCGTGCGGGCCCCAAGCGTCTCTTCCTGATGGGCAACCAGGCGGTGGCCCTCGGCAAGATGCTCGGGGGGTGCCGCATGCAGACCTACTACCCGATCACGCCCGCCTCGGACGAGAGCGAGTTCCTCGAGGCCCACGAGGTCTTCGACGCCCTCCCGGCCGCGAAGCTCCCGGACGGGAAGGGCTCCATCCTCGTCGTGCAGACGGAGGACGAGATCGCCGCGATCACGATGGCGACGGGCGCCGCGCTGGCCGGCACGAGGGCGGCCACCTCGACCTCGGGACCAGGCTTCTCCCTCATGTGCGAGGGCCTCGGGTTCGCGGGGATCAATGAAATCCCCATCGTGGTGACGCTCTACCAGAGGGCCGGCCCGTCGACCGGGCTGCCCACGCGACACGAGCAGGGGGATCTCCGCTTCGCCATGCACAGCGGGCAGGGAGAGTTCCCGCGGATCCTCCTCGCCTCCGGGGACATGGAGGAGTGCATCTACGACGCCGCGCGGGCCATGGACTACGCGGAACGGTACCAGCTCCCGGTCATCCACCTCGTGGACAAGGCGCTCGCGAACAGCAACAGCCTCGTGCGCATCCCGGATCAGAACCGGATCCGCATCGAGCGCGGCGGACTGGTCCGGTCCCTGCCCGCGGACGCGGCGGGATCGCCCTACAAGCGCTTCGCCTTCACGGAGGACGGCCTCTCGCCCCGCGCCCCCTTCGGCGTCAAGGGCGCCCTCATGTGGAACACGGGCGACGAGCACAACGAGCTGGGCCACATCGACGAGGATCCGGAGAACCGCGTGAAGATGATGGAGAAGCGGCACGGCAAGCTCCTCCTGGCGGCGAAGCAGATCCCACGGGAGGAGAAGGTGAACCTCTTCGGCCCGGCGGACGCGGCCGCGACGATCGTGAGCTGGGGCTCCACGAAGGGCGCGATCCTCGACGCCATGGCATCCCTGGCGGAGGAGGGCGTCCGCCTGAACTTCCTCCAGATCCGGATGGTCCTGCCCTTCCCGGAGGATGCCGTGCGCGACGTGCTCTCGAAGGCGAAGCGGCGGATCGGCGTGGAGATGAACTACTCCTCCCAGATGGCCGGCGTCATCTCGGAGCGGACGCACCTCTCCATGGACACGGAGATCGTGAAGTTCAACGGCCGGCCGATGACCCACAACGAGCTGCACGACGCCCTCAAGAAGGCCGCGGCGACCGGCGCGCCCAAGAGGATGGTGCTGACGAATGGCTCTTAAGCTCTCGGACCTCAGGACGGACGTCCATCAGGACTGGTGCCCCGGCTGCGGCGACTACGGGATCCTCGCGAGCGCCCAGATGGCCCTCAGGGAGCTCGACATCCCCCAGGAGCGGGTCGCCCTCTTCTCCGGCATCGGGTGCCATGGGAAGATCCATCACTTCATCAACGTATCCGGGGCGCACACGCTCCACGGACGCGCGCTGCCGTACGCGCTGGGCACGAAGCTCGCGAACCCGGACCTCGAGGTCCTCTGCTTCGGCGGCGACGGAGACGGCCTCGGGATCGGCGTGGGCCACTTCGTCCACGCGGGCCGCCGCAACATCGACGTGACCTACGCGATCCACGACAACGGAGTCTATGGCCTCACGAAGGGGCAGGCCTCGCCCACCCTGGGCCTCGACCTCCAGACCAAGTCGCTGCCGGAACCCAACATCAACGTCAATGTGAACCCGGTCGCCCTCGCGCTGGCCTCCGGGGTCACGTTCATCGCGCGCAGCTACGCGTTCGACACGAGGCACCTGGCGGAGACGCTGAAGAGGGCCGTGCTCCACAAGGGGTTCGCCGTGGTCATCATCCTCCAGCCCTGCCCGACGTACAACGACATCGAGACGCGCGCCTGGTACTCGGGCGAGGACCGGCGCGATCCCGCGACGAACCGGCCCATGCCGCGCGTGTACAAGCTGGAGTCCGAGGGCTATGACCCGCTCGTGAAGGAAGGCATGACGGAGAAGGAGCGCTTCGCCAAGATGTCCCAGGCCCTGGAGAAGGCCCAGGAGTGGGGCGACGAGATCCCCATCGGCGTCTTCTACCAGGACGTGACCACCTCGAGCTATGCGGACCGAATCCTGCGCCGGATCCCGTCGTACCTGAAGGCGCCCCCGGCGACGCAGGCCATCGCGGTGGACGGGGGTCGTCCGGCCGCGGACCTCTCGCGGATCTACGCCGGCCTGACCGTGTGATCCCGGGCCGTGGCGGCCGCGCATCGCTCCGTCCAATCGGCATCTCGGCTCACCGAACAGGTTCGTGGAGAACCTGATGCCTCCCTGCGTCCTCGTCTGGGACAGGAAACAGGTGAGCACGATGGAAGCCATCACTACTCTGGTTGACGAACACCGGGTCCTCGAGGATGGGCTCGACGCATTGGAGAGCGCAATCAAGCAGACGGAGGCCGGGAAGTCGCCTCCGGCGCTGAAGATCCAGCAGCTCCTGGACTTCTACACGGACTTCGCAGACGAGCGCCACCACCGCAAGGAGGAGGCGGTCCTCATCCCGAATCTCGAGCAGTCCTGTGGCGGCCGCTATCTGTGCCCGCACAGCGACACCTTGGACCGCATGCAGCGCGAGCACAAGAGCGGGCACCGGCTCATCGGCGCGATGAAGGACGCGCTCCCGAGCCTCAACAAGGATCCGAAGGCCCGGGAGGCGTTCCTGGACGCCGCGCGCACGTACCTCACGATGCAGCGCCAGCACATCAAGCTCGAGGAGGAAGACCTCTTCCCCGAAGCCGAGGCCATCCTGGTCGGCCACGACACGGACCTCATGGCGGCGTACGACCGCCGGGCCGCCGACTCGGGGGAGTCGCGGACCCTGCAGGACTTCCAAGAAATCGTCGACGGGATTCTCGCGGGCATCCAGCCAGCCATCCCGGTGCCCGCAAGCACGTAACCAGGCCCTCGAGGCGCGGCGGAACACCGCCGCGCGTCCATTCTTTTCTTGCATTCGCGGTCCCGGGATCGGGGGTCGCCGTCCGGCCAGGGAATCTCCGCGGCGCGACTAGAAATCGATGTACACGAAGCCGCCGTCCACCTTCGTCCGGTAGGACTTCACCGACGTCACCCAGTCCGTCTCCGGGTCGGCGTCCCCGGACTTGTAGTCGAAGTGCCCCTGGTGCCAAGGGCACTCGAGCCAGCCGTCAACCAGGGTCCCCTCTCCGAGCGGCCCGCCCTCATGGGTGCAGATGCCATCGATGCAGTAGAACTTGCCGTCCTTGCGGACGAGGGCGAACGCCTTCTTCCCGATCTTCGCCTTCCCCACGTGCCCTTCCGCGATACTCGATTCCGCGATGGCCTTCTGGAACGTCATGAGCGGGGTGAGTCCGCTCCGGTATCTGCGGTTTCGGCATTCCGGTCCGCACGGGAATGGGACACCTTCATGAAGCCAGGTGCCGTGCTCAACGGTCGACCGTGGCCAAGGAGGAGGAAGCCATGTCGACAGCACCAGCCGCCGCGCCACCTGCCCGGGAAGGGACCCCGTCTCCTCCGCCCGCACGCAAGGGGCACAAGGGCGCGTGGATTGCGGCGATCGTGACCATCGTCGTGATCCTCGCCGCAGGCCTGTCGTATTATTATCTCGTCTACCAACCCAGCACGCGGACCTCGCCGACCGTCCTGGAAGAGGCGGGATTCACGGACGGCTCCGTCGTCACCTTCGTCTACAACGGCACGGACACGTTCCTGTGCGAGCCCGCCATGAGCGTGATGTTCCCGAGCGACCCGACCGCGGCGGCCGCCTCGGCGAAGACCGAGTGCGAGGTCGGCAACGCGAGCCAGAACGCGGTGACGCAGGTCCCCGAGTGGGTCATGGTCCCCGCCTACGCGGGCCTCTCCGTCTTCGGCGTGACCGCCCTAGGCGCGAGCGCGCGCGGCTTCCCAGCGATCAACGGGACGCCGCTGCCGACGGACTGCGGCGCGGGCGGCTCGCCCACGGCCTGCGTGGACCACCCGACCTACCTCTACTCGCCCTTCTTCACCGCGGTGGAAGACCACTTCAACCTCACGAACGGCTACGGGGGCCTGCCCCTCGGCGTGCTGCCCACGCCCGCCCATGACCATCTCCTCGACACGCCCACGAAGTACCCGAACGTCGAGTGGGGCACGATCGTCGTCCTCGTATTGGACCCGAACATCCTGCCGAACCGGGCCACGGGGATGTGCACGGCCACGGTTCCCTCCAACCTCTCCAGCCCGACCGGCAACTGCCTCACGACCCTCAACGCGCTCAAGGCCGCGATGACGACCTGTTCGAGCGCGGCCGCGAACTTCAACGCCGCGGCCAAGAACCCGATCTGGCAGACCCTGGTCTCCGTCGGCGTGTCCCCGTGCGCCCAGGTCTTCGTGCCCGGCGCCACCTCGATCGCACAGATCAGCAACCTGAACTCCAACCTCTACATCCCGTTCCTGGTGCAGCCCGGTACCCCCTCGTCGTTCCCGAGCTGAGCCGCCCAGACGCGACAGCCGATTCGGTCGTGCGCCAGGGCCCACGCTCCGCTCCCGGAACCTGGGAAGCGCTCGGCGTGGATTCGCATCACCTTCATCTCGCCGACAGACGTAACGCGCCCATGAACGGCTCACCGGCTCCTCCCGGACGCAACGTACAGGACCTCGGACTCTGCGTCGTCGAAGACGCCTGTCGCGCGCGGGGCCACAAGATCGCACGGGCATCCATCGCCCGTTCCGCGAGCGACCGTTCCACGGTGGACGAGATCTGCCTCGACTGCACGGAGGCCGCGGGCCGGCTCGAAGGTCTGCGGCTCTGGCACAGCGTGTGCCCATGCTGCTTCTCGTCCGCCTTTCCGGAGGGCCTGCCCAACCTCCCGCGCACCCACGCCGCGAGCGGAACGCACTCGCACCAGCACTAGCCGGACGGGCGCGACATGGCCAGCGGACCGCGCGTCACGGGCGGCATGGCCGGCGGGGACGACCGCGAGGCCCGGAGCCCCGTGGAGTGGGAGTCCGCGGTGCTCGAGGTCCGCGACGAGACGCCGACGGTCCGGACCTTCCGGTTCGAACGGCCCGAGGTCCCGTTCACCTTCCGGCCGGGCCAGTACATGGCCGTCCGCATCGCCGGCGTCGACGACCCGCGGGGCGACTCTCGGACCTTCTCCATCTCCTCCAGCCCGAGCGACCTCGACGGCGTCGCGGTGACCACGCGCCTGGGCCCGAGCCCGTTCAAGCAACGCCTGTTCCGCCTCCAGGCCAGAGAGATCGTGAACCTCTGGGGCCCCTTCGGGAATTTCGTCCTCGAGCCGGGCCATCCCGCGGTGCTCTTGGGCGGCGGGATCGGCGTCACCCCGTTCCGCAGCATGATCCGCTTCGCCGCGGCGGAGCGGCGCGACCAGGCCATCGTCCTCCTCTACTCGAGCCGCACGCCGGAGGAGATTGTCTACCGCCGCGAGTTCGAGGACCTCGCCCGGACGTGGCCGAGCTTCCTTCCGGTCCTCTGCGTGAGCCGTCCCGAAGAGTCGAAGGAGCCGTGGTCCGGCCGCACGGGCCACGTGGACGCCGCGCTGGTCCGAGAAGGGATGGCCGGCCTGCGCCATCCCGTGTGCTACATCTGCGGGCCCCCGGGAATGGTCCAAGGGCTCCACGGGATCCTCGCGCGAGAGATCCGACTGCCGCCAAGCCAGATCCGCACGGAGCAGTTCAACGGCTACTGACACGCGCTATAGCGGGCCGTGCGCAGATTCGGGAAGGTATAAGGAACAGACCGGCCTGGGGAAGCGGGAGGCCATACCCATGAAGATGGATCTGCGCCCCATCGAGCGGGAGATTTCTCGGACGAAGCTGGAACTGAACGAACTCTTCCGTCTGATGGCCCTCGCATCGCGGCGCGGCGACTCGTCGGAAGCCCACCGCAAGCATCTCGCCCTCCTCGAGAAGGAGCTCGAGAACATCCGGACCATCGCACGCTATGTGGAATCGGTCAGCCCGCCCGTGGCCCGGGACCTGGGACGATGGCAGGCCCAGATGGCGGAGCGCTTCGAGAAGGTCCGGACGTCGTCCGATCCCGCCACCCTGCAGCGATGGGTCGCCCAGGACCTCGTGCCCCACCTCCGGCGAAGCGAGCAGGTCGCCCACCTCGTGGCGACGAGCATGAGGATCGAGCCGAAGAAGCCGGGCACCCCGTTCGTCTGGCCCGTGGCCGTGGAGCAAGCCGCGCGACAAGTTCGGGACAAGGCGCGCTCGCGTCCGCACAGCTGACGCGTTGCCCCGAAGCCGCGGGAGGAGGAAGCCTCCGGGAAACCGACGAGCCGAACTCGCCGACAGACCGGAGTGGATGCATTTTTATACGCTCCCACGAATCCGAATCCCGTGAAATGGAGGACCGTCGCGGCGATCGCGCCGCCGCTGCTCCTGGTCACCGCGGCCGTCCTCCTGGCCGCGGCCTGCGGTCCGATGGCCCGGGGCGCAGGCCCTCCCTCGGCGGCGGTCCTCGGCACGCTCGCCAACGGGAACGCCACGACGCCTTTCTCCGGCACGGTCGGCGTCCTCACCGCCTTCCTCGCCGTCGGCGGGATCATCGCGATCGGCTTCGTGGCCGGGCTCATCTTCGAGAAGGTCCGTGTCCCCGACCTGCTGATCCTGATCTTCCTGGGGCTCCTC
>OFHK01000312.1_pt1 | contig 15303 bp, 13 predicted proteins | sample 1521951 | NCBI WGS metagenome assembly OFHK01 (sample SAMEA2468436, study PRJEB22500) | soil metagenome | biome: Glassland; feature: Farmland; material: Clay | place: Australia | collected 2013-01-31 | depth 0.55 m
GGGCCGGCTGACCCACCAATCCAACCGGCGCTTGGGTCACCCAGCAGGCACGCAACCTCGGGCTCGACTTCTCCGAGCAGGGCGTGCGCTTCTTGATCCGCGACCGCGATAGCAAGTACAGCGGCCCCTTCGATGAGGTCTTCCGCAGCGAAGGCATCCGGATCGTGAAGACGCCGGTTCGCGCGCCGAAGGCGAACGCGATCGCGGAGCGATTCGTCCGGACCGTAGAGTTTCGCGGCGACGGGAAATGTCGCGGGGCGAACATGCGTTTCGATTTCCTTTGCAAACGTCTTTGCGTCCATGGTGACCTCCGCCGTTCAAAACCATCATAAATCGCTATCTGGCGGCCGGTGTAGGGGCGGGAGAGAAACTTTGGCGGTCGGTATTGCACGGACCCACCCTTCCGGCAAGACGCGCCGGAAGAGTGGGGCGCCCGAACACCTCGCGGGAGTTGGGAAATGAGGAGGCGTCGACCAGGTCAGTCTTGCAGCACGGCGCCGCGGTTTCCTATACTCGACGCGTGACTACCACGCAGACGGGGCAGATCAGCGCGCTGATCGTCGACGATGAAAAGCCGGCGCGCGACGAACTGGCTTTCCTCCTGAAGAGTTTTGCCGAAGTGCGGGTGGTGGGGCAGGGAAAGAACGGCCTGGAAGCCGTGGCGCTGATCAAGGAACACGCGCCCGATCTGGTTTTCCTCGACGTGCAGATGCCGGGGCTCGACGGGTTCGGGGTGCTGCGGAAACTGGTGGAGCGGAAGCTGCCGGTGCCGCACATCGTCTTCGCCACGGCGTTCGACAACTACGCCGTCCACGCTTTCGAGGTCAACGCCGTCGATTACGTCCTGAAGCCGTTCGACCGCGAGCGCATCGCCGTGGCCGTCGAACGCGCGCGGCGCATGATCGAAGCCCGCTCGTCCACCTCAGAGCGCCTCGAAACGCTGCTCGAACAACTCTCGGCGCCGAAGCCCAAAGCCGGCGCACCGGTGAAGCTGCTGCTGAAAGTGGCGGGCCGGCTGCTGCTCGTTTCGGCCGACGAGATCGTTTGCGGCACGATCGACGAGGGCGTCATCACCGTGCACACGCGCGAGATCGAGGGCGTTTCGAATTTCCGCACGATTGAGGAACTGCACTCAGCGCTCGATTCCGACGCGTTCTGGCGGCCGCACCGCTCGCACCTAGTCAATATCAACCACATCAAGGAAGTCGTGCCGTGGTTCAAGTCGAGCTACATGCTCCGCATGGCCGACCGGCGGCAGAGTGAAATCCCGGTGAGCCGCACGCAGACTCGGCGGCTGCGGGAACTGTTCAAACTGTAGCGGACCCGCGCCGCATTGCGCAAAAAGGGCGACCCAACGGGTCGCCCCTACAATCACCTCTGGCAAGCAAGCCTTGTATCGCCTTGGCAACCACCAGCCATCCTGAATACTGGCGCCCTTTCCACGCGCGGCTGTCGACCCTACGCAAAAGCCGCCCGTAGGGGCGACCCGTTGGGTCGCCCTTTGACCGGCACGCGCTCAAAACGAAAGAGGAAGCCGGCCGAAGCCGCGCGACGACCCTAAGTTCTTGTAGCCACGATCGCCGGCGAGTGCAAGCCGATATCGAGCGTATCGATGCGCCCGAATCCCGCGCCGGTGAGCCATTCGCGGTATTCCGGCAACGTATACGTATCGCCGTGGTCGGTATTCACAAGCATGTTCAGCGCGAAGAGCAGCGGGAACGGCGGGCCGGTGCGCCCGTCATTGGGAATCATGTCCGCGACAACGAGCCGGCCGCCCGGAACGAGAGAGCGGTGAGTGCGCGCGAAAAGATCGCGCACGGTCGATTCGCCTTCGCCATGAGCGACGTTGGCGAGCAGCACGATGTCGTAACTGCTCTCGGGGAAACGGGCGACGCGCAGATCGCCGGGCAGGTATTCGGCGCGGTCTGCGACACCATCGCGCTCGGCGAACTCGCGCGTGGTTTCGAGCACCTTCGGATAATCGAAAGCGGTGATGCGCGCCTTGGGGTCGGCCTTGGCAATGGCGATGCTCCAGACGGCCGAGCCGCAGCCGATATCGAGCACGCGCAACCCGCTCTTCGCGCCCGCCACCAGTTGCGCAGCCAGGTTCGCCGCCGGCTTGCTGTTGGTGATGTGCAGCGTGCGCACGAGGACAGGAAAGAAATCTTCCGCCTCTTCCTGCTCGGTCGCCGAGCGCCAGGGTTTACCTTCGCGCACGGCGTCGGCCAGATGCCCCCAGGAATTCCACAGATGGTCGGTGGCGAAAAAGGCGCCCAGGTACTCGGGGTTTTGCTTCACGAGATAGGGCGCCAAGTCGGATGGAACCTCGTAGCTCCCCTCGCACTTCGCCAGCAACTCGAGTCCGACGAGGGCGTTGAGCAGCATCCGCATGCCGCGCTCGGAAGTCCCCGCCGCCGCGGCGATTTCCGGGACGGTTTTCTTGCCGGCGGCAATATGTGAAAAGACGTCGAATTTCAAGGACGTCGACAGCACCCGCTCGGGCGCAAAAGAGAAATGCGCCTGGTGCAAACGCTCGATGGCCGTCATCGGCCTTGCCCCACGGCTTTGTTCGTTCACGAAAGTCCTCCAGGCGCTGTTTTCCGCCCCGCTGCGTGTTCTTTTATGCCTTGAAGCGCGGGTGCGCGCAAGTGCAGCCGGGTTTGGGTTGCGCGGCGCCATCGTGCTAGCATCGCTCGGAACCTGTAGCACGGCCTGAAGGCTGTGCCCCAAAGAAAACAATGGATTTCGCGCTTACCGACCAGCAGCAGCTCGTTCGCGATACCGCCCGGCAGTTCATGGAGACGGAGTTGCGCCCGCGGCTGCGAGAATACGAAAAGGAAGAGCATTTTCCGGCCGAGGAGATTCGCAAGCTTGGCGAAATGGGCTTTTGCGGGATGCTGGTGCCGGAGGAATGGGGCGGCGCGGGAACCGACACGATCAGCTACGTCGTGATGCTCGAGGAGGTGGCGCGCGTCGACGCCTCGGCGGCGGTGACGCTCAGCGTCACGAACTCCGTCGTCGCCGGTCCGCTGCTGAAACACGGCACCGAGGAGCAGAAAAAACGCTGGCTGACGCGCCTGGCGCAGGGGGAAATCCTCGGCGCGTTCTGCCTCACCGAGCCGGGAGCCGGCTCGGATGCGGGCGCTCTTCAGACGCGCGCCGAGCGGCGCGGCGACCGCTACGTCCTGAACGGCACGAAGATCTGGGTCACCAATGGCGGCCATTCCGGCCTCTACATTATTTTCGCCAAGACAGACCCGGCCGCCGGCCGGCGCGGCGTCAGCGCTTTCCTTGTCGAGCCCACCGCTCCCGGCTTCCGCATCGCGCGCTACGAAGATAAAATGGGCATTCGCATGTCGCATTCGGCCGAATTGGCGCTCGAGGATTGCGAAATTCCGGCCGATCAGCGGCTCGGCGCCGAGGGCGAAGGGCTGAAGATCGCGCTCGCCGGGCTCGATTCGGGCCGCATCGGCATCGCGGCGCAATCGGTGGGAGTGGCGCAGGGAGCGCTGGAGCTGGCGGCGCGCTATGCGAAACAGCGCCAGGCGTTCGGGCAGCCGATCGCCAATTTCCAGGCCATCCAGTGGAAGCTGGCCGACATGCAGACGGAAATCGACGCGGCGCGGATGCTCGTATGGCAGGCGGCATCGATGCGCGACCAGGGCGTCGAACGGCTCGGCCGGTTTTCGTCGCAGGCGAAACTCTACGCGAGCGAAATGGCGAACCGGGTCGTCTACCACGCCGTGCAGATTCACGGCAGCGTCGGCTATTCGCGCGAAAGCGAAATCGAGCGCTTCTATCGCGACGCCCGCGTGCTGACCATCTACGAGGGCACGAGCGAAATTCAGCGCATGGTGATCGCCCGCGAACTGCTGGGCGCGAGCGGAAGCAGGGCGAGGGACTGAACGGAAACCGCTTGCCGGGCTGAAGCCCGGCGCAAGGGCGAACGGCAATGTAGGGGCGGGTTTCAAAGCCGCCCTCGGTCCTTGATGAACACGGGCGCAAAGAGAGGGAAGTAGCGTGGGGCGCAAACAGAGAGTCTTGAGCGGAATGCGGCCAACCGGGCCGCTGCACCTGGGGCATTATTTCGGCGCGCTTTCGAATTGGGTGCGGATGCAGGAGGAATACGACTGCTACTATTTCATCGCCGATTGGCACGCGCTCACGACGCACTACGCCGAAGACACGCGCCTGGTGCCGCAGAACACCCGTGAAATCGTGCTCGACTGGCTTTCCACCGGCATCGATCCCGGAAAGAGCACGCTCTTCGTGCAGTCCAGCGTGATCGAGCACGCCGAACTCCACCTGCTGCTTTCGATGATCACCCCGCTCGAATGGCTCGAGCGCGTGCCCACCTACAAGGAGCTGATCTCGCAGCTCAAGGACAAGGATCTGGGCAACTACGGATTCCTCGGCTATCCGCTGCTGCAGACGGCCGACATCGTGATGTACGACGCCGATCTGGTTCCCGTCGGTGAAGACCAGGTGCCGCACGTCGAGCTGGCGCGGGAGGTCGTGCGCCGCTTCAATTTCCTCTTCGGCTTCAGGGTTCGGAACGAGGCGTTCGCGGAGAAGGAAACGCTGAGCAGGCTCCCCGGCAAAATACCGTTCCCCCCCGACACGCTTCGCCCGCCAGCGGGGCAAGACGCGACCCCGGCCAAAATCGACGAATTCTTCGCCAGGTACCTTGGCGAGGGGAGCAGGGAACTGGCGCAGGCGATCGGGAAGGGCGCGGCCGAGGGAGGCTACAAGAACTTCCTCAAGCAAATGGGTCCTGACCGCAAGTTCTTCGAATACAAGGAAGCGCTCGCCGAGCCGGCCGCCATGCTCACCGAAACGCCGCGTTTCCCCGGCACCGACGGCCGCCGCATGGCGAAAAGCTTCGGCAACGCCATCTGGCTGCGCGACGAGCCTGACGTGATTCGAAAGAAAGTGCTCGGCATGATGACCGATCCGCAGCGCGTGCGCCGCACCGACCCCGGACGGCCGGAAGTTTGTCCGGTCTTCGCGTATCACAAGCTGTTTTCGACGCCGGAAGTTGTCGCGTGGTCGGAAAGCGGCTGCCGCAGCGCCGGCATCGGCTGCGTCGAATGCAAGCGCGCGATGGCCGATCACCTGGTCCGCTGGATCGAGCCCGTCCAGCAGCGCCGGAAGCAATTCGAAGCCGATCCCGGGCGCGTGAACCAGATTCTGACCGAAGGCTCCTCGCGCGCCCACCGCGTGGCCCGGCGAACGATGAAGCGCGTGCGCGAAGCGATTTTCGGCCCTTCCGGCCGCGAGACCCGGCGGCCTCCGGCCCCGGCGAGTCCGCCCGAGCCGCTCTGGAGCGAAAGTGACTGAGCAAGTCCCGCCCTCGCTCCCCTATCAGGTTCAGCTTGAACGCTACGAAGGTCCTCTCGATCTGCTGCTCGACCTCATCCGCAAGCAGCAGATCGATATTCACGACATTCCGATCGCCACAATCACCGGCCAGTATCTGGAATACCTGCACCACATGGAGCGGCTCGATATCGACATCTCGGCCGATTTTCTCTACATGGCCGCGACGCTCATCTACATCAAATCGAAAATGCTGCTGCCGGCCGAGCCAACGCTTCCCGGCCAGGAACCGCAGGAGGATCCGCGCGAGCAGCTGGTCCACCAGCTCCTCGAGCACGAGAAATTCAAGAGCGCGGCGCAGATGCTGCACGAGCGCCAGCAGCTCGAAGATCATGTCTGGTCGAAGCCCGATCGCTCGCTCTACGAGGGCGGGGAAGCGGAAGGCGAACTGGTCGTCTCGCTGATCGATCTGGTGAAGGTGTTCCAGAAGGTGCTCGACCGGCGGCTCGAGCGGAAGGATATCGAGCTCGAGCGCGACGAATTCACCGTCGGGTTCATGATCGCGCGGCTGCGCGACCGGCTGAAGCTGGTGGATTCGGTGCGGCTCGAGAAGTTTTTCGAGAACTGCCCGACGCGCCGGGCGATGATCGCGGCGTTTCTGGCCGTGCTCGAACTGACGCGACTGGGGGCGGTGCTCGTGGTGCAGAACGAAACGTTCGCGGAAATCATGCTGCGCAAGCATAAGATGTTTGACATAGTGTTTTCAGGCGAGCCCGGCCAGGGCCCGCTCGGCGATCTCGACCGGGACTACAACTGAGATGAACGCTGCGGAACTGAAAGGCGCGCTCGAGGCGATCATCTACGCGGCCGATGAGCCGGCCACCCTCGACCAACTGACGAACGCGACCGGGGCGGAAAAGGACCAGGTGCGCCAGGCGCTCGACGAGATGATTACCGCCTGCGCCGCCGACGAGCGCGGCATCGAGATTCGCCGCGTCGCTCGCGGCTACAAATATTCCACCAAGCCACAGCACCACGAAGTCGTCGGGAAATTCATCAAGAGCCTCCGGCCGCCGGTTCGCCTCAGCATGGCGGCGCTCGAAACGCTCGCCGTCATCGCCTACAAGCAGCCGATCACGCTGCCGGAGATTCAGGAGATTCGCGGCGTCAACTGCTCGGGCGTGATTCAGACGCTGCTCGACAAACGCCTGGTGAACACGGCGGGCCGTAAATCGGTGATCGGCCGGCCGATCCTGTACCGCACCACCCGGGATTTCCTGGTTCGCTTCGGCCTGAACGACGTCGACGAATTGCCCAGCCTGAAGGAGTTCGAGCAGATGGCCCGCGAGGCCCTCGGCCCGGAAGAGGGAATCGAGCCGGGGAGCGCGGAAGCGCCAGCCGAGACCGGCGTCGAAGAGATCACCGCCGAAGCGCAAGCGGGCGAAGCAACCGTCGAGAGCGACGAGGTTTCCGGCGCCGTTGTCGAGCCCGTGATCGAGGAAGCGGACGAGGAGACCGCCGGCACCGAGCTGGCAGCGGCCGGGCCGGTGATCCCCGTTGAAAGCGAAACTGCCGAAAGCGAAAGTGCCGGCGGCGAAGCCGCTGCCGGGCCGGATACCGAGGCAATCGCCGAACGGGCTGCCGAAGCCGACACAGACTCGGCGGCGGAAGAGACGGGGCCCGCAGCGCCGGAGTATTCTGAACAGAGGGCGGAGCCCAGGGTGGAAGCCGAGGCCGAAGCGCAGGCTGAGCCACCGGCGGAGGAAGACCCGGCGGCCGATCGTAAAGAATCCTCCTGAAGGAGTTCGCGCAGGCCGCTCGAGGCCGCGCTCACCATGCTTGAAAGACTGCAGAAAATCATCGCCCGTGCCGGCATTGCCTCCCGTCGCCGCGCCGAGGACCTGATCGTGGCCGGCGAAGTGAAAGTGAACGGCAAGGTGGTCACCGAACTCGGCACGAAGGCCGATCCGGAGAAGGATTCGATTCGCGTGGCGGGCCGGCTTCTGCGGCCGTCGGAGCGGAAGATTTTCCTGGCGCTCAATAAGCCCGACTCCTGCGTTTCTACGCTGAGCGATCCCGGCGGCCGCGCGACGCTGCGCGATTATCTGAGCGGTGTTGCCGGCCGTGTGTTTCCGGTTGGCCGGCTGGAGTACCACTCGACCGGCCTGATTCTGCTGACGAACGACGGGGACCTGGCGGCGCGGCTGTTTCAGGCGCTCGGGCGCGGGCTGCCGCAGACCTACCAGGTGAAGGTGAAAAATCCGCTCACCGCGGCCGAAATCGAAACGATCGCCCGCCGCGCCGGGCCAATTCGTCCCTCGCGCCCCGGTCCCAATCCGGGGTATGAAGTTCGGTTGGCAGGAGCAAAGCAGGACCGTCTGCGCCAGATGATCGGCGACATGGGCCATATGGTCGAAAAACTCAAGCGCGTTGCCGTGGGTCCGATCGAGCTGGGAGATCTGAAGACCGGCCGCTGGCGCGTGGTGAGCGAGCAGGAAATGCGCGCGCTCGAAGAGGCGCTAAAACGTCTGCCGGCCGGAGCGCGGCCGGCGCGCGCGAAGAAACGTCCGCACGCGGCGCGCCGGAAAAGGGAATCCGGCGGGGAGAAACCGAAGGCATGAGCAAACCGCCGCGCGTTCCCGAGTACCTGCTCGGCATTCAGCCTTACGTGCCGGGCAAGCCCATCGAGGAAGTGGAACGGGAACTCGGAATCGAAGCGATCAAGCTGGCCTCGAACGAAAATCCTCTCGGACCCTCCCCGCTCGCCGTGGAAGCCATCCGCGCCGCGGCCGCCGGCATCGATCGCTATCCCGACGGTTCGGCCTGGTATCTGCGCGAGCGCCTGGGCGAGCGGCTCGACGTTCCGGTGGATCACCTGGCGTTCGGCACCGGCTCGAGCGAACTGATTCTGCTCGCGAGCCACGCGCATCTCCAGCAGGGCGACGAAGGGCTCACCTCCGAAGCCACCTTCCCGGTGTATACGGCGGGAATCCTCTCGACCGGCGCGCGCCTCGTCGAGGTGCCGCTGGCCGAAAACGCGATCGATCTCGACGGAATCGCGCGGGCGGTGACACCGCGGACGCGGGCCATCTTTCTGGCCAATCCCAACAACCCTACCGGAAGCTGGTTTACCGCGCGGGATTTCGACGCGTTCCTTGCCCGGATTCCCGAGGACATCCTCGTCGTGCTCGACGAGGCGTATTACGAATACGCGGACCGGCCCGGCTATTCTCGCTCGCTCGATCTGGTTCGCGAGGGCGGGAACGTGCTGGTGCTCAGAACATTTTCGAAGGTGTACGGGCTGGCGGGACTGCGGCTGGGCTACGGCGTTGCGCGGCCGGAGATCGTCCAGGCGCTCGACCGCGTGCGGCATCCCTTCAACACATCGGCGCTCGCGCAGGCCGGGGCGCTGGCCGCGCTCGACGACCGGGAACACGTGCGCCGTTCGCTCGAGATGAATCGCGCCGGCCTCGTGCAGCTCTCCGGCGGACTCGAGGAACTGGGCGTTTCGTTTCTTCCGTCGGTGGCAAATTTCATTCTGGCGGACGTCGGGGACGGCAATGCGGTCTCCGGCGCTCTGCTTCAACTCGGCGTTGTCGTGCGCCCGATGGCGTGGATGGGCATTCCGCAGTCCATCCGGGTGACCGTCGGCACCGCCGAGGAAAACCGGAAATTCCTCGCCGCGCTGGCCAAGGCGCTCGGCGCGTTGCGGGAGGCGCGGGTCACTCGAACCTGAGCCGCCGTTTCCGGAATCCCATGGTTGTGGAGGCACGTCGCATGAACTCTGCCGAGACCGCACCGCCCGCACGACGGGCCGGGCAGGATCCGGTCACCGAAATCCTGAAGAACGGCCGCACCATCGCCGTCGTCGGCCTTTCTTCAAAGCCCTATAGGCCCAGCCGCGGCGTCGCCGAATACATGCAGTCGGTCGGCTACCGCATCGTTCCGGTGAATCCGTTGGAGAGCGAGGTGCTCGGCGAGAAATCGTATGCGCGCATCGAGGACATTCCTTTCCACATTGATATCGTGAATATTTTCCGCCGGTCGGAATTCGTGCCCGAGATCGTGCAGAGCGCCATCGCCATCGGCGCCCGCGCCGTCTGGATGCAGGAAGGCGTGCTCCATCACGAAGCGGCCGAGGCCGCCCGCCAGGCCGGCCTGCACGTGATGATGGACTCCTGCATCATGAAGGAGTATGTGAAGCGCTTCCGCGTCGGCCGGCCCTGAGCCGGCGCCTGGCGTAGTTTCAGCCGAAGCGCCCGGCTCCCCCTTTCTCACCTCGATGCCCCGCAGGTAAGGATCCCGTTCGTGCTGAGGCGGCATACGCGCACGTAGCAGCGGGATCCTTCGCTTCGCTCAGGATGACAGCGGCGGGGCCCGGGGGGCAGTACGCTGAAGTAGCGTACAGGCGCGCGGGTAAGAGTGCCCGCGCCACTTGGGCCTGTGCCATGCCTCAGAAGTGGAAGTTGTAGCGCAGCTGCACGATGAACTGCCGCGGCTCGTTGAAATGCGTACCGCCGAACGTGTTGCTGTTGTCGAGAAGGAAGCGCGTGTTCGCCACGTTCACCGCCGTCAGCCGCAGCGCCAGCGAGTCGGTGATGTTTTTCCCCAGCGCCAGATCGAACGTCGTGTGTCCGGGCAGATGTCCCGGCCCGTCTCCATTCAGAAATCCCGAGCCGTAGTGCAACTCGACCGACGCCCAGGAACTCCACGGGAGAGTCGAGTGGGCGCCGGTGTTCAGCGTGTTGCGCTGGTCGTGATCCAGATAGAAAAAGCCGGTGGTGGGCGGGGTGAAATCGGTGAGCCCGCCGGTGATGGCGCCGCGTCCCTGCGCCTGCTGATTCGAGAAGGCCAGGTTCACCTGAATCCGGTTGAAAACCAGCGGCGACTGCACCGTCGCCTCCCAGCCGCGAATCCGCGCCGTCTGGACGGTGAGCGGCAGGAAGATGTTTGAGTTGCCCAGTTCGTCGTGATCGAAGAAATTGTTCGCCCACGTGTGGAAATAGTCGAAATTGAAAGCCCACCGGCGCACCGGAATCCCGAGGCCCACTTCCCATTGCTGATCGCGCTCGCCGCGAAGCGGCAGGAACGCGAAGCCCTGCTGGAGAGCGAAATCGAGCAGCGGCCCGGAAACGGTCTCGAGCGGCGGCGGCTGATAATACTGGCCGTAGAAGCCGCGCAGGACCCAGTGCAGGCGCGGCATCTGGATGGCGACGCCGAGCCTAGGATTGGTGGCGTTCTCGACGACGCTGCCCGAATAGTGCGTGTAGCGCAGCCCGCCGTTGAAGGTGAGCCACGGCGCGACCTGATACTCGTCCTGAAGGAAAGCGGAGCTGACGCTGCCCCAGAGGATTTCCCGCTGCTGCAGCGCCGCTCCAGCAGGGTCGGTAGGAGTGATGCCGAAGAGCGTATTGTCGCGCTGCTCGAACGATTCGACGCCGAACTGCGCGTTGTGCCGCCCGCGCGTCACGCTGAGCGTCGCTTGCCCGCCGATGTATTGCGAGCCGAGGTCGTCTTCCGGGCTGAAGGGAACATCGTTCGGCCCGCCGATATAGTGCGAGCGGTTGAAATGGTAGAAGGGCGAAACGACGAGCACGAGGCCCGCTCCGGCGGTGTGCACCCAGGAGAAATTCACGAACGCGTCGTCCTCGGCCTGCGCGTCGCGGATGCCCGCCGCCTGCTGCTCGGGCGTGTTCGGCACCTGGAAATAGTCCTGGCGGAGCGATGTGACGACGCGCAACTGATCGTTTGTCGTGGCGTTGAAGATGAGCGAGGTGAAACCGCCGTAGCCGTTCGTGGCGTCGTGCAGCACCTCGGACGTCGGCGTTTCCAGGCCGTAATCCGAGCGGTTGCCGTTCAGGCTGGCGTAATACGCGAAGCGGCCGGTGTGGCTGCCAAAGCTGAGGTAATCGTCGGTCTGGTGGAAGCTGCCGTAGGAGGAGGAGAACTCGCCGAAGCGATTTCCCTCAAAGCCGGTCCGCGGCTCGACGTTGAAGACGCCGTAGGTGCGGTCGCCAAAAGCGGAGGAGTAGCCGCCGCGCTGCACTTCCAGGTAGTCGATGTCTTTCGGATAGAACTGCGCGCCGACGTTTGCGGCGATGTTCGTGTTCGGCACCGGCACGCCGTCCACTTCCCAGCTCACCTGATGGCCGCCGCGCACGTGAAGCTGGTCGTGCACCATGTAGGCGCCGGGAACGTAGTCGGTGATCATCGCCAGGCTGTTGGTGCGATCGGCGCCGGGCGTGCTGCTGATCTGGCGCCCGCTGACGAGCGTCTGGGCGGTGGAAGATTGCGGATTGATGACGGGCGGCGCGGCCGAGACGGTCACCGTCTGGCGCACGCTTTTTACCGCCAGCTCGAAGTGCAGGATGGGCGCGCCGCCTGAATCCACCGTCACTTCGCTTGTCTCCGGCTCGAATCCCTGGCGGGAAATCGCGACGGTGTAACGGCCGAAGGGGACCGCGTCGAACTCGAATTCGCCGAAGGAGTTCGTCTTTACCGATTTTTTCCACTGCGAGTCCCGGGCCGTCAGCACCACCGTGGCGCCGGGGATCGGCCGATGCTGCTCGTCGTGTACCACGCCGCGCACCGTGCCGAAAATCGTCGCGTGCGCTGGCACCGCCAGCCACACGAGCACAAACACACCAAGCAAAATCCTGAGCCTGTACAACATACACCTCCGCTTTCGGTTGTCGCGAGAACTGCTAAAGGGCGATCAGCCGCGCGGAGGATGGAATGGCGAAGGAAGGAAGCCGGGAAGAACGGCCAGGGCCACGGCCGGGAATTCCGGAGCGGTGCGCGCGATCGCCGGCATGGTGACCGGGTGGGGGAGAATCATCTGCGTCAGCGGCGCGAGCATCTTAAAGGACGGGAAGCGCGTGCAATGGCAGTTGAACGCCGTCGCCGAGCCCTGGCCCTGCGCGTGGTGCTGCATCGCGCACTTGTCGTGCTGGCAGCACGCCATCGTGCAGTACGCCGGGGCGCAGGCGCACTTCCATGCGCCGGCAAAAAGCGCCAGTGGAGCGATCATCAGGGCGATGATCAACGCGATGGCCTGCATTCGCCGCATGGGCATAAATGCTAACACTTCGCCCGGCCACGGACCAGAATACGGCTCCGCGCCGCGGCCTGGAGGACCGTTGCCTTGCGCCGGGCTTCCTGCGATACTGGCCTCACTTCGCGTTTGGGCGGGACGCTTCCGAAGAATTCCTCGCAAGGGAGAAAACCATGCCCCGCCAGACCCATACCTGAAGGACATCACACCATCACGCCGTCGCTCGTGATCCGCGGCGCCGCCCAGGCCATCGATTTCTACAAGAAGGCGTTCGGCGCGCAGGAACTCCACCGCTCCACCATGCCGGACGGCAAAATCATGCACGCCACGCTGAAGATCGGCGATTCGATGCTCTACCTCTCCGACGAGTTCCCCGGCGCTCCATTCAAGGCGCCGCAATCGCTCGGCGGAACTCCCGTCGCTCTTCACATCTACGTCGAGGACGTCGACAAGCTCTGGGAAAAGGCCGTCGCCGCAGGCGCCACCGTCAGCATGCCGCTCGACAATCAATTCTGGGGCGACCGCTACGGCCAGATCGTCGACCCGTTCGGCCATTCATGGGGACTCGCCACGCACAAGGAAGATGTTGCCCCCGACGAAATGGAACGCCGCGCCCGCGAGGCGATGGCGAAATTCGCCGCCACGCAGAAGAAAGCCACCACGGCGTAGCATCACCAGTCGACCTTGCCAAGGGGCGACCCACCGGGTCGCCCCTACAACTTCGGTGTTGTCGTCCGCGCGTACGAATTTGGAGCGGCAAGAAAGGCGCAGCCAGGAGTGGTTGCGCCACTCAAACCCCAGCAGAATTCGGGCGACAGTTTGGCCACATCTCCGGCAGCCTTGCGTGCCACCTGTAGCGCCGGCGCCCCGCCGGCGTTTTTCTCGCATATGCCTGGCAATGTTTTGTAGGGGCGACCCGGTGGGTCGCCCTTTCCGGGGGGAACCACCGGCCGTCGGGCAGGCGGAGTCGAGAAATCGAAACTCGCCCTTCACTCGCGGCGCGCGGCGCGCGAACGCCGCCACCTTCGCCAATAAACCACCACATTGATGGCCAGCACCATGACGGCGAGCCACGTCAGCAGCGCCGGCGGCACGTTCGGGTAAACGAGCGCGTCCAGATAATGCAGCAGGAACGGCCCGTGATACGGCAGCCTTCCCGCTTGCACCTCAAACCAGTTCTCGGCCAGGGTGAGCGGGCAGGGCCAAGGACCGGTTTCGATCACCACCCCGTAGGCGGCGCAGAGCAGGTGCGTCCACGCGAGCCACGGTCGCCCGCGCGTGAACACGGCGCCGACCATCACCCACAAAATGAAGGCGAGATGCAGCGCCAGGACGACGACGGCAAGAGCCAGCGCGATTTGCGGCCAGGAAAGCAACGGGGCTACTCCGGATCTCTAACGACGACGCGACCATTCACAATCGCAGCGGCCATTCCGGTCGTGGACGGCAGACTCACTCGCATGCCAACGTTTCGCAGGCAAGTTGTGACGGAGCGGAGGCCGCCTGTCCAATATTCTCTCCTGCCAACGCCCCCACTTCCCAGCCGTAACACCATGGCGCCCGCCAGCTAGCCAGCGGGCGGGCGAGCGCAGCGAGCACGAACAGGCTCAGGCTGACGGCGACCACGGTCGCGCCCGTCCTGGCCTGGGCCAGGCTGAAGCTCGTGCCGCGGACCGCCAGGAACACGCCGAACGAGGCCAGGGCGACGATCAGCCCGGCCGGGACGGCGAACCGCAACGCGCGGCCGAGGAACCCTGGCGCCACCCGGTCGGCGTTCGGGGCCAGCGCCAGGAAGAACGCGGGTACCCCGATGCTCAGCGTCGAGATAATCGTCAGGTGCCGGGGGTAGAACGGGTACGGCACCGCGGTGCCAGCCACAGCCAGGGCGATCAGCAGCGCATAGCTGGTCTTGGTCAAGAAGAGCCTGGATACGCGGTCGACGTTGCCGATCAGCCTGCGGCCCTCGGCCACGACCTGGGGCAGCGTCGCGAACGCGTCGTCGAGCAGGACCAGCCGCGCGACTCCCCTGGTCGCCGGGGTCCCCGAGCCCATCGCGATGCCGACATCGCAGTTCTTCAGCGCCAGCACGTCGTTCACGCCGTCCCCGGTCATCGCGACGACATGGCCGCGGCTCTGCAGCGCGCCGATGATCGCCCGCTTCTGGTGCGGCGCCACCCGGCCGATGACCGTCGCGTCGCCGATCACCTCGGCCAGTTGACCGGGGTCGTCGGGGAGTTCGCGGGCGTCGACCACTTTATCGGCGCCCGCCAGGCCGAGCTTGCGCGCGATCGCGCCGACGGTCACGGGGTTGTCGCCGGAGATCACCCGCACCGAGACCCGCTGGGCGGCGAAGTACTCAAGCGTGGCCCGAGCGTCAGGCCTGACCAGTTCCTGGAGCGCGACCAGGGCGGCTGGCTCGACCTCGGCGGGCAGGACCTGCCCGTCCGGCGGAGTGACCGCCCTGGCCAGCAGGAGCACCCGGTAGCCGTCGCCCGCAAGCTGGCTGGCCTGGTGCAGGGCGGCGGCGCCCGGACGCAGGATCATCTCCGGGGCGCCGATCAGCCAGTTCCCTCGCCCGTCGTAGCTGGCGGAGCTCCACTTGCGGGCCGACGAGAACGCGGTGACCTGGCCGGCCGTCCAGCCAGGATCGGGGAAGCTGTCAGCGAGCGCCCGCGTCGTCGCGTTGGGTGCAGGGTCGGCGGCCGCCAGTGCGCCGAGCACTTCGGCGAGGTCGTAACCGGGGCCCGGACCGGCCGCTGCCGACCGCACCGGGCTGACCGAGACGACGTGCATGCTGCCCTGGGTCAGCGTCCCGGTCTTGTCACAGCAGACGACGTCGACCCTGGCCAGGCCCTCGATCGCGGGCAGATCCTGGACGAGGACCCGGCGTGCCGCCAGCCGGACTACGCCGACCGCCATCGCCACGCTGG
>OFHK01000313.1_pt1 | contig 15302 bp, 17 predicted proteins | sample 1521951 | NCBI WGS metagenome assembly OFHK01 (sample SAMEA2468436, study PRJEB22500) | soil metagenome | biome: Glassland; feature: Farmland; material: Clay | place: Australia | collected 2013-01-31 | depth 0.55 m
CGGCCGCAAGGGTCAAGCGCTGTGCCGTTGTCTCGGAGACTGCCCGGGAGCCGCCGGGGTTGACCCTCCTTGGGGGCTTGGGGGGGGGCCGGGCCGGGCCATTGGCTGCCTCGGCTGCTATTCTGGCCCGTAAAAACCCCTCTCCCGTCCCCCGTCCTCCTAGTCGTTCCAAGAGCCGGCAAGATCCCCACCCGCCTGTCCGTCCCCGTTCACTTAGCGCAGGAAATCGTTCGCGCGGATGGCTCCCAACATGGCTCCCCAGTGACCGCCTCCTCATCAGTTCTGGCAGAGTGCGAGTTGCGCTTGTTGTCGGGCCATCGCTAACCGGGGATCGTAGCCATGGCGGGCCGGCCTCGATCGGCTCGCGTCGATCCATGTTGTGGTCAGGATTGGTGGTCAGCTCCGACTGTGCTGTCTCGGGCATTGAGCCGCGCATAGGACCCCGTCGTGCCGGCCGATGTGGTTCATGCAGAGTCCTTCGGCGTTGGACACGGGACCTTCGGTCATGTCAGGCAGGAGCAGAGCCTGCAGACTGTATACATGTTCATTGTTTCCGAGCGCACCCTCGATGTGCCCTGGCAGGCTGCGCGGGCGCGGCTGGCGAACCTGGCCGAGGGTGGGGGGCCTGACCCGAGTCTCGCACACCGCCTACCAGCACGGGCTCAACGCCCTCCTGCACGTTGGGCCGCTGGGCGATGTGCCGGGAGTCTCCAAGCTGGTCGCGGTGCGTTTTCTGGAGCCGGTGGACCGTGAGGACGTGACGACGATGGGGCTGCGCTGGGAAGCGACTGGCGCCGCTGCTGGGCTGTTCCCGGTGCTGGACGCCAACATCACTCTCACACCCGATGGCGGCCATCACACCCGGCTGGCCTTCACCGGCGCCCACCGGGCACCGCTGGGCAGCCTGGGAGCCGGGCTGGACAGGGCGATCTTGCACCATGTGGCTATGGCGACCATCCGCGCCCTGCTGGCCGACGCCGCCGCCGCGCTCACCAGCCCCGTCACCGCCGCAGAGGGTCACACTGCGCCGGCTCTCAGAGCCGACCTTGCCACGGGGGACAGCTGAGCCCAGACGGCTTCACGTAAAGGCATCACATGTGACGCGAAGCGCGGCGCGCCGGATGATCACCTGTTTGCAAAGCGACGTATGCGTATGTTGTGGGCGCGCTGACCTGGTCGGCGGACTGTCCCTGAGCAGCCGTGAGGTACCGCAGTGTCAACGGCGCGTGAATTTTGGCTCTGGCACAGCAGCTGACCCCTGCTAATGACGTTAATGGCACGCCGATCTGGGTCAGCGGCCAGCCTCAGGGCAGCCAGGGACTGTGGCCCGCGACCAGGGTCTTCTGGCCCTTCTGGGTGCCGGGCCTGCGCGGAAGACTGAAAGTGGCGGGATCTTGGACCTGTTCAAGATTCCGTGGGCGGATGGGGGCTGCTATGCAACGCATCGTCTGGCTCATCCAGATTGTCGTGGTTGCGGGCCTGATCGCCGGCGGCTTCTACTACTGGGCGCGGAGGCAACCCGATCCGGCGAAGCGGGCGGTCATCCTGCGGCGGGCCGGTTTTGGGCTGATGGCACTGTCGACCTTCTTCTTCGGCGCTTTCATCATCGGCGACACCTTCGCCGACCCAGGCGGCTGGAAGGCAGCCGGGCTAGTAGCAGCGTGGGCAGTCCCGCTGGCTGGCCTCGCGGCGCTGTCATGGTTCCGCCCCCGCTGGGCGGTCTATGTCCTGGCTGTCTTGTCGGCGGCAGTGATCGGCGTGAGCGTCTGGTTCGCCCTCAACCCGCAAGCGTGGCGGTCTTTCGAGGACCGGCATGGCCCGATCCGCGCGATCGTCACATTCGTCCTGGTGGCGGCCATAGCCGTGCTGGGCCTCAAGCGGACGTCCGTGGCCGGGGTCCTGCTGCTCGTCGTCGGCGTCATCCCGCTTGCGGTCTCCAGCCTGGGCAGCTTCCTGGGCTTTGCCTCGCTCTCGGTTGTGAGCGCGGCCCCGGTAATCGCGGGGGTTCTCTACCTGGTCTCGGCTCACATGGCGGAACGGCCAGCACCACCCGCCCACACCGGCACCGACTCCGCGGAACAACCGAAGGCCGCATGATCCACGGCCGCCGCCATGACTGACCCCTTGCTTGCAAAGTAGCTGCCATCGCATAGCGGCCGGTGCCCGCCCTCGCCGGATCCAGTCGCTCAAGACGACGGTCGAGCCACAGTCAAACGATCTCGGCCATGATCACCTAAGTTGAAGATCATGGCTCTGACCTGCGCCTTTGGGTGGAGCTGAGGGGATTTGAACCCCTGACCCCCTCGATGCGAACGGTGGTGGGGCAGGTTCATACGTTCCACGCCCTTGATTCGTGCATGCCACCCCTGACAGGGCGCAATTGTCAGGCGGGTCCGTCGCGCAGCAGCGGGCGGGCCATGGCTACGCGCTGGATCTGGTTGGTGCCACGTCCGAGGCGAAGCATTTGCAGGCCGAGGAGAAAAGGGTGAGGTTCCGGGCTGCGCTCCCCGGCCATGGCCCGTACTGACCTGCCGCCGCGGCGTAGGTGAGCTGCCGGGCGGCCTCGATCTTCATGGCCACGCCGACCAGCATGAACTGCACGCCCTGGAACTTCGCGACCGCCTTGCCGAACTGCCGCCGCTCCTTGACATTAGAAACACGGTTAGGGCGTGTCTCAAAGTCAGTTGCGCGGCCTACCGCCCTCGCCTGGCGGACCAGCCAGGCGAGGGCCTGAAATCAATTCGCCACTGCTCGCCTCGCCCGGTACGGTCGCGAGAGTGTCCTCACTACTGGGAGCCCCTGAGATCTGCGCGCGGCCACCCCGGCAGTTCCCACGCTGAGAGTAGGTTTCGTCAATGGCATGCCGTATCAGTGAGCTCGTGCTCGGTTGCCGCGACCCCGAGGTGCTGGCGCGGTTCTGGTGCGAGGTCCTGGACTTCGTGGTGCTCGATCGCGAGGATGACGGAAGCATCGAGATCGGGCCGCGCGAAGGGTTCGGCGGCCCGCAGCCGACGATCATCCTCAGCCGCAGAGACGAGCCGGAGCCCGGGAAACCCCGGCTGCACATCGACGTCAACGTCACCGACCGCGATCAGGACGCCGAGCTCGGACGCCTCCTGAAGCTCGGAGCACGCCCGGCCGACATCGGCCAGACCGGGGAAGAGCCCTGGCACGTCCTCGCCGATCCCGAAGGCAACGAGTTCTGCCTGCTCAAGGCCCGCCTCGCTCCACTCTGACGGCCCTCGTCGGCAACGAGGCAGCACCCGGGTGGTCGTGATCGTGAAGTAAGTGAGGTCTCCGGTAAGGGGTTCATCGACCAAGAAGAACACCCCATATCCGGAGACCTCGTGGCCACCCCCTAGCGGTGACGAGGCGGTTCGACCTGACCGATGGGCAGTGGGCGCTGCTGGAGCCGTTGCTGCCGGTTGCGGTGCGGTCGGGTCGGCCGTCTGTGTGGACGAAGCGGCAGCTGTTTGATGGGATTCGGTGGCGGGTGCGGGTGGGAGCGCCGTGGCGGGATGTCCCGGACTGCTATGGCTCGTGGCGGGCGGTGTATGCGTTGTTTCGCCGGTGGCAACGTTCTGGGGTGTGGGCGCGGATCGTCACCGCGCTCCAGGCCCGCGCGGACGCGGCCGGACTGATGACCTGGGAGGTCAGCGTGGACTCAACGATTGCCCGGGCACATCGGCACGCCGCCGGCGCCCACCGACGGGGAGATGAGCAGAGCGAGCCGCCGGGTGGCGTCGTCTGCGGGCCTTCCGATCACGCGTTGGGACGCTCCCGTGGCGGGTTGACCACCAAGATCCACCTGTCGTGTGAGCAGGGCCAGAACGTGTTGTCGCTGATCGTCACCGCCGGGCAGCGTGGCGACTCCCCGCAGTTTCGGCCCGTCCTGGACAAGATCAGCGTCCCGCGGCTCGGCACCGGCCGGCCCCGCAAGCGGCCGGTCCGGGTCAGGGCCGACAAGGCCTACAGCTCCCGTGCCAACCGCGCCTACCTGCGTCGACGCGGCATCGCCGCCACGATCCCCGAACCAGCCGACCAGATTCGGCACCGCAAAAACCGCGGCCGACACGGCGGCCGCCCACCCGCGTTCTGCCCGGACGACTACCGCGCCCGGCACGCTGTCGAATGCGGCATCAACCGGCTCAAACGCCACCGCGCCGTCGCCACACGGTATGACAAGCTCGTCGTCCGCTACGAGGCCACCCTCCACATCGCCGTCATCAACGACTGGCTCCTGACCTCACTGCCGGATCGTGTATGTGGATAACGACCCGGTCGTGCTTGCCCACGCCCGCGCTCTGCTGACCAGCAGCCCCGAAGGCGCTACCGGCTACTTCGATGCCGACCTGCGCGACACCGCTGCGATTTTGGCGCGGGCGGCAGAGACGCTGGACTTCTCCCAGCCCATCGCGGTCATGCTGATCGCAATCCTGCACGTGATCGGGGACGGCGAGGACCCCTACGGCATCGTGGCCAAGCTGATCGACGCGGTGCCACCGGGCAGTTACCTGGCCCTGTCCCACGTGCCCTCGGACATGGAGCCAGCGAGGGCGGCCGAGGCAGGCAGCCGCCTCAGCCAGCTCATGCACCAGAAGGTGACCTTCCGCACCCACGCCGGGGTCACACGTTTCTTCGACGGACTGGACATAGTCGAGCCAGGTGTAGTGCCGGTTCAGGAATGGCGGCCCGACACCGAAATCACGGCACAGCCCCGATGGACCATGTGGGGCGGGGTAGGACGCAAGCCCTGAGAAGAACGGTCGGCACGTGAACGGCCCCCGCCGAGATGACAACCAGCCACCATGCCTGGCGCTTCGAGCACTGGCTCGTCCAGACTCGGGCCTGCCCGGCCATGCGTCGGCTCACTGACGTGTCGTACGGGGTGGGACTGGCGTTCCTGGCAACGGTCCGCCGCGATGGCAGGCCGCGGGTGCACCCGATGTGCCGGGCGTGGGTCAGCTGGCGAGGTAGTTGTCCGGCTTTGGCCCGTGCAAGGTGGAGGTGAGCGCGGGTCCCGGCACGGCCGACGGGCTGACGAACGTGCTGCCGTCCGGGCCCGCCTCTACTGCCATGTGGGTGGCGCTGCGCAGCAGCACCTGGTTCCAGGCCAGGAACCAGTCGGTCCATCCGTCGCGCCACTGGCCGACCGCCGGGCTGCCGATGATCGTCACCGGATCCCCGGGATTGGCGAGGTCGTAGTACAGCCTGGAGTCGGCGGGAGCCACGTTGACGCATCCGAAGCTGACGTTGGTGCTTCCCTGCTGGGCGACGGACCAGTACGCGTCGTGGATGTAGTTGCCGCTCCAGGTGAACCGCACCGCGTAGGGCACGGGGAAGTTCTTGTATCCGGGACCGGTCATCAGAGTCGGGTTGTGCTTGTCGATGGTCAGGTACGTCCCGTTGGCAGTGGGGTAGGCGGCCTTGCCGGTGCTGATGGGCCAATGGCCGAGCAGCTTGCCCTTGTACCACACCTTCATGTAGTGGCCCGCCGTGCTCGCGACCACGATGAGCGAGTTGCCGATGGTGAACTGCTGGGTCAGGTCGGCGGTGCCGTACACGCCGGGCGCGATCGCGAGCCCGTCGAAGTGGCCGGCGAAGCTCACCCGCGTGTGCTGGGGCCAGTAGTTGCGGGGCCGGAAGTTGAGTTCCCTGTTACCGTCCAGCCAGTACCAGGCGCCGACGAGCGGCTTGGAGGTCGTGATCTGCATGGCCCGCTCCACAGCGGCCCGGCGGGTGACCGGCTGGCTGAATTTGAGCTTGATGGGCATGCCCACCCCGTAGGTCTGCTGGTATCCCTCGGTAATCATGACCGTGTACGTCCTCGACGGCGTCAGCGTTGCGAACGAACTGGTCTGAGTCACCGTCTTGCCGCCCGGCCCGGACGCCGTCGCAGTCACGGTGTAGTGGGCTGAGGTGTGCAGCGGCCAGGTGCTGTGCCAGACGGTGCCGCCAGCGCCGAGGGTGCCGGGAACCGCGCTCCCGCTAGTCGTTACGGTGACGCGGCGGACCCTGCCGTGACTGGCGGTGACGGTGATCCCGGAGCCGGGGCTGACGTTGGCACTGCCGTCCGTCGGCGAGATGAATAGCCGCAGGGCGGAGGCGGCTGGCCCTGCGCCACGCGCCGCGACCGCTGTCGCGGAGCACGCGGCCGCGGACAGGCTCAGGACCACCGCCATGGCCGTCAGCGACAGCCTGGCCCGCCTGCCCGTGGCAACCGTCCCCCAGCGTGACCGTGATTCTCCGCTATCCCGCACGTTCGCTCCTCCCGCGCTTGCCCATCCGGGGGCTTTCAGCCGCATCCCGGATGCCAGTACTCACCAGCCCGATCAGGGATCACCGCATGGTGCCGCCTGGACCGCCGACAGGATGGCGCGGCATCCTGCCCGGGCGGAGGCTCCCATAGGGAGACGGACGGGCCGCGGCCGGAGTTGCCGCTCACCGGCACCCAGGCGGGTGAGATCGGTCACTATGGCCAGAGCCCGGCACGGGCACCCACAGCCAGACCGTAGGCCCCGCCGCGGCTATCCTCCAATGATGCGCGTGCTCACCTCTTCGGTCACCTGCGCGCTGGAGGACGAGCGCAACGCTCTCGCGAGGATGCTGAGCGCCGTCCCGCCGTATGAGCCAGTCCGGTTCGAGGGCTTCGTATCACAGGACCGCTGCTCGCGGGACGCGTGCCTGGCGAGCGTTGATGCTTGTGATGTGCATGTCCTCCCCGGCCTGCGGTACGGCGAACCCCTTCCGGGCAGCAGCATCGCATCGGCTGAAGAGGAGTCCACGGTTGCGACCAGGCAGGGAGGCAGTGCTTGTGTTCACCAAGAGCACTGACGAGCCCGATGAGCCCCGGCAGACAGAGTTCAAGCGCAAGGTCGGGCACTACGTCAACGGCCGGTTTCACAGATCGTTCTCGGACCCGGAGTCGCTCAACGTCGCGGTGCTGGCCGCATCGCGCGATGTCACATCCATACCGACTGCCCTCGCCTTGGAGCGGCTCCCGCCGCCAGGCGCGGTTGCACGCGAGCCGCGCAGCCGCCGGCCCGGTCAGCCGGTGGTGGGCCGGCCGTGCCGCCCAGGTACTCCGGTAATTGGCCGCCGACGCCGCAATGTCCGCGCGGCCAGCGCGAGTCAGCGTCCCATCACCGGCGCCGCTTGCGTCCCTGTGCGTGCAGTCCGGCCTTCGCAGCTGTCGGCCGCCGGCTCGGTGGACGGCCACCTGGCCGCTCCGGAACCGTCTTGATGACCGGTCCCGACGGGCGAGCACGCCGCCCCGGCCCACTGCGCTGGCTCGGCATTTCGCGCGGCCGGCGGCCGGGACCGGGCAGCGAACGGTTGCGGCGGCCACAGCCGCTGCTGAGGCAGCGCCTTCCATCCGGGCGCGGCGCCATGGAGCAGCCCAACATCACCAGCCACGGAGCCGGCGTCCTCACCCCCCGGTTCTGGGTGCTGGTAGTCCTGGCCGGCATTGCCGCCGGGCTGCTCGGCGCGCTGATGATGGCGCTCCTGTTCAACGTGCAGTACGCCGCGTTCGGCTACCACTCCGGCACCCTGCAGCACGGCGTCGAGCAGGCATCCGCGGTACGGCGGGTCGCCTCCTTGCTGATCGCAGGCGCATTCGGTGGCGTCGCGTGGTACCTGCTGCGGCGCTACACCAGGGGCGAGCCGTCCGAGATCGACGAGGCGGTCTGGAGCGGCGACGGGCGGCTGTCGTTCCGGCGCTGCCTGGGCACGTCGGTGATCTCCGAGGTCGTCATCGGCATGGGCGCCTCGATCGGCCGCGAAGCCGCGCCCAAGCTGCTGGGCGGCGCGTCGGCAAGCGTCCTGGCCGGGTGGGGCGGCCTGTCACCTCAGCAGCGGCGGCTGCTCGTCGCCTGCGCCGGCGGCGCCGGGCTCGCCGCCGTCTACAACGTCCCGCTGGCCGGCGCCCTGTTCACCGCCGAGATCCTCATCGGCAGCATCACCCTGCCGGTCATGCTGCCAGCCATCGCCTGCTCGTGGATCGCCACCGCCACGGCCTGGATCTACCTGCCCCATCACGCCACCTATATCGGCATTCCGGATTACCGCTTCACCGGGTCGCTGATGACCTGGTCGTTGCTGGCCGGGCCGGTCATCGGGCTGATCTCGGCCGGATACATCCGCCTCATCGGCTGGGTGTCGCACCACCGCGCGAGGGGAACCAGGGCGCTGTTCGCCCCGGTCGCAGCCTTCGGCATCCTCGGCGTCATCGGCATCTGGTACCCGCAGCTGTTCGGGAACGGCCTGGACATGGCCCGGGACGCGTTCCTCGGCGTCGGCAGCCTCGCCCTGCTGCTCGCCCTGTTCGCGCTCAAGCCGCTCGTCACCGCGATGTGCCTGGCAAGCAGCGCATCCGGCGGGCTGTTCACCCCGACGCTCAGCACCGGCGCGGTCCTCGGCGGCGCGCTCGGCATCGCCTGGAACCTGGCCTGGCCAGGTTCCCCGTCCGGCGCGTTCGCCATGGTCGGCGCCGCGGCCATGATCGGCGCGGCGATGCAGGCGCCGCTATCCGGCCTCGCCCTAGTACTCGAACTCACCCACAGCGGCTTCGGGCTGATGGTGCCCATGATGGCAGCCACCCTCATCGCCACCCTGGTCGCCTTCCACGTCGACGGGTACTCCATCTACTCCGCCCGGCTGCCGGCGTATACCGCCGACAGTGCGCCCGCCGACGGGCGGCCGTAGCAGGCCATCCCGGCGGAAGCCGATCAGCCGGCCTCACGCCAGCCCCCGCATCCCCACGTCGCACCTCCCCGTTTCCCACTGCCCGACCCAGTTATGAGCAAGCTCGTTACTGCGCAGCAAAGTCGGGCTGACATTGGCCGCCCGCCGCGAGCACATCACCGACACCCGACCACGAACGCCGATGGGGCCCGGCGACAGGCGGCCTCAGTCATTTCCCCGTACATCGTGGCTGGACCCTTTCGCAATGCCCACCGCCCCAATGCGCACCTGAAGTCCCATCCACCCGATTGCGTTCGTCGTTGCCGCGACCTGAGCCTTGTACCCGAATGCCGATATCGGCATAACGAGTGTCGCGCCGGAGCGCGGCCCCGCAAGGAACCGCTCGATGAGGCGGTCATCAAAGACGGCGAGTTCCAGCGGCAGGGCTATCAGCCAGCGAATGACGTGCGCCATAACGTGGAACTGCTACGTGGCCGGTGACAGCGTCCCGTGGCACGGCATGGCCTGTCCGCCACACACTGCCCCCAGGAAGACATGCTGGACCCCGGCAGCGCCAACAAGCAGTGCCGCTGCTCCCACCGGGACGAGATCTTCCTCGTAACACGGTGGAAGAGAACGAGGATACCTGCGGGTCATCAGCTCTGGTAGCTCCTGCGACGAGCGGCTTACTCACAGATCGCTGCCGGGAACCGGGTGAGGCCTGCGGTACGGCTGGCCTTGGGGAGCTTCTCCGGTGTCGGGGAAGACTGCGGGTCAGGCTGGGTGGGCCGGGACGGTGCGCCAGCAAACGAAGCCCGCAGCAGGTGTCTCCCCGTCACGAGCGGATTCCGGCTGCGGTGAGTCCGTAGGGGGCTGGTACAGAGTTGATCGTGCGGCTTGCAGTCGCAGGCCCGCCCTCGTCACCAGGGCGAGTGCCTGGTCGCGGGTGAGAAAATGCGCTGCCGAGTAGAACGGATGGCCGCTGGCTGCCTGGTGCCGGTAGAAGCGGCCCCAGGGGGATTCGGTGAAGACCTCCCCGAGCACGACCGCGCCGTCGGGCCGGACCACCCGGCGTGCCTCAGCCAGCAGCGCGGCGGGATCGTCTGCGAAGCAGACGGTGACCACGATCAGCACCGCGCCGAAGACAGCTGGCCGGAACGGCAAGTGCTCGCCCACGCCGCGGACCACGCGGATGCCGCGCGAGCGCGCCAGGGCCAACGGCGCAGCGGCAGGATCCAGCCCCACATCCACGCCGAGGGCCGCAGCGAACCGGCCGCTGCCCACGCCGATCTCGGCCCACGGCCGGGGAAGCCCGCGCAGCAGCGGCCGCAGGCAAGCCACCTCGGAGGGGAAAAGTGCCGCGCCCGCGGGCCCGTCATACCAGGCGTCGTACCTGGCGGCGAGGCGCTCGAACAGGCCCGCCGTGCCCACCGCCTGCCCCCTGCCGGGCCGCGGCGCGCGGTGTTCAGAACTCGCATACATGCCCGCTGCAACCTCCGTGTGGGCGTCGTGGATCTCCGCCGCCGCGCCCAGGTGACGCACCGGACTGGCCGGGCTGGCCTCCTCCGCCTCCGCCACGCGACCCAGTCCATCATCTCGCCGGCCGGCTCAGTGTCAACGGCACCTCCTCCTGTGGGCGTCCTATGGCCTGGTAACGCTCTTTCAGCACTGCAACCCACCGGCCCGCAACCCAGGGCCAGTGCCGAGAACCCGGCCGGAACGTCAGCAGAGGACCTGCGGTCCGCGCGTCCCAGCCGGGCTTGGCCTCCTGATGGGACAGCCGACGGCCGGGTTTCGTCCGTGGCGGGGCGGCGATGCTGTCCGGGGGATCGGGACATTGGTCCCTGTCCGGCGATCACGTGCCGGGCCAGGCTTGGCTCGCTGGTGTAGGTGGGCAGCCCGTGAATCGCGGCGTCATCGTAGGGAGGTCCTGCCCTGCGCGACCGGGGGCTGGCACCGCTGTGCGCGGCGGTGGCGAAGGCTGCGGGCTCTGCGTCACCCACGTGCGGCGGGTCGGCGAGACGAGCCGCCGGGTCCTGGGCGGTGCCGGTTCCGGCGTGACCGGCACCGTATCGTGACTTCCAGCCTGGCCAGGCATGACTGAAAAGGAAGCGGAGGCAGCAGATGGAGAGGATCCTGGAGACGCACGACTTTGGGCCGCACCGGGTCGATATCCTCGAACGCGCCGATGACGAGGGAACTTCCTACGTTGTGCTGGTTGACGATGTCATCGTCACCGACCCGCCGCTGCCGACCCCTCCGCGCTTGGAAGATGTCGTACGTATCTACGCCAGGTCGCAGGGGCAGGTGTAGCTACCCGGCCGGCCTGCGGTGCCTGTGCGATGGCTCACGGTGCGCCCGCTGCGGAGGGCGCGCGGCAAGCCAGGGCCTGGCGACCTGCTGCCGGGCCGGGTGATCCCTTGGTTTCGTGCCGCGGGTCGCCGTGTCCGGCCGGCTGGCGGTGCCCAGGGCCTCGTTGCGCCAGCGCGGGCGCAGCCCCAGTGCCCGCGGCTCATGCGGCCGGCGGTCAGTGCGCCAGTGCTGCGGTGACCAGGAGCAGGATCAGGCCGAACGCGAAACCGGCGGTGAGGATGGGTTTCTCGTGTGGCGCCGGGACGGTGATGAGTTCGGGGACAAGGCCGGCGAGGGCAATGTAGGCGAAGTTCCTGGCGGCCAAGGGCAGGAGAACCGCGACGTCGGCATGGCCTGCAAGGCCATAGGTGAGGATCCCGCCTGCGATGACGGTGGAGCCGGAGGCGAGGTTGTAGGCGAGGGCGGCGCGGCGGCTCCAGCCGGGAGAGGTGCGCCTTGCGCACGAGCGCCGCTTGGGGGTCAGTGGGGGTCTCGGCCTCATGCCCGCGGGACTTTGGCCTCTGGAAGACCGGGTCCTGCTCCAGAGATCCTGGGCACAGGTGTGGAACATACCCGGCTGGCGGGTTAGCTCCACCGGAATGCCCAGGTTGGATAGAGCCCAGATCAAGGGCTGCGAGGGGGGAAGACGATGAGTTGCGGGTGGTGTGGTTACGGGCATTGCCACCATTGTGGTTATGGGCATTGCCACCACGGGGGTTACGGGTACGGCCCGCCGCCTTGGGCGGGCTATGGGCCGGGGTATGGGCCGCGGCGGCGCAGGCGCCGCGCGGATGAGCAAGATCTGGCGGACTACCTGAGCGACCTTGAAGAAGAGGTCGCGCAGGTCCGTGAGGAGCTGGAGAGGCTGCGCGGGTCCCGCGGCGCCGAGGAGGGCTGACCGCAGATGCCCGGCGAAGCGGCCCGGCCGGTGATCGTGGCCGGGGTGGACGGGTCCGGCGACAGCATGGAGGCGCTGCGGTGGGCGGCCCGGCAGGCCCGCCTGACCGGGGCTGAGGTGCACGCGGTGACCGCCTGGCAGGTTCCGTGGCGGATCTACCTGGTTCCCAGCTACACCGAGTCCGACTACGAACGGGACGCCGCCGACACCCAGAACAAGGCGGTGCTCGATGCCCTGGGCACAGACCCCGGTGTCCCGGTCATCACCCGGCTGGTCCAGAACCGCCCCGCGCTCGCGCTCACCGGGGAGGCAGCGCACGCGGACCTGCTGGTGGTCGGCGGCCACGGCCGCGGTGAACTGCCGGGCATGCACCTGGGGTCGGTGGCGTCCTACTGCGTCCACCACGCCCCCTGCCCAGTGACGGTCGTCTGCCAGGCCCGCCGCTGACCGCGCAGCAGCAACCGGCTGGCGCGGACAGGGGGCAGAGAGGTGCGGGCTGGGATGCCCTCACCGATGTGGCCTGCGGGTTCCCCAGCGATCCCGTCCCCGAGCAGGCCCAGGTCCTGTCGGTCACCGCCGGCGGGGTGAGGGTCGTCAACGTCTATGTGGTGAACGGCCGGGACATCGGCGCCCCCGAGTATGAGCTGGAAACTGTCCTGGCTGGATGCGTTCACCACCTGGCTGCGCAACACCCACCAGCCCGCCGACCCGCTCATCGTTCTCGGCGACTTCAACATCACCCCCGACGACCGCGACGTCTATGACCCCGAGGCGTGGCGCGGGCGCAACCTGTGCAGCGAGCCCGGCAGCCGTTCTGCCCGCCCCAGGTGCCCAGGCCGCAGCCCGTACCGGCGGCACGTCGGGGCCCACTCGTCCAGCAGGGTCCGGTTGAAGCGGTCGGCTTTGCCATTGGTCTGGGCCAGCAGGGCGGGTGGGAGCTCGCTACGACCTTGCCCGCCAGTTCACAAAGGACCTGCGCTGCATGGCATGGGACTGGCAAGTCTCGGCGAGCCGATTGCCGTGATCTTGCTGCCAGCATCTTTCATCGCGATCTCCTGCCGGTGGGGCCACCGCGCTACCCGAAGGACCAGCTCAGTGACCATGCGGTGGACTTCGTCTTGGGCTGCCATGGAGAGACTGCCAGGACGATCTCATGGCGAGTCCATCGCCTCTGGCCCTGCCCTGCGGCTCCAGGCCCACACGGAGAGGAACACCGGCAAGCCGGCGAGGGCCGCGATCGCCTCCCCGACCGGATGCCCGCTTTCGACGGGTAGGCGCCGCAGCCGCGCCAGCCAGGCGTCGGCGCTGTTGCCGGCGAGGTTCCCGAAGGTGATCGCTGTGATGTACGCCTTGATCTCGGCCTGCCCGGCCAGGGTCCAGGCTGCCGCAAGTGCCCGCTCCGCGCTCGGGTCCACCTCGCCCTGCCCACTTGCGACGTGCTGGGCATACAAGATGGCGACCTCCTCGGGCGTGCTGCCAGCGCTTGGGGATCCGCGGTCGAGGGTCTGGCGCAGCGCGTTCATGTCCACGCCGTTGCGCAGCGCCAGGGCGGTATGCCCCCAGTTGCAATAACGGCAGTCGTTTACGGAGGTAACGGCCAGTACGACCTGCTCGCGCAGGGCAGGTGAAGTCCGCGGACAGATGAGCGCGCGCACCAGCACAGGGCTCGCACTCATCACGGCGGCAAGACTACGGGCGTACAGGGGCAACGAGAAGGTGCGCTTGCGGAACGGTGCGCCAGATGAGGTTGCGTGCATGCAGTCTCCCAGCCGTGGCCTTGCGGCCTTACAGTATGCGCGAGACAACCGGGAGTGGCCAGCTTCCCGGCGCACAATCCCGGGCACGGCCACCTGCACGCCCTCCTCCAACCACGGCAAGAGCCAGGCCCGCTGGAAGCAAGCACCACGCCCAGCGGCCTCCGTCCTGGTCCACCTGGAAGCCCGGGCGACAGCCGCGCCAGGCGATGACACGGGCTGCGTGAGCTGGGGTGCTGCAACCCGGGGAGCACCGCAGTGCCCCGCGGCGTGCCGATGGCCGGGAGGCAGACGATGCTGGCGCGGTCTTCCCGGGGCGCCTGCCTGCCTGCCTGGGGCGCTGACCGCCTCGGTGGCCCTGCTGTGCTAGCTGAGGGGTCTTCGCCGCCGGGTGAGGTCGCGCGGAGTATTCGCTGACAGGAAAGGGCGGCGGCCACTACCAGGAGTCCGTTGCGTGCCGCCAGAACGCAGGTGACCGCGCCGGATCCGGCCAGCAGGCTGGGCCACCCGACCGGGAAGATCACCTGCGTGAGCCCAGCGGCAGCCAGCACGGCAAGCGCGACCGGCCGTTGTGTTGTGCGCCCGGTGGCCAGGCACGCCGCGGCGAGGCCGGTGACCCACAGCAGGTATTGCGGGCTGAGTACGGGGCTGGGGATGAGGAACAGCAACGTCGCGGCCAGCGGCGCGTCAGCGGCGAGCTCCGGCTGCCACCTGGCGCGGCCGGAGGCGATGAGCAGCCGCCAGCCGAGTACCGCCGCCCCGCCAGGACCAGGCCCAGGCGGGAGGCGTCCTGTGCGAGCATCCGCGACAAGGGGGCGGGGGGGGAACTCGACGGTGCCCAGATGCTGGCGGCCATGACCCTGTCGGCCCCCAAGCCGGCGCTCACCGCCTTTTCCATGGACCTGAACGGAAACGGGATCACCGTATCCAAAAAGGTCTGGAACGAAATGGTCAAAGCCGATCCGACCCTGGGTAAGAGCCCCACGCCTCGCCCTGTCAGCGCCAGCGCCCTCAAGCCCGTCGTCCAGGATTATATGAACTCAGGCATGCCTTTGCGCATGGGCATGGTCTTCCCGGTTTCGACGCACAACTACGAACTGCGTTACTGGCTGGCGGCCGGGGGCATCAATACCGGTTTTTACTCGCCAGCCGACGTCAATGGAAACCATCGCGCGGACGTGCTCCTGTCGGTGACACCTCCGCCGCAGATGCCGGCGACGCTCGAGTCGGGGACGATCCACGGCTATTGCGTCGGCGAGCCGTGGAATGAACAGGCCGTGTTCAAAGGCATCGGCGTGCCGGTCATCACGGATTACGAAATCTGGAAGAACAATCCCGAAAAGGTCTTCGGCATCACCGAAAACTGGGCAACCCAAAATCCGCAAACGTTGGTTGCCGTTGTCAAGGCGCTGATTCGCGCCGGCCAGTGGCTTGACGCCAGCCACGACAACCGCGTCAAGGCCTGTAAAATCCTTTCGCAACCGCAATATGTCGGCGCGGACGAAAAGGTCATCGCCAACAGCATGACCGGCACGTTCGACAAGCGCGAGAAGAGTTTCGAATCGAAATGGGCGCATGACGAGGAAATGCGTTTCAAGGTCATGGCCCGGCGT
>OFHK01000315.1_pt1 | contig 15240 bp, 14 predicted proteins | sample 1521951 | NCBI WGS metagenome assembly OFHK01 (sample SAMEA2468436, study PRJEB22500) | soil metagenome | biome: Glassland; feature: Farmland; material: Clay | place: Australia | collected 2013-01-31 | depth 0.55 m
GCCACGGACTGCGGCTGAAGCGGCGGGCGGGGGTACTCTGGGTGGGCCGCCGCGGCCCGGATTTCTCGCCCCTCCCGCGGGCTGCCGCCGGCGGCACTGGCCGCCCAGCGCCGCTCTGCTGCATGAGATCCTCCCAGCCGGGCACGTGTTCCATGATCGTGGTGGTTTCCGTGCGCCGCATGCAGGCAAAGCACCACGATCAAGATCGATACGGCGGAAATCGATGCGGCGGAAGGAGAAACGCATGGAAGTCACCGGGGTGGGGGCGCGGCCGAGCAAGCGCGGGCCAGCGGACTGGTTCACCGGCGAAGTGTGGATGGATGAGGTGGCGTCCCTGCCCGAGCCAGGCCTGGTGCGCGCACTGCGGGTTCACTTCGCCCCCGGTGCCCGGACCCACTGGCACGTGCACCCGCTCGGCCAGGTACTGCACATCGTGGACGGGGTCGGGCGGGTCCAGGGTGAGGACGGCCCGGTCCGGCAGGTGCGCCCCGGCGACACGGTGGTGGTCGGGCCGGGGGAGAGGCACTGGCACGGGGCCGCGCCCGACCATCTCATGTGCCACATCGCTGTCCAGGAGGAAGACCCGGAGACCGGCCAGCAGACCATCTGGCACGAGCACGTCACCGACGGGGACTACCTGGCAGCACCGGCCGGCAGCTGACTACCGGGGCCTCAGGCCTGCGATGATCCCGCCGCCTTCCTGCGTAGCGGGACGCGGGCCAGGAAGAGGGTCAGGACCAGTCCCGCCATCATCGGTGCCCACCAGTTCAGCAGGCCCTGCCACGGGGCCTGAGAGGCGAATGTGAGCACCGCAGTGGCAATGGAGGTCGCGGCCAGGCGTGACCAGCTTCTCGATGCGGCGATGAGCGCTACCGCCAGCGTGGGCCACAGGTAGTAGGCGACCATGACGGGCTCGAACACCGAGCGCACAGCCAGTGCCACGGCTGTCCACCACAGCACCTCCTCCAGGGCCTGCGGGTTCCACTCACCGGCCTGCCGCACCGCCCGCCACCGGCGCCCGGCGGCCAGGGCGCATCCGCAGGCGGCGAGGATGGCCAGCGCCCGGGCGGGGCCGGACACGACCGATCCGTCGCTCAGGTGGGGGGCCAGGCCAGTCCACACGGTCGGGTGGTTGACGATCGGCGAATTGGGCTGGCTGGTCACCGCGGCGTAAGTGGCTTTCCAGTTCGCCGCGGCCGCAGCCCCCAGGACCACCACGCCGGGGGCAGCGGCCCTGGCCAGAAAGCCGGCCCAGCGCCGCGGCTCGATGACCGCCAGGGCGATGGGCAGCGCGAGCAGCACGAGCGGCTGGATGGCGACCGCCGCCCCGGTGAGCCACGCGGCGCGGCTGGTGTGTGAGTCTGCCAGCGCCAGGATCGCATACAGGAACAGTCCCACCGCGACCGCGTCCTCCGGATGACCCCACCGCGCCGCGACGCTCCACAGGGCGGTTGCGCTGGCGGCAGCGAGCAGGGCGCGCTTGGGCCAGGTAACGCCCAGGCGGCAAGCGATCGCGTCGGCGGCGAACAGCACCACCGCCGAGATGGCGATCTCGTAGGGGCCGGCCAGCAGCCAGACGCTGGGATAGGCGTACTGCGGGCCGGGAAGCTGGAGTGAGAGCCCTGCCGCGTCGGCGACCGCCACGACCGGGACCAGGATCACGGCCGCGCCGGGAAAGGTGACCAGCTGGGTGGGTCGCGTGTACAGGCCGCCCAGGTCCAGGTGCAGGAGCCGGTCAGCCGCGACCAGCGTCCCCCACAGGTCGCGCGGAAGCGCCCAGGCGGACTTCCCGGCCAGGTGGGGCCCCAGCCACGTCGAGGAGACCATCGCGACGACGATCAGCCCGGCCGTGGCGAGCACCGGAAAGACCCGTCTGACCAGCCACGGCGTGGGGCGCCGAGACCAGAACGCCGTGAGCATGAGCAGGTGGCGCCGCCAGCGGGCCGACCGGGGAGCCTGGTCGGCAGCCATGGGCGTATGACCGCGGGTACGGGCGACGAGGATGGCGGCATCGGGCCCGTCCCCGCGTTTCCGTTCCCGCATCACCCAACGACCGTCCCAGGTCAGCACGCCGGCTGACCAGAGCATAACCGTGCGCCGGACTGCTGGGCCGCCGGCCCGGCGGCCCAGCCCGCAGGCCGCACGCTAGGCTCCCGGGCCTGCGGTCGCGTCACGGAGAACCCTGCGGCTTCAGCCGGGACTGCGCCGGGTCCTGATCGATCTGGTGATGACGCCGATCCCGAGCGCGCCGGCCGGCGCGATGGTGACCAGTGCGGGCAGCTGGTAGCGCCAGGAGAACTCGAACAGGTCGGATATCAGCAGGACGGACACACCCGAGATGAAGAACAGCAGGCAGGCAAGGGCAAGCTGGCGGGTCCCCCGGTCTGCCCGCCGGCGCAGCAAGGAAGCCGAGCCGGCCAGCCCGGCCAGTGTGAATACCGCCAGCAGCGGGCCGGGGGGGTAGCCGCCGTCGAGTTGGTAGGAGCGCAGGAACGCGGCGACGGGCCGCCAGACGGTGGGCGGGCCACCGCCGCCGAACTGGTCGATCGCGGCCTTGACGATCGGCATCGTGGCATGCGGCGCGTAGTACGGGAACGTCAGCTGGAACTGCCAGCGGGAGATCGGAGTGTCGCCCGGGCTGCCGGTGCGGGTCAGCGCGAATGGTTTCACCACGTCGCGGGAGTAAGCAGCGAGCACGCGCAGCGGCTGCTGGGTCAGCACCCGATGGTCGAAGCCGGCGATCATGCTGTCGGCCTCAGCGCGCGGCAGGCCCGAGTAGTAAGGCCGGATCGGGGAGCCGTCGCCGTACTCCAGCCAGTCGGACCCCATCGCCTGCTGTGCCTTGTCCGGGCACATTCCCCGCTCGCCGGCCGGGACCCGGAGGGTTGCGCAGTCCGCCGCCGCGGCCATCCGCCCGTAGAAGGATGTGACGCCCGAATGCGACAGGAAGAAGTCACCCGTCAGCAGGTAGGAGCCGGTGCAGTAGACCAGGATGGGCAGGGCGCAGGCCGCGCAAAGGGTGGCTGCCTTGCCGGTGGCCTGCCGCCAGCCGCCGCCGGCCGCTAGCAGGTAGACGGCCACGGGCAGGATCAGGGCTTCGCCTACCTGGGCGACGGTCGCCGAGGTCCCCAGCACGATGCCGGCCGCGACGACCGCCCGCCAGCTGGCCTTCGGCCGCCAGAGCAGGATGGCGAGGCCAGCCACGATCAGGGCCTCGAACCAGGTGCCCGGCATGATCGTCTGCTCTGTCTGCAGCTGGTAGGCATCCAGCACGATCGGCGCGATGGCCAGCGCGGCCAGCCAGCGGGACGTTCCGCGCCGGAGCAGCAGCAGGTATATGACCAGGGCCATCGCCAGGCCAAGCAGATGCTGGATGGCGGCGACTGTGTTGAAGTTGGCCACCAGCAGGATCGTCCGCAGCGGTCCTTTGTAGCCGACCGGGTCCATCCCGTCGGCGTTGTACAGGTACCTCGGCGTGTCGATGTAGAACAGCGCGGGGCGGTAGGCGATCTCGGCGAGCACCCGGAGCGCCAGGCCGGCTGTCAGCAGTGCGGCGGCCAGCCGGTGCCGCCACAAGACGGCGGCCATTGCCGCACGCCGCCTGGGCGGCTGGCCAGGCAGGGCCTGTCCTGCCTGGCGGTCTACGGCTACCGGCTTGACCTGGCTGTTCCCGAGCATGCCAGTCACCAGGCAGGCGCCGTCAACCGGCGCGCCCGTCCGCGGAACCGTACGTCATCGCATGACCCATGCCGAGGTGGTGGGGGATCGCTTACTGCTCCGCACCCTTCAATGTATCCAGCGCCTTCGTCCGCCCATGACTGTGAGAGCTCCGGCGATCTCATAATCGTCCCGGGACAGCACGCCCGCCGCTGGAGTGGCAGAGGGCGAGGAAGACCGTGACGATCGTCAGCCACCGGGTCATCCGGTTCCGCGGCACCTGGGTCAGTGCTACCCAGGCGATCCCGGTGTACCAGGCGAATACCCAGGGGGCGACGAGGATCCAGGCATATGTCAAAGCGAATGGCGCCACGACTTCGCGTGGCTGATCGGAGGAGATCCGCCGGTAGACGAACCACGCCACCACGATCATCGCGACCGGCCAGAGCAGGCCGATGACGGTGGCCACCGGGGCCTGGCTGACCCCCAGTGCCCCCGCCGCCAGTTCGAGGAGCCGCCATGGCGACGGCAGCGTGACCAGTTGCAGCCCGCCGAAGAGCGGTTTCAGCGCGGCAAACCCATAGGGGCTGTACTGCAGGGCGACCGTTACCAGCGTCACCGCAGCGATCCGGGTGGTGCGCATCCACTCGTGCCGCCGCAGCAGTGGCCACGCGAGCCCGAGGGCGACAAGCACCGCGTTGGCCTTGATCCCGCAGGCGAGGCCGAGCAGGACGCCGATGAGAACATCGCCCCACCGGCCCGAGACGCGGCGCGCCATCTGGATCGAGCAGATCGCCGCCGCCGCCACCAGCGTGTCGAGATGACCCCCGCTCACCAGTTGCTGGATGAGGACAGGGTTCGCGGTCCAGAACAGGGTTGCCCGCACCGGATCATCGGAGGTCTTGAGGAGAAGCACTCCGACGCCGATGAAGACGATCCCGTTGAGGATCATCAGGACCCAGATCGTGGTGGCGACGTGCGGCCCGCCGATCGAGGCGGCGAAAGACTGGATCCAGGTGGCGAAGGGGCCGTAGACGGACGGCTGCTGCTTCCACAGCGTGCCGACGGCATGGGTGTAGGCGGAGTGGGGCCCGAGCCAGGCAAGCGGGTTGGTGGTGTATGGATTCCCGCCCTGCGCCGCTATCCGGCCGTATGCCGCGTAACTGGCCGTATCCGATGAGCCGACCGGGGTGAGGCTGACCATCGCCGCGACGATGGCCGAGCTGACGAGCAGCAGGTGGCGCGGGTCGGGGCGCCATCCCTGGCTGTGCGCCCACAGCATCCCGGCGAGGCCCAGGCAGGCGAGGATGTCTCCGGTATAGAGCATCGCCGATGCGATGATGACGTGTGGCTCGGAGTGGCCCAGGGGCGGCAGCAGGTATGACAGCGGCAGCCTGATCGGCAGCGTCTCGGCGTTCGGCGCTGTCGCCCCGACCAGCATTCCCAGCAGCAGGCCAGCCCCGGACACGGCGATGGCGATCTTGGGGTCAGCCAGCCTGCTCCAGGCGAGCTTGCGGATCACCGCGCTCATGAGCCGCTCGATCGGGCCCGTGGGACCGCGCCCGTCGAGCGGGCCGTAGGTCCGGGGCCGCTCGGCGGGTACCGCCAGTCCAGCCTGCCCGGCCGGCTCAGCCGGCCCGGCCGGCCCGGCCGGCCCTGGCGGGTCGGCCGAGTGGACGGGCACCTGGGTCACTGGGCGATACCTCCATAGGCGTACCTGCGCGGCCACTGTCGGCGCAGGTATCGCCGCGCCGCCGGTCTTCGGCTCCCCGGGCCTCATCACTTGTCGGCTGGCCCTGCTTACACGTCTTCGCCCAGCGTAAAGCGGTACCCGAAGGCTCAACGCCACATTGGCCTGAATCGTGCCCGGCGAGCCCCCGAACCTCCAGCACCAGGCGGTCGGCGTTGTCGACGTTATCGCCCCTGACTGTGCGCCCGCATCCAGTGGCAGCGCGGCCCGGGTCTGACCCTCTACCCACAAACTGGCCGCACACCCCATCTATCCTGGAAAGAGCGGGTGCCGGCAACCGGGGTGGCGAGATGCTCGCACCTAGGTCCCGCAGGAGAAGGCGTCATGCACGCGCGTACGGCCGCCAGGATGGCCGCGGCGGTACTCACCGCCGGCCTGGCCGCGCCCGCGCTGGCTGGCTGTTATGTCGATGTCGGGGCACTGCAGCATCGCACCAGGGACTACTCGGTTGCCGGGCAGGTGCAGGCTCTGGTCGTGAACGCGCATGTGGGCGGCGTCCACGTCACCGGCGGCGGGTCCGGCAGGGTCTCGGTCACCGAGCACATCAGCTTCCGGCACACCGTGCCGGTCACCACCCACCGGATAACCGCAGGCACTCTCACCCTGGACAGCCACTGCCCGTCGCTGGAGACCTGCAGCGTCAGCTACGACATCAAGGTGCCCCGGGCGATGACCGTGCACGTCAGGGACAACGTCGGCGTGATCCGGCTCGAGTCGCTGTCCGGTCAGGTCACGGCGCACACGAACGCCGGCAACATCGATCTCGGTTCGGTGTCGGGGCCGCTCGATATCACCGGCCACGCCGGGTCGATCCTCGGCCGGGATGTGTCGTCCCCGCGCGCCACCCTGCGCTCGTCGGTGGGCGGGATCGAGGTCACATTCTCGGCCGCGCCCGCCGCTGTCACCGCCACCGCCGACATCGGCTCGGTGACCCTGCGCGTGCCCGGCAACGTGCCGTATGCCGTGCATGCGAGTACCTCGGCCGGCAGCACGCGGGTCGGTGTCACCCGCAGCCCAGCGTCGCCGCATGTGATCACGGCCAGCACCCGGACCGGTTCGGTCACCATCGAGCCAGCGCCCTGACCGGAAAGCCCTCCGGAACGAAAGCCGTTAGCCAGCGGCCAAACTGTGCGCCGATGACGTCCGGCGGGGTCACACTGGTAGGCAAATGGAAGTGCTGGGGCGCGATACGGAACTGAGCCGCATCAGTGGCTGGGTGAGCGCCGATCAGGCGTCGGCCGTACTGGTCATCGAGGGTGAGCCGGGGATCGGCAAGACGACACTGTGGGCCGAGGCGGTCCGCTGCGCCCGCGGGCAGGGCTGGCAGGTGCTCTCCTGCCGTCCCGCCCCCTCCGACGTCGGACTGTCCCATGTCGGCCTGGCCGATCTGCTCCGCCCGGTGCCCGAGGCGGCCTTTGACGGTCTGCCTGCACCGCAACGCCGGCCACTGGCCGTGGCCCTGCTGCGCGAGGCGGCCAGCGAGGGCGATCTCGACCCGCGTGCCATCGGCACCGGCCTGACGGCGCTGCTCGGCATGCTCGCCAGGCAGGCGAAGCTGATCCTGGCGATCGATGATGCGCAGTGGCTCGACCCGTCCTCGGCCAGGGCGATCGCGTTCGCGCTGCGGCGGCTGGACAGCAAGCTGGTGCGGATGCTCACGGCGGTCCGGGTCGAGGGCGCCGGGAAGCTCAGGCCGGCCGGGCTCCGGGCCCTCGACACCGCGGCCGACCATCGGGACACCGCCCGCCTGCCGGTCGGCCCGCTGACGGTGGCCGCCACCCACCATCTGTGCCGGCAGGTACTCGGCGCCTCCTTCGCGCGGCCACTGCTGGTCCGGGTGCACAGCGCTGCGGGCGGCAATCCCTTCTACGCCCTGGAAATCGCCCGCGAGATCCACCGGCTGGGTGTCCCGCAAACCGGGCAGCCGCTGCCGGTACCCGAAGATCACCGCCAGCTGGCCTTGCTCCGGCTACGGCGCCTGCCCCGGGCGACGCGCAACCTCCTCGCGCGGGTGGCCGCGATGCCGCGCCCGTCAGCCAGCGAACTGGGTGCCGAGGCGCTCGCCCCCGCCGTCGCTGCCGGGATCGTCAGGGTACGGCCTGACGGCCCCGCGAGTTCCGGCGGGCGGGTCGAGTTCACCCATCCGCTGTTCGGGTCGGTCCTGTACTCGTCGCTGCCGGAGAGGTCCCGCCGCGCCGTCCATCGCGAGCTGGCGGGCCGGTCGGCGAGCCAGGAAGAGCGGGCGCGGCAGCTGGCGCTGGCCGCTACCGGCCCCGACGAGCCGACCGCGGCGGAGCTGGATCGGGCCGCCCAGGCGGCGTCGGCCCGGGGAGCGGCTGACATGGCTGTCGAGCTCAAGGAACTGGCCTGCAGCCTGACCCCGCCACAGGACCGGCAGTCCCTGGTGCGGCGGCAGCTCGAGCTGGCCGACCGGCGGTACTTCGCGGGCGACCCGACGGGCGCCCGGCGGGAGCTTGAGCTGTCAGCGCGCTCGCTGCCGCCCGGCGAGGACCGGGCCCGGGTCCTGCTCGAGCTCGGCAGCGTGCTGTGGACGCAGGCAGAAGCCGAGCGCGGCCATGCGCTGATGGTGAAGGCGCTGGCCGAGGCCGAGACGGACTCGCTGCGGGCGAAGATCCACTCGCGGATCTCGGCGCTCGCCGACGACTGTGACGCTTCGGTCGAGCATGGCGAGGCGGCGCTGGCCCTGCTCGACAAGGACGAGGATCCGGCGCTCTACGGCTTCGCCCTGCATAACGTCGCGCTGTTCAGGCTGTATACCGGCCGCGGGGCCGACCACGAGGCGATCGAGGAGGGAATGCGCCTGGGGCAGGAAGCGGCGGTGTGGGAGATGAGCACCGTCCCGGCCTTCTGGGCCAGGAACTTCGACGACTTCGATACCGCCAGGCAGCGGTTCGAGGACCTGATCCGCGTGCTCCGGGAGCACGGGGACGAGGCGTCCGTCTCGGCTGTGCTCACCCATCTGGCAGTGATCGAGGCCATGACCGGGCATCTGGACCGGGCGGGCGGCCTGGCGGCCGAGGCGCTGGACCTGGCCGAGCAGACCGAGCAGGAGACCTTTCTCGCGATGGGGCTGTGGGCCCGCGCCCAGGTACTCGCGAGATCCGGGGACCTGCCCGGGGCCCGGGCGGCGTGCGGCGAGATCCTGCGCTTGCTCGATTCCCATCCGGACATCGCGCTGGAGGGGATGGCAAGGACGGTGCTCGGCATGGCCGCGCTGTCGGGCGGCGACCTGGCCGAGGCCGACCGGCAGCTCTCCCGGTGCGACGAGATCGTGATGGCGCTGCACGTCCGCGAGCCGGCCAACGAGAGGTTCCACGCCGACCACGCCGAGGCGGTCATCGGGCTTGGTGACCTGGACCGCGCCGAGGAACTCGTTGCCCGGATGGAGACACGCGCCCTGGCGATTCCGCGGCCGTGGATCCTGGCTGTGTCGGCCCGCTGCCGGGGACTGCTGAACGCGGCTAAGGGCGAACTCGATGCGGCGCTGGCGGACTACCTCCGGGCGGCCGAGGCGCACGAGGGGCTGGACATGCCCAGCGAGCATGCGCGGACCCTGATCGCCCTCGGGCGCCTGCGGCGCCGGCGCAACGAGCGCCAGCTGGCCCAGGAGTGCCTGGCCGGGGCGGTCCGCCTGGCGGAGGCCGCCGGTGCGGAGGGCCTGGCGGCCGTGGCGCGCGACGAGCTTCGCCGCGCGGCGGGCCGCCGCGGTGAGCCCGATCAGCTGACGCCGACCGAGCAGGAGATCGCCGGGCTGGCAGCGGCGGGGCTGCGCAACTATGAGATCGCCGCCCGGCTGTTCCTGTCCGCCAAGACCGTCGAGGCCAATCTGTCACGCATATACCGCAAGCTCGGCATCAGGTCCCGCGCGGAACTGTCCCGCCACCTGGTAAGCCAGGCCGGGGCGCGGGAAATTTCTGTGTAGGGTTTCCCCCGACGCGCCCGGCGGGCTGTGCGATCTACCTTCCTGGCATGCCAATGCGCGAGCCAGCATCACAGTGGCATGTGGCGGAGTGCCTGCTGCCGGGCCTGACCCAGGCGAGTGCCGACTCGATGGCACTGCGCGTGCGGGCCAAGCTCGCGGACCGGGCCGGCCCGGAGGTCGTCTTTCTCGGCTCCCTGCTGCTGCCGGACGACGAGGTGCTGCTGTGCCTGTTCGAGGGGGAGCGCGAGGACGTCCTGGCCGTCTGCGACCGGGCAGAGGTGCCCTACGAGCGGGTCCTGACCTGCGTCTGGCTTGGCCTGCCGGTCATTCCGGGGGGCAGTTAGCGAAGGTGCCCAGATCAGTTCTTACGTACCCGAGCGGGGTGATCGGGATCACCTTCATAATGCGGGGAGGACCTGCCGGCCAGCCCGGAGCGGGGAAGGGCTGCCGCACGAGCAGCGGTGGCAGCGGCAAGATGACCAAAGAAGACAAGGTGAGGTCCGCAATGAGCGCTTCGCAGGCCCAGGCAGTGGCCGTCCGTAGCAGCTGGTTCCCCTGGCGGCATGCGCAGCAGCACGATCACCCGGCGCTGCAGCACGCACACGACAGCCGGACCCTCGGCGAGCGCGTCGCGGACAACATCGCCAGTTTCGGCGGATCCTGGCCGTTCATCTTCATCTTCCTCGGCCTCATCGTGGGCTGGATGATCATCAACACGCTGTTTATCGGCTACATAATGCACGGCAAGGCGTTCGACCCGTTTCCCTACATCGCGCTGAACCTTGTGCTCTCGGCGCTGGCCGGCATCCAGGCGCCGATCATCATGATGAGCCAGAACCGGGCGGCTGCCCGCGACGAGGCCCTCGCCCAGCACCACTACGAGGAGACCCAGAAGATAGACCAGCTCCTCCAGGCCAACACCGATCTCACCCAGCAGGTGCACGACCTCACCCAGAAGGTCCACGTGCTGACCGAGCGGCTGTGCCAGACGGCCAGCTGAGTCGCTGGGACGGTGAGGTTGCGGAGCCTGCTGGATTGCTGAATCCCAGCCGGCGCCCCCTTTGGGGGGCGTGGGACATGGCCGGACGGGCGGGCTTGACCTTGACCCTGCGTCAGGGTTGGAGCATGGCTCCATGACAAAGCTGAACGCGCCACAGCACGTGGCCGGCATGCGGGCCATGGCCATGGCCGTGGCCCGGCCCGCCGTCGTGGCCACGGGGCTGCGCAAGTCCTTCGGTGATCATGTGGTTCTCGGCGGTATCGAGCTGGAGGTCACCGAAGGCACGGTCTTCGCCCTCGGCCCCAATGGCTGCGGCAAGACCACCACGGTCCAGATCCTGTCCACCCTGCTCCCCGCCGATGCCGGCTCGGTGCGCGTGGCCGGTCATGACCTGGCCACCGAAGCCGGCCAGGTTCGCGCCGCGATCGGCGTCACCGGCCAGTTCTCGGCGGTGGACAACCTGCTCACCGGCGAGGAGAACCTGCTCCTGATGGCGGACCTGCACCACCTGGACCGGGCCGAGGGCCGGCGGCGCGCCGCCGGGCTGCTCGACCGGTTCGAGCTGGCCGAGGCGTCCGGGAAGATGGCCGCGACCTACTCGGGCGGCATGCGGCGCCGGCTCGATCTCGCGATGACCCTGGTCGGGGAGCCGCGCGTCATCTTCCTCGACGAGCCGACCACGGGTCTCGATCCCCGCAGCCGGCGCACGATGTGGCAGATCATCCGCGAGCTCGTCGCGGATGGCGTCACGATCTTCCTCACCACCCAGTATCTGGAGGAGGCCGATCAGGTTGCCGGCCGGATCGCGGTCCTCGATCACGGCAAGCTGGTCGCCGAAGGCACTGCGGCCGAACTCAAGCGCCTGATCCCCGGCGGCCACATCCGGCTGCACTTCAGCGACGTGAGCGGAATGGACTCGGCCGCCGGGATCCTCGGCGAGGCGTCGCGCGACGAGGACGCGCTCACGCTGCAAGTCCCCTACGACGGCAGTGTCCGGTCCCTCAAGGCCCTGCTCGACCGGCTTGATGAGCGGGCGGTTTTCACCGGCGGGCTGTCAGTGCACACCCCCGACCTCGACGACGTCTTCTTCGCCCTCACCGGCCATCCCCGTACCGGACAGGACAGCCCACGATGAGCACCTTCTCCTACGCCCTGCGCGACTCGGCCACGATGTTCCGCCGCGACTTCCGGCATGCGCTGCGCTTCCCCATGATGACCATCAGCGGCATGTCGGTGCCGATCATCTTCCTGCTCCTGTTCGCCGGCGTCTTCGGTCATGCCCTGGCCGCCGGCCTGAGCGTCCCGCCGGCGGGCGGCAGCAGCTATATCAGCTACCTCGCTCCTGGCATCCTCGTGATGACCGCCGGTTTCGCGGCCGAAGCGACCGCGGTGAACGTCTGCACGGACGCCAGCGAAGGCATTTTCGCCCGGTTCCGGACCATGGCGATCTCCCGCATGTCTGTGCTGACCGGCCAGGTCGCCGGAAGCCTGGTGTGCTGGCATAACACTGGCCGGGTACCTGTGGGCGCGAGCACTCTACGACCACCGCCCGGTGCGCTAGCCCGGCAGTGCGGCCGAAGGGAGGTTGCCGATGCTCACCATCGGCCAGCTAGCTGCCCACGCCGGGGTGACGGTGCGCGCCGTCCGGCACTATCACCAGCGCGGCCTGCTCGCCGAACCGGCTCGTGACTCCTCCGGCTACCGCAGATACGACGCGCAAGCCGTGGTCGACCTGGTCCGGATCAAGACCCTGTCCGACGCCGGTGTGCCGCTGGCACGCATCGAGGAGCTGCTGCACGCCGAACCCGGGAAATTCGCCGCCGCCATCACCCAGATCGACCAGGCCCTGGCGAAGAAGATCCGTGCCCTCACCCAGCACCGCCGCCGGATCGCCGAGCTCGCCGGGGGGGAGCGGCTTTTCCTGCCCGATGAGATCGTGGAAATTCTCGACCAGCTCCGTGCGCTCGGGGTCAGCGAGCGGACGGTGCAGATCGAGCGCGATGCCTGGATTCTGGTGGCGGCGCTCTCACCGGAGCAGGTGCCCGAATGGGCGAACGTGAAGAGGCTGGCCCTCGATGACCCGCAGTTCTGCCAGCTGTACCTCGCCTGTGACGAGGCATTCGACTGGGACCCCGCCGACCCGCGCCTCATGGACCTCGCCGAGGTCATGGTGGCCTGGGCCTCGCAACGCCGCCCGGAGCTGGAACGCGATATCCCGCCCGGGAGTGCCGCCAACCCGGTGGCCGTCGCGCTGATGTCCGCGCTCGTCGAGAGCTCCTCGCCGGCCTGGCATCGGCTGGGCGAACTGTCAGAGACCCGGATGGAGACCCAGGACGGCCCGCCCGCCGGCCACCCGGTGCTGGACACCGATTCCTGAGCACCGGGCTGCAGGCTACCCCGGCGCCCTGGGGTGAAACCGCCAGGCCACCCGCATCCGCGGGGCGCCTGTCACCAGTACTGCGTCGTCGCCCCGGATGTGTTCCGAACCGCGCCGACCATCTCCGGGCGTTCGAACACCGACTTGACAGCGATCCGGCCTGGCCCCTGCAAGGTGAGCCAGATCGACTTCGCCTGCCAGCGTGCAGAACTGAACCAGTACTGGCCGTGCGGATACTCGAAGTGGAGGAACATCCCGACCGTGCGGTCTTTCCAGATCAGCCCGCTCGGCTGCACCAGGATCCGCTCACCCTGCTTCAGGTCGCGGATGAAGATGTTGCCTGGGCCGTGCAGCAGCAGCAGGCCCGGGCCACCGGTGGCCGAGAAACGGTCCATCGTCATGCCGAGCGGGTAGTGCCACTCGGTGTCATCACCGTCCTGCGTGGTGAACCAGATGTTGGAGTTCTCCCACTGGTACTCGACGTTCCCGGTCGCGACCAGGAAATGGTGCTCGGTCACGTCGATCGGCCGGCCCGGGGTGAGCGGCACCGCCATCGTCTCACCGGGATGGTCTTCGCTGAAGGCGATGTGGCCGGGGCCCTGCGCCGTCATCATGACCAGCGGCATTCCGGCCCGCATCCGGTTCCAGCCGCCCTTCATGGGCAGGTTGCCGAGCCGGACCTGCGGATCGGTGTGCAGCAGCACGTGGTGGGAGAAGTAGACCCAGTCGTCATTGTGCAGCCCCATCTCCGCCACGGGCACGTAGGTGCCGCTGATCTGGCAGGTGGAGCGGCTGAAGCGGATGCGGGCCATGTCCTTGATCGGGGGCTGCTCGATCCAGCCGGAATCCGAGACGTGCAGCCGGACATCGACCGGCGCGCCGCAGGACGGGCAGGACGTGCCCGTTCCCTCGCTGGCCATCCGGCAGTACGGGCAGGTGTAAGCGCCCTGGGTAGGCGGCATTGACATGTCGGTTTTCCCCTACTCAGAGCCGTGGTGGACGTACATGGACTGGATGCCGACCCGTCCCGGGCCGGTCATCTCGGCCAGGTACATGCCATGCCGCATGAGCCCGGTCTTGACGTTCTGCTGGACCGCGTTCATGGACACCGACGAGTCCTTGTACAGGAACCCGCCCGGCTCGACCAGGATTTTCTCGCCCGGCTTCAGCATCTTCTGGAACACGTTGCCGTAACCGTGCAGGAGCAGCAGCCCGGGCTCGTTGTGGGTGACGAAGCGGTCCATGTACATACCGCTGCCGCCGTGCAGCACGTTGGCCAGGCCCTTGATCCGCACGAAGGAGTAGCTCAGCGAGTGCGTGCCGGCCAGGAAGGCGTGCTCGCGAACGTCGAGTTCCATCGACGGGTGCAGCGGCAGCACCACGACCTCGCCGGTGGCGTCACGGGAGAAGGCGACGCGCCCCGGGCCGTGCGCGACGCTCAGGATGTGCGGCATGCCGCCGATCATCCGCTTCATGCCACCGCCGGTGTTGAGCGCCGACATCGGCACGGCGGGTTCCTTCCAGAGCATCACATGGTGCTCGAAGAACACCGAGTCCCCTTGCGCCAGCGCGATCTCGGCCACCGGGACGATCTCGCCCTCGATCTGGCAGATGGAGTTGGAGAAACGGAACTCCGTCATGTCCCGCAGCCGGGGTGCCTCGGCCCAGCCGGAGTCGGTGACGAGGTCCTTCTTGTCCAGCGGCGCCCCGCAGGTCGTGCAGTTCGTGCGGCCCGTTTCGTTCTGGGCCATGCACCACTGGCATTCGATCCGATCCATTCGGACATCCCTTTCTTGTTGAGACCCCCGTACGCCGCCGCGGCGGTGACTGGGATGCGTTCGCAGGGCCGGGACCGGGCCGGGCGCTCCCGTATGAAGACAACAGGGCCGGCGCCGGCCGCTCCCGCCGCGGCGACGGCGATCTCCTCGGCGGCCCCCAGGATTTCATCGAGACGTTCGGGAGGAAGAACCACGACGCCGTTGACGTCCGCGAAGATCACGTCCCCCGGGCGCACCTGCACGTCCCCCAGGCGGATGACCGTGTTGAAGCTCTCCTGCATGATCCGCCCCCGGGCGGTGATGGGAACCACGCCGCGGGCGCAGACCGGGAAGTTGATCTCCTGGCAGGCATCGACGTCCCGGGCGGCCCCGTCGATCACCACCCCGGACTACCACAACAGCCACATGGGCCCGCAGGTGCGGTTCAGCTATCGGCCACAGAACACCGGTGGCCAGTATCAGACGGCCGCCTTCCATGACTTCGCCGCCTCCGAGGCCGGCACGGCGATGGACTGGCACTTCTACACCGGGAACGATTGGGACTGGAGGACCGAGATCCACTGGGCCGGTGGCGATGACAGCGTCGACATCGCCCACGCGGTCGAGGATCTGTGACCGGAGCGCTCACGCTGCTGGTGCTCGGGATCGTGGGCGGCGAACCGACGCCGACGTGCGGATGGCCCTCGGTGGTCGCGCTCGATCAGGAGTGCACCGGGGCTTTGATCCATCCGCAGG
>OFHK01000316.1_pt1 | contig 15214 bp, 18 predicted proteins | sample 1521951 | NCBI WGS metagenome assembly OFHK01 (sample SAMEA2468436, study PRJEB22500) | soil metagenome | biome: Glassland; feature: Farmland; material: Clay | place: Australia | collected 2013-01-31 | depth 0.55 m
GGCAGATGGGGCCGTTCGCGGTGGCCTCGCCGCCCGTCATCGTGACGTTGTAGGTGCCGCTCCCGGAGAGGACGATTCCCCCGGTGTCGTCCGCGCTGGTCATCGTGTCGATGACCTGGATGTTGTACGAGTCTTGGACCAGGAGGCCGTTGTTGTCGTCGTAGGTGAACTCGTCGCAGCCCTGGCCGCCGCCGACGCTGCACGTCTGTCCCACGACGATGTCGTGGCTGTCCTGGATGTAGAGGCCGTTGTTCGCGGACTTCGACTTGCTGTCGAGGACCGTGATGTGGTCCGAGCCGATGATCTGGATCCCGTCCCCGCCCACCTTGTTGAAGCTCTCCTCGTTGAGCAGGATGTGGCTCGAGCCCTCCACGCGGATCCCGCTCGAGTTGGGGAGCTCGCCTGAGTTGGAGAGCACCATGGTGACCGTGGTCGCCGTGTGGACGCCCACGCGCCAGACCACGTACCCGCCGGACGGGGTCGCGACCTTCCAGTTCGAGGAGACGCAGGTGATCTCGAACGACTTCGTGATCGTGCCCGCGGAATTGTCGATCTTGAGCCCGTAGCCGAGGCTCATGTCGTTGATCGCCAGGTTCGCGATCACGTACGGGTCGGAGGGCGTGCCTGTCCCCGAGGCCACGCCGTTGGCTGCGGTGAAGCCCGTATCGCTCGTGATCAGGATCGGGGCGTGGTGGGAGCCGTTACACTCTCCCGCGGTGGCCGCAGGCACGGCCGCCAGGACGACGGTGATCATGGACAAGCTCAGGACGGCGGCGATGAGCGCGGCCAGGGTCCGGTGCGACCCTCGTCCGCGCCGCGCGGAATGTGCCCGCTTCAGGCTCCCCCTCGCGCGACCGAAGACGCTCATCCATATTGAACCCCCGGCGTTTCGGCCCCCTCCCTGCCGGTCCGATTTCCGAGCTTTCGTCAACCGTCAGGTTCAACCGGCAGGCGCGCGCAAGAGGTCCCGAGGTGCATCAGTTTGAGGAGCCAGGAGCCACGCGTAGCCCTCGTAACGGGAGGAGGCAGCGGAACCGGCCTCGGGATCGCGGGCGCACTCGTCCGCGGGGGCGATGACGTCGTCCTCGTATCGCGGTCCGAGGATCGTCTGCGCGAGGCTGCGTCCTCGCTTGGACCGAGGGCTTCCTGGCAGGTCGCGGACGTCCGCCGCAAGGAGGACGTCGTGCGGGCGGTGTCCTCGGCGGCGGAGCGTTTCGGAACCCTCGACGTCCTCGTGAACGCCGCGGCCGCGACGACGTACGGCGGGTCGGTCCGCACGGACGTCCCCTTCGACGAGGCAATGGGCCTCTGGGACACGGAACTCGACGTCGGGCTGAGGGGCGCGTTCCTCATGACGATGGCCGTGGCGCCGCACCTGCGCCGCCCCGGCGGGCGGATCATCAACGTCAGCTCGATCGCCGCCTTCACGGGAGGGAGCCGGCCCGGGAGCCTCGCCTACGCAGCCGCGAAGGCCGGCCTGCTCGGCCTGACGTTCGCCTCGGCGCGCGAGCTGAGCTCCCAGGGGATCACGGTCAACGCGATCGCGCCGGGCCTGATTGCCGGCACCGGGCTCTCGCAACCCTGGTCTGCGGAACGCATCGCGGGCATCGTCGCGCAGACGCCCGCGGGACGCGCGGGCACGCCCGAGGATGTCGGCGCCGCGGCAGCCTTCCTCGCCTCCCCGGAGGCCTCCTTCGTCACGGGCCAGGTCCTCCAGGTGAACGGCGGCTGGCTCTTCGGCCGATGAGGGGTGCCCACCACGGCCTACGCAATCCTGACGGACGCGGACCTGGAGGCCCGTCTCCCCATGCGCGCCGCGATCCGGGTCATCGAGGCGGTGCTGCGGGAGAAGGCGGACGGCGCGCTCCTCGCGCCTCCGAGGTTCTCGGTCCCCGGGGGCCCCAACTCCCTCGTCTTCACGGTCGGCGGCACCTCGGGCGCGCGGAAGCTGCTGGGCTTCCGGGTCTACGACACGTTCGGAGGCGAATCCCCGGACCATGTCCAGCTCGTCGCCGTGTATGACGGGGCGAACGGCGCCCTCCGCGGGATCGTCCTCGGGAACCGCCTCGGCCCCCTCCGGACCGGAGCGATCGGCGGCGTCGCGATCGAACGGCTGGCTCGGAAGGATGCGCGGCGGATGGCCGTCCTGGGCACCGGCACGCAGGCCCGGACCCAGCTCGAGGCCGCGGTGTGTGTCCGCCCCCTCGAGACGATCCGTGCGTTCAGCCGGAACCCAGCCCACCGGGAGGCATTTGCTCGCGAGATGTCGCGCGTCGCCGGCGTTCCCGTCGAGGCGGCCGGCAGCGCACAGGAAGCGGTCGACGGGGCCGACATCGTGGTGTGTGCGACCACGAGCGGGTCCCCCGTGCTCGAGGCCGACTGGCTCAAGCCCGGCGCGCACGTGACCACGATGGGAGGTGCGTTCCGCGGCGCCTCCGAGGTCGATCCGCGCGTGGTCGAGCGGAGCGCCGTTATCGCGACGGACTCTCGTGCTCAGCTCGAGAGCTTCGCGGAACCTTCCCTGGTCGTGGGCACGCCCCACGCCGCACGGCTCGTGGAGCTGTCGGACCTGGTCGCGGGGAGGGCCCGCGGACGGGCCAAGGACGAGGACCTCACCGTGTTCGTGTCCGTGGGCCTCGCAGGGACCGAGGTGGTCCTCGCCGACGCGGCGCTCTCGCCGGGCAGACGCGAGAACGGGTCGGCCCGGAAAAGGTCATCTACCGCGGGCGCGGTCGCTTCGTGATGGCCGAGCCGCCTACGGGCCGTCGCCCCTCCGCGGTGCTGCTGTTCATCCGTGCGAACTGGAAGTGGATCCTCATGGTGATTGCGGCCGCGGTGGTGGTCATGGTGTTCGCGAACGACTGACTCGGCCGCGCGGCGGATCAGTGGAGCAACCCGGTGGCCGCCGCCGCGGCGGGCACATGGCGGAGCAGGCTCCCCTTCAGTCCCGTGGCGATCATCGTGAGGATGGTCGCGCCCGCCCACGCCAGCGCTCCGGTCGTCGTGTTCGCGAAGGACGGGCCCATCCAGCCGTAGGCGAGCAGGTAGAACGCCGCGGCGATCAGGGCGAAGGAGAACAGGAACGAGATGCCTCGGACGACCCAGGCGAGGAGCCCGAGCACGACCACGGCCGCGAGGACGATCCCGCCGGAGATCAGGAGGCTGTGCAGGACCTGCCATTCTTGGTAGGCCACCGCCCCGGCGCCCAGGACGCCTCCGGCGAAGAGCACGCGCCCCAGGGCCCGTCCCGCGCGGCGGACGAGGATGCCCGCGCTGAGGAGCGCGGCCCCCAGCCACTTCGCCTGGGCGAGGCCGAACGTCACGATCTGCGACAGATCCACTTCTCTCCGCCTCCCCGATCCGTTTAAAGGCCGCTCGGGCACTAAAACGTTTCCCAAGCCCTCTCGCGTTGACATCGCTCAGCCTTGGCCGCCGCCGGGAAGCGGGCCCGGGCGCCGTGCGATGCCCCATCCGAGTCGTTGAGAGTCGGTTCCGCATCCTTAAGTAGCCGTCCACGCACGTCCTCCTCACCGCGCCCGGAGCGACGCTCATGCCGGACACTCTCTCCCTCAAGGCCAAGGTCTGCCTCCTCGGGGAACCGCGGGTCGGGAAGACCTCGCTCATCCGCAAGTTCGTCCTGAACGAGTTCGACGAGCGCTACCTGACGACCGTGGGCACGAACATCTCGAAGAAATCCGTCCAGCTGTCGATCCCCCAGGCCGGCGTGCTCGTCGACCTGGACCTGGTCATCTGGGACATCATGGGCCAGCGCGAATACCGCGACCTCCTCACCGACCGCTATTTCGAGGGGGCGCAGGGGCTCCTGGCCGTGGCGGATGTCACCCAGAAGGAGTCCCTCGACGCCGTGTACGACTGGATCGACCGCGCGGACCGCATCGCGAGCCAGATCCCTGTCGTCCTCGCGGTGAACAAGGCGGACCTTGTGGCGTCGACGGAGGAGGCGGAGCGCGCGGCACGCGCCCTCGCCAACGCGTTCAACGGCGACTTCCTCATGACCTCGGCGAAGACGGGGGCGAACGTGGAGAAGGCCTTCACCCGGCTCGCCACGATGATCGCGGCGCGGCAGATCGCGACCGCGGCGAAGACACCGTGACCATCCTCGCGGCGCCGCGACCGGTCGCTCACGCCTTCTGGAGGAACTCCATCCCTTGGAAGGCAACGGCGGAGAGGACGAGCACCACGATCGAGAAGACGACGAGCACGGCCACCGCGACGGGCGCGGACACGTAGTCCGGGTTGCCGGTGTAGGGTCCGACGGCGATCATCCCGCCGAGCACGGACCGCAGGTAGTACGTGATGCTGAGCTTGGGGACGCTCCCCGGGAGGGAGACGACGATGGACTCCCAGACGAACCCGATGAGGAGCCCGACCATGAGCGGCTTCCGCAGGACGACGGAGAGGAGGTAGAAGAGGGCGCCGTACGCGAGGACGCCGAGGGCGGTGGCCGCGAGGAAGCCCTCGAGCACGTCCACGTCCGCCCCGAGGCCCGTGCCCACGTACGCCTCCGTGATGCCGTACGCGACGACCACCGGAGGCAGGAGGAAGGCGACCCCGGCGATCAGGTACCCCGCGAACTTGCTCACGGCCAGCGACGGCTTCGACACGGGCCGCGTGAGGAGGAAGGGGAGGGTGTTGTCCTCGATCTCCTCGCGGATGAGCGCGCTCGCGCTCACCAGGGTCACGAAGACGAGGACGACCTGGAGGAAGAGCGGGAGCATGAGCTCCTGGAACAGGAGGATGCCCAAGGAAGGCACGCGCGCGAGCGCCAGGGCTCCGGTGAGGAGGAGCGGCATCCAGGAGAGGACGAGGGTCACCATCCCCCGCCGCGTGGACATGAGGTAGCGGACCGTGAGCCGCGTCACGACCCACCCCTTCCGGACCGTCGCCGCCACGTCCACCGTCTCACCCCACCAGGTAGCGGAAGACGGCGTCGAGGCTGTCGTCCGGGCTCTCGACCCCGCGCACGTCGAGCTTGCGGTCCACGACGATGCCCGGTAGGTCGCGGTAGAAGGCGTCCGGCTTCCGCGTGCGGATCAGCAGCGCCCCCTCGTCGACGAACTCGATGGAGACCACGTGGTCCATGGCGGCGAGCGCCTGGGCCAGTTCCCGCGGCTGGTCCGTCGCGAGGCGCACCGCGTGCGGGTGCTCGTCGATCAGGGCGCGGATCGCGTGGAGGTTCCCGGAGGCGATCGCCTTCCCGTTGTGGATGAGGACGATGTTGCTCGTGACCCGCTCGACCTCGTACAGGACGTGCGTCGACATGATCACGTGCCCGCCGCGGTTCGCGAACTCGGAGATGGCCCGGAGGATCTGGACGCGGGCCATGGGGTCCGCGCCGGAGAGCGGCTCGTCCAGGATGAGGAGCTCCGGCCCGTGGGCGAGGGCCTGCGCGAGCTTCGCCCGCTGCCGCATGCCGCGGCTGTACGTCCGCAGGGGCCGGTCCTTCGCGGCCTTCAGGCCGACGAAGGCGAGGCTCTCGTCCGCCGCCTTCCGTGCCTCGGCGGCGCCCATGCCGTCGAGCTTCAGGAGGAGCTCGACGAACTGCTGCGCCGTGAGCCACCCGTAGAGCTGGTTCGACTCGGGGCAGTATCCGATCCGCCGCTTCAGGCCGACGTTGTTCCACGGGTCCTCGCCCAGGAGGCGCAGCTCGCCGCCGCTGACCCGGAGCTGGCCGATGAGGAGCTTGAACAGGGTGCTCTTGCCCGCGCCGTTGGGCCCGACGAGGCCGGTGATCCCGGCGTCGATGGTCGCGCTGAAGCCGTTGAGGCCCAAGACCTCCCCGTACCACTTCGTGACGCCCTTCGCCTCGACGATTGCGGTCACCCGGAGACCACCTCCATGGCCCGCATCCGCAGCCAGGTCGCGAGGGCCGCGAGGACCGTGGCCGCGAGGAGGATGGTGAGGCCCACCGCCCAGTTGATCGGGTCGCCGGTCACCCCGAAGGCCGCCCGGGCAACAGCGAGATAGTCCTCCCAGGGAGAGAGGTAGAGGACCGAGGGGTCGCTCACGGCCCCCGACGAGCTGAGGACCGTCTCGGTGCCGACGAGCCCGAAGATGATTGCGAACAGCGCCGCGGCCGCGTACGCGCGGCGCCGCGTGAGGCTCGACAGGAACAGCGACACCGCGGTGAAGAAGACCGTGAGCAGGATCCCGAGCAGGATGCCGATGGCCGCGGCCTCGAGGCCGAGGGGCCACGCGAACAGGCCCAGAACGGCCCCGAGGAGCGGCGTGAGGACCAGCGGGAGGATCGTCATGAGCGCGGTCAGGCTGGCGAGGATGACGGCCTTCGCGGTCAGGTAGTCCGCCGGCGAGACTGGGCGGCTCAGGTAGAGCGTCAGGGCCATCGTGTCCAGGTCGTCCGCGATGAGCCCGGCCCCCACCACGGCGGCCAGGAGGGTCACGAAGAAGGGCACGGCCGCGAACGAGGCGGGCGTGAAGAAGAACGTCAGGTCGAGGGCCTGGCCCTGGAGGAGGAACGGCGCGAACAGGACGAGGATGATCGAGTAGATCGTCGTGATCGCCGTGCCCAGGCCGATGGTGAAGATCGCGGCAGGACGGCGCATCTCCCGCCGCAGACCCGCGCCGACGATGGCCAAGATCCGGCTCCTCCGTCCCCGCAGCGGGATCTCGCGGCGCGTCCAGGTCGGGAGGGAGATGGACACCTAGCGGCCCCCCGCGTTGCGCTCGACGAGCTCGAGGAACAGCTCTTCGAGGCTTCGGATCTCCGCGCCCATGTAGCGCACCTCGGCCCCGCTCGCCTTCGCGGCGCGGAAGACCTCGGACTCGACGCCCGCGTTCCGCGCGATGCGGATGCCGGTCGGCCCCGCCTCCGCGTCCACCCCCGCCTCCTGGAGCGCGTTGAGGAACGCGCCCCGGTCCCCTCGGACGTCGATCCGCAGGCGGTCCTCGGCGCCCGTCAGCAGCTTCGCCAACGGTCCCGCGGCGATCTGGTGGCCGCCGTCGAGGATGACGACGTACCGGCAGATCGATTCGACATCCGGGAGGAGGTGGCTCGACAAGATCACGTTCCGCCCGCCGGAGCTCGCGATCTTGCCCACCAGGCCGAGCATCTCCGAGCGCCCGCGCGGGTCCAGTCCGGTCGTCGGCTCGTCGAAGATGTAGAGCTGCGGATCGTGGACCATCGCCTGCGCGAGCTTCACCTTCTGTCGCATGCCCGTGGAGAACTCCGCGATCTTGCGGTACCGCTCCTCGTCGACGCCGACGAACTGGAGGACGTCGTGGGCGCGGCTCATCGCCGTTTCGGGATCGAGCCCGCTCACGCGGCCCATGTAGGAGACGAGGCCGATCCCCGTCATGTCGGTCAGGAGGCAGTCGTGCTCGGGCATGTAGCCCGTCCGCTCCCGCACGGGGATGCCGTCCTCGATGCCGTAGCCGAGGACTCGGCCGGTCCCCTGGGACGGCCGCAGGAGGCCGAGGAGGAGCCGCAGGAACGTCGTCTTGCCCGCGCCGTTCGGGCCCACCAGGCCGATGGCGCCCTCCGGGATGGACACGCTCAGGTCGTCCACGGCGCGGACCTCGCCGAAGACCTTCGTGAGCCCCTTCGTCTCCACGAGGGCGGTCACGGTCCGCCTCCCGGACCTTTCGGCGGCAGCTCCCCGACCGGGCCCGCGGTGCCCACCGTGACGGGCGGCGCCTTCCGTCCCTTTCTTCGGCGGAGGAAGAGGAAGGCCAGGATCGCGACCGCGGCCACCGGGATCACGGTGAGCAGGGTGAGGTCGAGCAGGGAGAGCCCCGGCGGCGCCGCGGGATACGTGTACGACTTGAGGCGCATCGTCGCGACGGGCGTGCCGTTCACGAACGCCTGCCGCTCGACGTAGTACCCGACCTCGTTCGAGAACCATGCGGTCGCGTTGCCGCCCGCCAGGGGCGCGGCGACCCCGAGGCCGGGGAAGGTCCCGAGGCTCTCGTTGAGCCGGTACGCCGGGAAGACGCCGGCCCCGACGCTTACGTTCTCCGCGCCAAGCACCTGCCGCGTCCACGCGCCCGCCGCGGACGTCTGGTTCTCCATGTGCGTGCTGTAGCCGAGGGAGGTCGCGGTGGTCGCCACGCTCACGTCCGTCGTGAAGGGTGCGCTCGCGCTCTCCCCGACGCTCAGGTTGAACGGCGGCAGGGACGCGTACGACGTGGTCGCGTTGACCCAGACCTGGGCGCTCACGGAGACCGTGATCCCGACCGTGATCGAGATCGTGTAGGTCGAGGAGCTGTTCGAGACCGTCGGGAGGAAGTCCTGACCCTCCCAGACCTCCGTCGTGTCCGAGGAGAAGGTGCCCGAGGCGTGGACGGTCGTGTTGCCGGGGAACGCGAAGGTGCCGTTCAGGAACCCGGAGGCAAGGGTGGTCACCCGGACCCCCGGCACGGCGACGCCGCCGACGAGGGCCTGGGCCGGGCCGACCACGTCCACCTCGACGAGGCCGGAGAGGCCGAGCGAGACGTTGCCCTGGGTTTCGTTCAGGCCGGGAAAGCCCGCCAGGGAGCCCTGGAGCACGTAGACCCAGCGGTCGCCCGCGGTGTACGTCGGCCGCTCGAGGGCCGCGCGGGCCGTGCCCGCGGAGAGGAAGGCCGCGGCCCCGGCGACGAGGACGGACAGCAGGAAGGTCGCGATGGGGGCGAGCGGGGCAGGCATCCTCTTGCCCGCCTCGAACGGCGTCCTCGGGAAAACGCTTTGCCTGGAATCCCGCGGCGCCGGTCCGGTTCCTACGCTTCCGGTTCCGGGAGCGTCGGCAGCGTGGGGCGGAACGTGTCGTGCTCCTCGGGCACGTCCCACGCCTCTTGCAGGACCCGCTTGATCGGCTCGACCGCGTCCATGTCCCCGTGCCAGGAGCGCAGGAGCGGCGCGAAGCGCGACTCGAGCTCGTGCACGTTCCGGATCACGCGGTCCTCGAGGCGGTTCGACTCCCGTCCGCGGTACATCACATACAGGAGGAGCCACCGCCCCTTCCCGAAGGCGACGTGGCAGCGCTCGCCGACCTCCATGCTCCGCACCGCGCCCGAGTGCATGCTGGCGAACGCGTCGTCCATGAACGCCTCGATCGCGTCGAACATGGAGGCGACCAGGTCCGCGTCCTTGTCGGAGGCGGTCTCGCGGGACAGGTGGACCAGCGGCAGGCCCCGGTCGTACGTGAGGTAGACGCGCTCGACCACGCGGCGGGGGAAGAGGCCCAAGGCCATGACCGACCGTCCCGGGGGTTCGGCCTCCGGCACTAATCCTTTCCCGTGCGGTTATCGCCTCTGATACGGCGCCCGCCCGAGGCGTTCAGAGGCCGGAGAGGAGGACAATCCCCGCGGCGAAGGCCACCAGGGCCACGGCGATGCGCCAGTCGAGCCGCTCCTTGAGGAGCGCCGCGGCGGCCAGCGTGGCGATGATCGGGTACGTGCCCGAGATGGGCGCGACCGCGGCCGCGGGACCGAGGTCGTACGCAATCGTGAGGGCGACCGCGCTCCCGCCGCCCGCGAGGAACACGAAGCCGCCGAGGAGCCACGTGCGCCGCGTCGGCGGGTCCGCCGGCCCGTTCGCCTTCCGCCGGAGCGCCGCGTACGCTGCCGTGACGCCGAGGTACCCGGCCGCGAGGAGGAGGTCCAGGCTCCCCTCCCCGAGCGCGTCCACGCTCGCCTTCACGAGGAAGCCCCAGATCCCCCAGACGAAGAAGCCCGCCAGGCTCAGGAGGACCGCGGCGCGGCGGGTCGCGCTCCCGCGCCTCGGGTCGTACGCCAGCGTGAGGATGCAGAGCATGATCAGCGCGATCCCGACGATCTGGAAGGGCCCGAGGCTCTCTCCCAGGAAGGCGACGCTCAGCACGACCGTGAGCATGGGACAGGCCGCGGAGATCGTGCCCACGAGGCCGACCGTCCCGAAGCGCATGCCCTCGTAGAAGAACACGTAGCCGATGGCGCCGAACGCGCCCGCGCCGACCGCCGCCGCGGCGAAGAGCAGGTCCGACGGCAATGGGTTCCGCGGCAGGGCGAGCCCGATCACGGCAAAGGCCGTCCCCTCCACGAGCACGGTGCCGATCCCCATCGTCCTCGAGCCCAGCCGTTCCGTGCCCGGCTTGGAGGCGAGGACGCCGAAGCCCCAGATCACGGTGGCCCCGAGGACCCAGGCCAGCCATTCGAGCGCCATTTCGCGCGGGCAGGGGCAGGCGGGTCATGAGGTTTGCCGTGCGCCCTTCCGCCTTCCCTTGCGGAAGCGTCTTCGAGTCTATCGGCTGGGCGGCCTCGTCTCGGAGCCTCGGACGCTCAGAGATCCTTCAGCGCGTTCCCGCACTTCGGGCAGGCGTCCATCCCCGCGGCGACCTTGGCGCCGCAGGCGGAGCAGCGCCAGTGGGCGTCCTCCTCCCGCAGCCAGGCCGTCACGCCGACGTCCTTGATCCGCCGCGCGTCCCGCAGCATCGCCGCGCGGTAGGGCGCGCCCCCCTCGAATCGCCGGATGCGGTCGCACGGGTAGTCCGCGCAGTCGGGGCAGAAGGCCACCCCGCGCTTCTGCGCGCACGCCTTGATCTCGCAGTCCCCGCCGAAGCAGAAGGCCGCGGGCGTGCGGCACCCGGTGCACATCAGGCGGTCTGTCGTCGTCCCCAGGGAGCGGGCGAGGGCCTCGAGCCGCGGCAGGTCCTGCTCGGACCAGGCGAGGTACACGGGGCAGGCGCCGCAGTACGCGCCGCAGACGCCGACCAGGCTGGCGTCGATCTCACGGTCGTTGAAGACCAACCGGACGGACATAGGGTCGCCTAATTCGCGGGCGGGGGTATGGTCCCTGCCTAAGGACTGTCGATACTCGTGACTACGCGACGGCCTCGGGGGCCGCGAGGTTCATGGGTTCCTCCCCCATTACGCCTCCCGCATGCGACGAGCGGTCGTCGCCTTGGCCGGGATGCTCCTCCTCCTCACGACGCTCTGCGCTCTGGCGGCCCCGGTTTACGGGTGGGAGATCGACGGGACGGCCACCGTCACCTCGATCATCGACGGCGACACGTTCGACTGCGCGCCGACCGGGCGCATCCGGCTCGCGGACATCGATTCGCCGGAGTACTATGAGGCGGGGTACCAGGAAGCCACGGACTACCTCACGAGCCTCATCTCCGGGCAGACCGTGTACCTGGACATCGACGATCTCTATGGCACGGACACGTACGGTCGGTGGGTCGCCGTGGTGTACGTCCGGTCCAGCCTGACCCAGCTCCGGAACGTCAACCAAGCGATGCTCGACGCCGGCCGCGCGTCGGTCTGGGAGTACGACAACGAGTTCAGCCCGAGCACGTGGTCGGCCTATGTCTTCTATCCCGTCGACGCGCCTCCGCCCACCGTCACGGCCTCCGCGAGCACCCTGGAAGGCGTGGCTCCGCTCGAGGTCCACTTCACCTCCTCGGCAGCCGGAGGCATCCCACCCTACACCTATGCCTGGACGTTCGGGGACGGCGGAGCGGCCAGCGTCCCGGAGGTATCCCACACCTTCCGGACGGGCGGTTCGTTCCCGGTGACCCTGCGGGTCACGGACGCCGCGTTGCGCTCCGGATCGCAGACGCTTTCCATTGCCGTCGATCCCCCGTTGACTGCGGCCGCCTCCGCGGATCGGCTCGGCGGCGTCAAGCCGCTGACCGTGAACTTCACCGCGGGGGCGAGCGGCGGGGTCGTTCCCTACACGTACGCCTGGTCCTTCGGAGACGGCGCCACGAGTGCCGAGCAGAACCCCGGTCACACGTACGCCATGGAGGGGAACTTCACCGCGACCCTCCGGGTGACCGACGCACGGAACCTCACCGACGTGCGGACGATCCAGATTTCCGTGACCGCGCCGGATCCTCCCGCATCTCCAACGGAACCGGCCGCGCCAGCGGGCACTTCCGGAGAGGTCGTGGCAGGGGCCGCGGTCGTCCTCGCCGGGGCGGCGGCTGCAGGATTCGCGTGGTTCCGGCGCCGTCGAGGCCGCCGGTAGTCGCCTCACGGAGTGGCGTCGGGCCGCATGCGCTCCGGCAACTCGACCGCGACGATCTCGCCTTTCACGGTGACCACGCCGTCCGCGAGGATCCTCGCCTCGACCACGACCTTGCGCCCCCGGATCGAGGTCGCGCGGCCGCGGGCCTCGAGCTCGACGCCGAGGGGCGTGGGCTTGAGGTAGTCCACCTTCAGGGACGCCGTGACGAAGCGGCGCAGCGGGAGGGTGCCCATCTCTCGCCCCTCCGCCCGATACGCTGAGGCGGCCGCGGTTCCGGTCCCGTGGCAGTCCATCAGGGACGCCAGGAGCCCGCCGTTCACGTAGCCGGGGATTGCGATGTGCCACGGTTGCGGCGTGTACCGCGTGACCGTCTCGTCCCCGTCCCAGAAGGTCCGGAAGTGCAGGCCGTGGTCGTTCAGCCGGCCGCAGCCGTAGCAGTGCGCGAGCTCGTCGGGGTAGGTGTCCTGGATCGCGATCATGGGGAGGACCGCGGCGGGGATGGCGGGCGGGGCAGAAGAGGATGCCGCAGCATGGAAACGGCGACGGCCCCCCGGATCCAGGGAGGCTCGATCACGCCGCGTCCGCGGGCCCGCCCATCGCGCCCGAGTCCCTGCGGAGTCGGTGGCTCGCGATCCGTTCCGCGAGGAGCAGGAACGCCTCCTCGACGGGCTCGCTGGAGTTCGCGGAGGCGAAGAAGCAGGTCGCCCCATAGGACTCGGCCAGGCGACGCACGTCGTCCTCGGAGACCTCCCGACGACCGGCCGGGTCGCTGTCGGCGCCGATGACCACCACGGGGACCTCGCCCGCCACGTTCTCGACTTCCCGGATCCAGTCGCCCAGGTCGTCCAGGGTCGCGCGCCGGGCCATGTCCGCCACCGCGAGGACGCCGCTTGTCCCCCGGAGGTAGGTCTGGGCCAGGAACCTGCGGAACCCGGGGTGGCTGTGGATGTCCCAGAGGAGCAGGTCCATCCCCACCGGCCGGACTCCCGGGATGTCCTCGACGAGGAGCCGCTTGATGCTGACCTTCGTCCCCAGGGTGGCGATGTACCGGTCGTCGAACGCGTCCTTCACGTGCCCGCGCACGAGGTCCGTCTTGCATCCCGTGTTCGCGCCGACCAAGCAGACCTTCGCCTTGGCGCGGAGCTCGCTTCCTCCGAGTTCGTCCGTGCGGTCCCTCGCGGGCGGGAAAGGCCGCGAGGGACCATGAAGGTCGCCCCGCGATTCTCACGACGGGCTTCAGTGGAAAGGGAGGAGGTTCCGGCGGGCTAGCGCCAGACCCTCCACTTCTGCTCCTTCCGGATCCAGGGCTTCCAGTGCGCGCTCGCGGGGAACGGGCTGCGCACGGGCCGCTTGAGCGTGTCACGGGTCAGGGAGGACAGGGGCTGGAACTTCGACCAGTCCCTCGACTCCCGCGGCCGCGGGGGCGCCGTCTGGCGTCGCGCGGCCATGACCTCCGCGACGACCTCGTCGGAGGCGCCCTCGCGGATGGGGACGTCGCCCTTCACGACGTTGATCGCGCCGAAGGGGCACTCGATCTCGCACATCTGGCAGCCTGTGCACTTCCCCACCAGGATCGGGAACTCCATCATCCACGTCCGGCGCCCGAAGCCGCCCTCGATGGACGACCGGCTGGGCGGCGTCATGTCGATCGCGCGCACCGGGCAGACGTCCATGCACACGCCGCACGAGTGGCACTGCCGGCTGATCGCGATGGAGAAGGGCATGGGGAAGACGCTCCCTCAGTTCTTCCCCGCCGCGACCGGCGCCACGGCCTTGTCCCGCGTGGACGGCGCCTCGGCCTTCTTCGCGGGCGCCTTGCGGAACGGCAGGAGGTCGGGCTTCGTCACGTAGATGAAGGCGTAGGCGGCGAACGCGGCCAGCGCGGTGAAGCACACGTAGAACGTCCACACCGCAAGCTGCACGTTGACCGTCGAGCTGAACGCGTTGTAGACCATCGTCCAGATGTCGCTGCCGCCCGTGGGCGTCGTGATGGCCCCGGTCGAGGTGACGATGTACCCCGCGCTCGGGTAGCCCGCGATGGTCTCGGTGACCATCAGGATCCCGAAGACGTAGAAGAACGTCGCCGCGGCGATCAGCGTGGACACGGCGCGGTTCCACTTCTCGTCCTCGTCCGGGTCCTTGACGAGCTTGATCACGAGGACCGCGGCCGTGAGGACGATGGCCAGGGGCATGAACGGCACCGCGATCGCGTAGTCGCCGTACGTGCCGACGAAGAACAGCTCAAACCCGAGCAGCAGGGCGCCGAACGCGAGCCCGTCGCGGATCATGATGTACGCGAGCCACCAGATGTCCGCCCCGAGGCGGAGGGTGAACTTGTCGAGGGTGCGGAGGAAGTAGTTCCGCGCGATCTGCAGGCTGAACGCCCCGATGAACAGGATTCCGACCATGAGGCCGATCGTGGCCTCCGTGAAGATCCCGACCCCGGTGGCGATGTCCCCGGAGCTCGACAGGGTCGTGACCGTGCCCGCCGACGCCGACGCGCCGTGCGTCCCGAGGACCCCGAATCCGCCCGATGCGATTCCCACAAGGAACGCGCCGGCCAGGACCACGACCAGCATCATCGCCATGCGGCGCGCTCGCCCTTCTTTCTTCCCCTTGGCTTCCATCTTCATTCACTCCGACGCGGCCTTCCACGCGTCGACCAACCGAGCCGGGAGCGGGGTTATGATAACCGCTGTGGTAGAATGCGTATTGCACGTGTCGCTTCGGGGTGATTTAGGCCGTCCAAGCGTTTCGGTCGGCCGAGTTCCCTTCCTCCGGGGCCGACGGAACCATCACAATGCGTACGCAGGCTATTTGAGCGGCGGCCCTGCTCGGCGACCCCGAGAGGGGATCCCGTGCAGCGATGCGCCGTCTGCGAGATCCGGTTGCCGACCCAGCCCGAGGACGAGTGCGACGGCGAGATGGAGTCGTGCCACCGGGTCTGCGCCCGCGTCCACATGGACGAGTACAAGGACGGGCTCTTCTTCTGCACGAGCTGCTACCTCTGGCTCCTCGGCACCTACAACGACATCCTCGCCGGGCGGCCGTTCGACACCCGTGCGGTCCGGTTCCTGCGGGTCATGACGGTCGACCAGGCGCCGCTGCTCACGGAGTGGGTGCGGACCGCGGTCCGGAGGGGCGGGAGGAGCCCGCCCGCCCCCCCGCCCTCGGTCCCCCCACCCGGCGGTGGCGCACCACTGGGGCCCCGCGCGCACCCGCAACGCGCTCCCCGCCCCCCCCCGT
>OFHK01000317.1_pt1 | contig 15205 bp, 16 predicted proteins | sample 1521951 | NCBI WGS metagenome assembly OFHK01 (sample SAMEA2468436, study PRJEB22500) | soil metagenome | biome: Glassland; feature: Farmland; material: Clay | place: Australia | collected 2013-01-31 | depth 0.55 m
TCGCCGGCAGGGCCGTGGAACTCGACGCTATCGTTCAATTTCAACTGCTGGTGAACCCAGGAACTGACACGCCCGTCAGGTACGTGCCGGATATGCAATTCCAGTTCATCCTCGCCGGGCAGGCTGGCGAGCGAATAGCTGCGGGCAGCATCCTGATGCATCAGGTTGATGAATTGTCCTGCCTGGTAATCGACAGGCTTGCTCGGCCGCAGGCGCAGACACATGACACTGGCATTCATGCGCTCCATGGCAGAAACGGTGGCGCGATGACGCAGGCCCTCGACATTGGCCTGGCGGATCTCCATATCGCCCTCAGGCTGGCAGACGCAGGCCAGGAAGTAGTTCTGGAGGCGCAGCGTGTCCTTCAGGCCTTTCTGGGCCACCTCGGGGATGTCGCCTGACACCGCATGCATCATGCATGTCTGACAAATGCCGTTCCGGCAGGAGGAAGGAAGGAGGACGCCATGCCGGGTCAGGCAATCCAGTACCGACTCTTTCGGCGAGCAGTCATAGCTCTGTCCTTCATAGACGATCGACGGCATAACGTCCTCCTTCCCGGTCTATCAGCGGTCCAGCACGTCGTTGCGTGTGCCCTCGGCGAGGTTGATGACCGCTACAATGCCCTCCTCGCCGACACCGAGCTCGGCCAGGGTGGAACGCAGATGCGCCAGCACGTGGTCGAAATGGGTGTCGTCGAGCCCCATCTTGACCAAGTGCTTATGTCCCAGGCGCATGTCCTTGCCCGTGTAGCTGTTCGGCCCACCGAACACCATGGTCAGGAAGGCCTTCTGCTTGGCGGCCTGCCTGGCCATGTCCACGCCCTCGAAGAAGCGCTTGATATAGGCATCGGCCAGCACGCGGCGGTAAAAGATATCCACTGCGGCGTTGATGGCGGCCTCACCGCCCAGTTGCTCATAGACTGTACTCATGGGAATCCTCCTCGGGTGTTTGATGCAGTCACATAAGCTGCATTTGAAATGCAACTTTAGGCAGCGTAGACAAAGATGTCAATGAGATATATGTTATAAACATGCAATTGACGCTCTATACGGATTATTCGCTGCGTGTGCTGGTATATCTGGGTATGCGGCCGGAGCACCAGGCCACGATCAGCGAGATTTCGGAGGCCTACGGCATCTCCCGCAACCACCTGGTCAAGGTCGTACACAATCTCGGCCAGACCGGCTATGTGCACACCACGCGTGGGAAGTCCGGGGGCATTCGGCTGGGCATGCCGGTGCATGAGATCGTCATCGGGCAGGTGGTGCGCAAGACCGAGCCGCATATGGACCTGCTCGAATGCTTCGACCGGGAGATAAATCCCGGCCCGATCCCCGCCGCCTGCGCCCTGAAGCGGCCGCTCTCCCGGGCCGGGCGGGCTTTCATGGAGGTGCTGGACAGCTCCACGCTGGCCGATGTGCTCGACAACCGCCAGCAGCTCGCACAGATACTGACACCGCCGGGGCTAACCCCTTGAGGCCACAGTGGGGCCTGTTCACATTGGTTTCGAACGAAGCGATGCGATCTGAGGGTGCCAGGCCCTACTATCCGCGCCCGGCACCGATGCGCCCGAACTGATTCGCATAGAACGCCGGCGACGCGGTCTGGCGCCCCCCGACCAGGGCCCTGATCCGTCGCACGGCCCGGTCATCCAGCGGCGGCGGACGTTCCCCGGCGGCGTAGCGGCCCCGCTCGAGACCCACGAGCCACTCACCGATCTCCCCCCCCCGCAACCCAGGTCCGACACCGGCCTCCCAGCCGCCCCGCGCAGCCAGAGCGTGGGACGAAGACATCACAAAGCCTCCCCGCCGGCAGATCGGCCGGCGCCTCCAGGTTCATCAGCGCCCGCTTGCGCGTGTGCAGCACAAGGTGTAGGTCGTGGGTAGGGCTTGGCTCGAACTCGGGCACCAGATGCAGGCAGAACATCTTGGCCACGGCGACTCGGCGCGCGCGAGCAGGCCGCGGCACCCGATATCCGAGGACAACCCCGCCAGGCGGGCAGACACGTAGTTCTGTGCGAAACGAGCCGGGGTGAATACCCGGAGCCGTCGCTGGACCGGGTCGGGTGACGACCCGGGCTCTGGTTACCCGCGGACGTCGGCGGCCAGGTAATGGCCGGTCTGTGGCCGCGGGTCGGACAGTGCCGCGGCGTCATCGTGGTATGCCAGGCCGGTGCCGGTCAGCCACTCCCGGTGCTGCCGCAGGTGCTCTTCCCAGCTCGGGACGCCGAACAGCTCGATGAACAGGCGCGGGTTCTGGCCATCCCGGTACAGGCCCCAGTCGGTTGCCCCGGTCCGCAGCCGCGACCGGCGCAGGTGAGCAGTTGCGGCTCGCGGACCTGACCCCACCCGTATCGTGATTCCCACCGGATGAGTTGCACCACCGCACGTTGCGGGAGAACCGGGCAGCCATATCTATCGCGCACGGCCCCAGGGCATCGCCGCGTCGGACACCACGAGCCGTGCCGCCTCCACGGGGCCTCGGATCGGAAATAGCCGCGGTCCCCATCTCGCAGGCCGGATCTGTGACCAGCGCAAGCGTTTCCTCTGCCAGCGCGGCGTCCGCAGCGCCGAGTGGTCGTCGGTGCCAGCCGCCGGAAGGTCAATGCCGGGTCGCCTGGGCTGGTCTGGCGCGCTCTCGGTCTCGTTGCCGCTGAGATCTGCGTGCGGCTGGCGGCGGTACGTGAGTAACGTTGGCCAGCGTGATCCCTCCGTCTCCTGTTGTTGTCTCCGCTGATCTCGCCGACGCCGCACTTGGGTGCACCGCGCTGGTTCGCGCCCGCAAGCTGGCCGAATGGGTGGGGCCAGGCAGGGAACTGACTTCCACCGGAGTGCTGCGGCCTGCGGTAGCGGCCGAAGCATGCCAGGTGCTGGGCATCTCCCTGCCGGGGGCTCGCCTGCGAAGCGCGCTCGACGTCGATGAGCTCATGCGGGATTGGACGGTGGCGGTGGACGCCGGGTTCCTCGCTGCTGACGGCCGGCACGCCTGGGCCGCACCTGACCTGGCGGAGGCGCCGGACCCGGAACTCGTGCTGAACGTTTGGGTGAGGGTGGCAGCGCGGAGCCTTGGGGTGCCCGGCGGACCCTGCGCCGGGTGCCTCACCGTGCTGCACGAGCTCGCGGCAGATGACGCGCCGGTGGGCATGAAGGAGCTGGCCGTCGCGGTGACAGCGGCGGACCCGGCGCCGGGCGGCGAGCCGTGCCCCGATTGCGGCGCAGTCCATGATCCTGCGGCTCTCCTCGGAATCGGGGATCTCGTCGGCGGCGGGGATCCTGGCGGGCCAGGCAGCAGGGAGCACGCCGAAGACGCGGTCGCGGGGCTGGTCGCGTTCGGGGCAGCCGTCTTCGAGGACGGCGTGGTGCGGCTTACGCCGCTGGGCTCCATGCTGGCGGCGGCGGTGCTCGAGGGATGCGCTCCGCCGCCGGATGCCGATGCGGAGACGCTGGTATCGGTGATCAGCGAGGTACCGCCCCCGGTTGCGATGACCATGGCGGGGCCGTGGCTGGACGCGCGGCCTGTGGACGCGGCGGTCAGGGAACTGCTTACCTTTGCCGAATCGGCGAGCGGCGAGCGGCGTATCGCCGCCTTGGCGCTCGGCAGGGAACTCGGGCCGGACGCGGCGGAGGCCTGGCGGGAGTGGGCCAAGCGGCCAGGATTCGGTGCCTACGCCCGGCAGTGGCTGGCCGACCAGGGAGAGCCGTCAGCCCAGGACCCGGCGGATGAGGCGTGGCTGACCGTCGATGCGCTCAGCATCATGCTGGACGCACTACCCGACATGGTTCCACCGTTCCTGCTGGCCGCACCGCTCCGGCAGGAGACCGGCGGCGATGTGGCTGAGGCGTTGTCGTTGCTGCGCGGCTCCGGTCACCCGGCCGCGGCCGGCGTCGTGGCACGCCTGACCGGGCAGCCGCAGCTGGTGCCATCGGTGCCTGATGGAATCGCAGGAGAGACGGCGCGCACAAAAAGCGGTCGGCTGGCCTTTGCCAGCGCGCCCAGTGACGGCGTCTATCAGCTCAAGATCTCGCTGTGCGGAGTGTCGAAGCCTCCTGTTTGGCGGCGGGTAGTGGTTCCCGCCGATATCACGCTGGAGGACTTGCACACGGTGATCCTCGGGGCTATGGGGTGGCATGGGGGGCACCTGCATGTGTTCAGCACCGGCTGGGAGGAGTACGGCTCGCCCGATCCAGAGCTGGGGCATACCGACGAAACAGCCGTCCGGCTGCGGCAACTACTCCCCGAGCCGGGTGGCAAGCTGCGCTACACCTACGACTTCGGTGACGACTGGGAGCATGACATCCTGCTGGAGAAGGTCCTGCTTCAGACGCCCACAAGCACCTATCCGTCCTGCTTGGCGGGTAAGGGCGCGTGCCCGCCAGAGGACTGCGGCGGGGTGTGGGGATATGCCGACCTCAAAGAGATCCTGGCCGATCCCGGCCATGACCAGCATCAGGAAATGCTCGACTGGTTGTGCCTGGATTCGGGTGAGGCGTTCGACCCCAGCGCATTCTCCGTCGATGCGGTGAACACCCGGCTCAGCTACCTCCTGCCTGGGATGTCCTGCGGGAAAGCGGGCACGACCCAGTAGTGCTGCACGGCGGGATGAACGCCAAAGCCCACCCGGCCGCCCGCCGGTGTGCCACCATGTCCTCCGGCCGCAGCCGGTTCGGTCCCGTCGCCATCGGGCAACCACGTCTCAACCACACGCGACAGAAGATCCGGTTCCGCCCACCGGCTCGCCACGTGGACAGCACGCTGACCTGCCGAAACTGATCAAAGCGCTGGGCTGACCGACAATGGGGGCACTGCCACAACCGCTCCCCCACCAAGGACGCGGAGATCATCTACGTCCGCGGCCAGTGGGCCACCGGGTCCCTGCAACTGGCTGCGGCACCCTCTACCAGGAAGACGCAATCGCAGGCCAGAACCCGGTCGCGGCCAAGGATCATGGCAGCCCTGCGCAACCTGGCCATCAGCGCCCTGCGCCTGGCCGGGCGTGCCGACATCACAGAAGCCACCCGATGGGCCAGCCGGTCCATGGACCAGCCATTCACCATCCTCAGACTCACATAATGATCTTGAAACAGCCGTGACCTGTGCGCCGGACCGCCCCGACCAGGATTAAAAGGGCCCGGTGTTCCTACGGATAGAAGGGCCCCGTCAGTCTCACCTGCAACTCATCGATGACAATAGGTACCTCATTCAGCCGTCAATCAATGTGATAGTCATGAGCTGTCAAGAGTGGCCTCAGCGGGCTAAACAAGTACCTCTGCTTCGGGTTCTTAAATTCGCTTCGAAGTGGGTCGGAATGATGCCCCAAGGCCCCGTCTACGCCATGCAGAGCTCATCGAACAGGCAGTGGGCTTGCAACTACAGGCTGGCTGAAGCCAACCCATGAGGCCTTTAGGGCAGACCCGACTCACCTATCCACTGCGGCTACACCCCTCGCAACCGGGCCAGCCATGCGTTACGGTAGCTATTACCCTGGTAAACATCACTATGGTCAGACACGGACGTCCTCCCCTTGCGTGTGGGATCCGAACCCGGACACCTCGGACGGAGTTGCCTCGCGACCAGTGGGAAGTCCTGATTCCCGAGGGGGTTGAGGCTGACATGGCCGACAGCGATAACGAGAGTCCTCCGGCAGAAGATTTTGTGAGCCTAGCGGACGCGGCAGCCGCTTTGCGTGAGCAGCTTTTGAAGGCGATATCCGCGCCCGTTGCGGAAGGGCCGCGGTTCACGATTGATGAGATCGAGATGGAGTTCTCGGTCGAGCCGATTGCCGGAGCGGGCGGCCAGGTGACGTTTGGGGTGGTCAGCACCGGCAGGGATGGCAGGGGCGACGGCCCGGCAAGCCACCGAGTGAGGATCAGGCTGAGGCCGACGGATGACGAGGGCGGCCCGGTCCGTACCGGCAGAGGGTGGGATGAGGGTGACTGGCCACGGTGACCGGGCATCCACTGATGGCATTCGACTTGGCGTCAACCGCAGACACGGTCACCCGGACGATCATCGCTGTGCTCACGCTGGTGGCAGCCTTGCTGGTGGTGATCGGACTTGGCCGTGCATGGGTGGGCCGGCGGCGGGCTCAGGTCGTCATCGCGGACGTGTCTGCTGTTGAGGGCATCCCTGCATCTGCTGTCTCGGGCCTGTCACCGCAACTGCGGCAGGCGGTGCGAAAGGCCCTCCTGCGGGAAAGCACGGACGCCTCGTACTCGGTGCTGAAAACCCTGGATCAAGACATCAACGGTCGACTGTTGCGAACGCGCGGGCAGATGCGGGTGAAGACTATCGCGGCGGGTCTGCGCTCGGTGGCCGAGGACTCGCTGACAACGTTGGCAGCCGGCGTCCGCGCGGTGGCGCCGAAGGAGGCCGAAGGGCTGCTCGCGGCGCTTGGCGCCGCATTGCCGGCGCAGCGTGGGTGGGCTGTCCACGTGTTTCCGGTGCTCCGCGGCGCCGGGCAGGACGCAGAGGTCGGCGTGGCGCTGGAATTGGCGCAGCTCGGACATCCCCCGGATGCGGTGACGACGTTTTGGATCGGCTCCGGTGCGCTGCGGTCGCCAGCGAACGACGAGGCACGGGCCGATGCGATACGCGCACTGCTACATCTGCTTCTCAACCCGGCTGCGCTCTGGATCGCGACGCGATTGGTGTCACGACAGCTCGCTGAGTCCGATGTGCCAAAGCGGTGGCGGCTGCTGTCCGGGCGAAAGCTTCGCCAGGAGCTGGCCGGGTTGCAGATGCAGCTGGCAGGTCAGATGTCGCTGTACGCGGCACGGAAGCAGAAGGACTTCGACCGGGGGTTCGCCGAGCAGGCCCTGGCCGACCTGGCGGAGTCCGCGCGGCTGCTCCCGGAGTACTTCCGGCCGCATTCGACGGAGGCTGCGGTCCACGAGCGGCTCGGCTGGTCGTATCGCCGCAACGGGGACATGCAGCAGGCAGCGAGCGAGTTCGCGCGGGCCATCCGCGACTACGACGATGCGGATCGGGTGCTGGCCGCAGCCATGGGCGCCAACCCTGCGGAGCGCGAGGCGGCGCTCGGGCGGGTGCGGGTACGGCGCACGAAGTGCCGACTGCTAAGCGGTGACCGCGCTGACCTCGTCATCGCGCAGCAGGAACTCGCCAAGCTACGCCAGACGACCGGGTCGACGGCGCTGGAACTGTACAACGCCGCGTGCCTGTTCGCGGTCGCGATGGCGTCTCCAGGCCTGCCGTCGCACGAGCGGTCGCAGTACGAACAACTTGCATGGAGCCTACTCGGCCGTGCGCTGCTCGCAGAGGGCGAAGGCGGTCCGTGGGAGCTTCTGTTGACCGACGTCGAACTTGACGCCCTGGACGCGCAGCAGCGCGGCGGCTTCCGGGACGAGATAAGGATCCGGCACCCCAAGCTGACGCCCCTCGCCGGTGAGGCCGCCCTGCGGGTGATCGAAGAGGCGATGCACGCGATCGGGGTAGACCACCCGCAGCACGTGTGATGCCACCGTGCCTGTGGGCATCTCCGCCAATCACCGCATACCGCTCAGCTGCCCGTACGTCCTTGCCATAGACAATCGGAGAACCGCAAGGTTCTGAATGATGATCATGAACTGTCGAAGCATGGTCGAGTTTCGGGCAAAGATGGGGATAAGGTGGCGGAAAGTATCTGTCCAGGGACAGGGGGGACGGAGGCCAGATGCTGTGAACCGTCGCCATCCTATGGAGCGGCCGCGAGACCGGGATCTGCAAGAGGTCTTCAGGCTGATCGCTGCGAGCAAGAACGGTCTGTCGAAAGCGGAGATCGTGAAGAAGACCCATCTCCGCCACCTGGCTGTGACCGACGCGGTCCGCACATTGGTCGAGCGTGGCTTCATCGACATCACCCCGCACACCCACGACGAGCTAACGATGGATGACGCCGTCTCCATCATCCAGAGCAGGTTCTGCGTCATCGGCCTGAGAATCCTGCCGTCCGAGGTGCTGGGTGTAGTCACCAATCTGCGCTGCGAAGTGCTCCCAATCGGCGTAGCTGGTGAGGAGCTGACTGCCGTCAAGGACCTGCCCGACGGCGGACACGACGTAGAGGGCGTCGTCCAGGCGGTAGCCGAACTCACCCAACAGCTCGTGGACCAGATCCCGGAAGGGTACAGCGTGCTGGGGACCGGCGTGGAGCTAGGAGGGCACATCAAGTCCGGCACGGTCGTTTACTCACCGAACCTGCAGTGGCGTGACGTCCCTCTTCGTCAGCGGCTCGAGGAGGTGCTGCACAGGCAGCTGAACGCTGAGCAGCATGCACGGTTTGGACCGAGAGGTTCCCAAGTCATCATCGAGAATGACGCGAACGCTCTAGCGGTCGTGTCGCAGTGGTTCGGCGCCGGAAGCGAACGCACGTCATTCGCCCTGATCCTGGTCGGCGACGGCATTGGCTGCGGCCTGGTGATTAATAACGAGCTCGTGCGGGGCTTTGGCGGGATGGCTGGTGAGATTGGCCACCTCGTGATCGCACCCGAGAATCCGGGCCTTGTCTGCCGCTGCCAGAAACAGGGTTGCCTAGAGGCAATTGCGACGATTCCAACGATTCTCGAGGCCATCGTACGTGCCAAAAAGGCGAACGGTGAGGACCCCCCGGCGACGATAGCCGACGCGGTGAAGCTTGCCGAGAAGGGGGATAAGCTCGCAGAGGAGGCATTCGAAGTCGCCGGGGACGCGCTGGCGCGCGCCATCTCCTACCTGCTCAACCTGGTCAACCCCGAGGCACTCATCCTTGAGACGTATGAGCCGATGGTCACTCAGCGTCTCGTGCCGATTGTAACTAAACGCCTGCGGCGTTATTGTTTTTCAACGGTTCAAAAGGACACCGACATCCCCCAAAACCCCGCCGCCCCGGAGCGGGGCGCAAAAGGTGCCGCAGCGGTCATGATCATGGAGCTCCTGAGCCAACGTCTACCTGCGGAACAAGCTGGCCGGACAAGGCACCTAGCGGACCCGGAGCGGGGGCTGTAATGGAACGATCAGCGGCTGAGCCGATCGGGCTGGTACGAGTCAGCGCGCCGGGGGGCGGTGTTGTCGGAGGGGGCCTTCTCGTAGGCGAGCGCCACGTGGTGACCTGCGCTCACGTGGTCATGGCGGCGCTCCAGCTCGCCAAGGGCACCACCGCGCGGCCGACCGGGGCTGTCACCCTCGACTTTCCGGCGCTAGGTAATGCGAAAACTTCGGCCAGGGTCGTCTCTGACGGCTGGACCCCCATCACGGAGGACGGCAAGGGTGACATTGCCGTCCTGGAATTGGCGGGGAATCTACCGCACAATGCCAAGGTGCCGACTATCCGCGTCGCGCGAGGGACCTTGGGGCATCGCGTCATCGCGTACGGTTTTCCCCGGAACGTTGACTCCGGCATTATAGCGACGGGCAGGCTGCTCGAGAGAGTGGGCCCGGGGTGGCAGTGGATCCAGATCGGAACCGAAGGACCCGGCGCGCCGATCGAGAGCGGCTTCAGCGGTTCCCCCGTCTGGGACCGCGACCTCGGAGCGGTAGTGGGGATCATCGTCGCCCAGGACCGTCGGCCATGGGTGGAGGGCGGTGCGCAAACCGCGTGGATGATCCCGGCCGAAGTGCTGGCGCAAGCTTGGCCGCCCATGTACAAGTCGATGAAATCGCCGCTTCTGCTCGACCCGGCATTGCGTACCCATTGGGACCCGCGGGCACGGGGAGTGGAGCTTGAGGCGGAGCAGGGATGGTACTTCACAGACCGCACTACTGTTCTGCGCGAGTTGGTCAGTTGGCTCAAGGACCCACCGGACGCACACACCCGGGCCCGGGTAGTCACCGGGGGCATGGGGTCGGGAAAGTCGGCGGTGCTGGCACGGCTCGTCACCCTGTCCGACCCCCAGTACAGGCTCCACTACCACTTCCCCGCCGGAAGCACCGACGAGTCGGCAATGCCGCCGGATGGCGCGATCGACATCGCCGTGCGTGCCAGTGGCAAGACCCTTGAGCAACTTGTCGGCGTGATCGCCGACGCCGCCGACGTAACGGCCGACGACCCGATGTCACTGGTAAATGAACTGGTGCATCGCGCCCCGCTGACCATCGTGATCGATTCGCTCAGCGAGGCGTATCAGCCACTCCTGGTCGCCCGCAAATTGCTGCGGCCGCTCGCCCAGCACGGACCTAGCGCCGGGGTGCGCCTGCTCGTCGCAGCGGGGCGGGAACTGCTGGGGGCGCTCGGGTCCGGGATGAAGGTAATCGATCTTGATGAGAACATCGAATTGGATGACCTCAGTCGGTATGTCGAGCGGATGCTTCTGGGAAAGGATTCTCGCCAGAAGAGCGCCTACCGCCGAGACCCTGACCTGGCCAGAAAGGTCGCGAGAGGGGTGGCCGAACGCGCGCACCCATCGTTCCTGATCGCCCAACTGGCCGCCCGATGGCTGGCGAACAGGCGTGCGGTGATCGACACCTCGGTACCTGGGTGGAACGACTTCCCCCAGACCGTCGACGACGCGATGGACCAGTACCTCTCGCGCTTCGACGACGCCGCTGAGCGGCGCAGGATCTGCCAGTTCCTTGGGCCACTCGCCTGGGCCGAGGGCCAGGGTCTGCCGTCTGAGGTCATCTGGCCGACGGTGGCGGGGGCTCTCGCAGGCATCAGCTGTAACGACGGCGACATCCAATGGCTGCTCGACCGTGCCGCGGACTTCGTTGTCGACACCCAGACAGAAGGCGGGCCGACGTACCGGCTGTTTCATGGGGCGCTCGGCGTTTACCTGCGGCGCTCGGAGACGAAGAGCCACTCACACGAGTGGATCCAGAACAAGATGGCTGGTGCCCTGCTGCAGACAGTCCCAGTCAGAGATGGACGTAGAGATTGGCGGGCAGCGCACTCCTACGTTAAGGCGCATCTCGTTACCCACGCGATGGCCGCAGCAGAGGACCCGGCGTTCGTCTTGCTCGACACCATTTTCGTCGACCCGGGGTTCCTGCTCGCTGCCGACCCTCAGCGGCTGCTGCGCGCAGTCTCGAAGGCCAGCGGCAAGCCGGCCCGACTGGCCGCACGCGCCTTCTCCCTCACCGTCGACTACCTGCGGACCAAGCCACCGGCCGAGTGGAGCGCCTACCTGGAATTCGCCGCTAGGCGTTCCGGAGCTTACGGCCTTGCCGACCGGATCGAGGAGGATCAGTTCGACAGACCTTGGTCGGTGCGCTGGATCAAAGGGCGGACCGAGCCGGCGAACTACGTCGTCGGGCATCACGACGACTCGGTCTATGCATTGGCGATGGGCATGCTCGAGGAGCGTCCAGTCGTGGTTTCAGGTGGGGACGAGGGTCAGGTGCGTGTCTGGGATCTCGTCGGCGCCGAGCCTGTCTACGAGCCCCGTGTGGGTCACAGCGACTCGGTTACCGCTCTTGCGGTAGGCATGCTCGAGACCCAATCAATCATCGTCTCTGGGAGCAGCGATCACACTATCCGGTTCTGGGATCTCGCCACCGGGGTCAGCCTTCCAGATGAGATCATTGTCAATGGCGCCGTGCACTCCCTAGCGATCGGGACGCGGGGGGGAAGGCCGGTGGTCGTGGCGGGTATGAGCGACAACACCGTCGGGATCTGGGACCTCAGTTCGCATATGCCGGTGAGGCCACCATTGCTCGGGCACGATAACCGGGTGTACGCGGTGGCAACCGGCACAGTGGAAGGGCGGCAGATCATCGTCTCCGGCAGCCGGGATGGAACTGTCCGTGTCTGGGACCTCGACACTGGGGAACCCATAGGGCCAGCACTTCATGACCCCACCGATTCAGTGAATGCCATTGCGATCGGCGTGATTGGCGAACAGAGCGTGATCGTCTCAGGTGATGACGAATCCACGATCCTGATCTGGGATCTCGATCTCGCTACGCTCGCATCTGGGACGCAACCAACCCCTCGCAGACTGCCCGGCTGGCACCCTGACGCGGTGCATGCGGTCGCGATCGGTACGCTCGAATGGGGACCGATCATCGTCTCCGGCGGCTGGGACGGAACGGTCCGGATCTTGGATCCCAATACCGGCTGGCCGATCGGCCAGCCCCTCAAGCAGGCCCTCCCGATCCGTGCGCTTGCCTTGGGCCATGCGGAGGGCCGTCGTGTAATCGCCTTTGGTGGCGACGACAGAACGGTGCGGGTCTGGAACCCACCCACCGGCACACCAATCAGCGACGCTTCCATCGGTGAAGAGGACGCGGTCAACACGGTTGCGGTCGGCGCACTCGGCGATGAGCCGGTAGTCGCATCCGGTGCCGACGATGGCACGATCGGGCTCTGGAATCTCGACACGGGCAAGCCACTCGAGACCCAGGTCCACAGCCACCGTGGCGCGGTCAACGCCGTGTCCATCGACACGATCGGCGGGCAAACGTTGCTCGCGTCCGGTGGGCGTGATCATGCCATCAAGGTCTGGGACCTTGGCGCCGACCGGCCCAGCACGTGGCAGCCGACCGAACTCGGGGATGCGGTCAACGCGGTGACGATCGGCATGCAGTCGGACGGACAACCTGTACTTGTCACCGGCGGTGCAGACACCATGATCCGGATCTGGGATCTGACCACGGGCGCGCTGATCGGCCGTCCGTTTGTCGACCACACCGCCCCAGTCAACGCAGTGGCGCTCGCGACTCTCGGCGGTAGGATGGTCGTCGTGTCCGGGAGCGACGACGGCACTGTCCGCATCTCGGACCTCGCCAAACGCAAGCCCATCGACAGGCCGCTTACCAGCGATGCACACAAGGTTCACGCGTTGGCCGTCGGAACCCTGGGCGGCCAGCCGATCGTGGCGGCAGGTGGCACCCATTCCCTTGTGAACGTCTGGAATCTAGCCACCGGAGCCCGGCTAGGCCCGCCACTGGCTGGCCATGAAGGGCCGGTCAACTCCCTTGCGATCGGCACGCTAAAAGACCGCACGGTGCTGGCAGTGGGCGATCACACCGGGATGGTCAGGGTGTGGGACCTGAACGACCGCCGAAAGCCACTGGTCGAGGTTGATGTCGGCTTCGGCGTGCGAGCCGTCGCTTTCGGGCCAAAGTCCATGATCACAGTGGGCGGGTCACGGCTCCTGGGCATGCAGGTTCGCCGCATCGGTGACCGATCCAAGTCAGCGAGCAGAGCATGAACCCCGACGCGGGCGGTTACGACCTGCTGGCCAACCGGCAAGTCCCTGACCTTGTGCCGGAGCAGGTCGAGCGCTTCACTGTCGAAGCCCTCCGTGCGAAGCCGGTTCGCAGCTTTGACCCCCAGGCCGCACTGCATCGGTTGCGGGCCGGTGGCGAGAAGACCGTCATCGCGGTCGACATCGGCGGCGACAAGCTGATTGCGTTGTCGTACAACATTCGCGACGGACTTCTCCTGCAATTGGCCGAGGTGCTCGCCCGGCGAGGCGACGGTGGATCGGCGTACCTGGACGGACTCGAGGAGGTGGCCAATCTCGCGCGCCGCAAGACGCTCTCGGTCGGCATCTCCTTCGCCGGCCCGACCGATGGCACAAAGCTCTTGGCTGGCCCCAACCTGCCAGTCTTCACCGCAGAGCTTCATGACCGGTGTGGCGGGGATTTCGCTGGCCTCTTCCCCGCGGTCGCAGTCGCCAACGACGCCGAAGCGGGAATCATGGCCGGCGCGTTGGAGGCAGCCAAGCGCTACCCCGAGACGCAGAACGTCATCTACGTGATCAACGGAAGCGGCATCGGAGGGGCGGTGCTAACAGACAACATGATCTTCGCCGCTGAGCCAGGGCACATCCAGGTGGAGCCAAGGCTCAATCCTTTTGGCCAGCACAAGTCCTGCGGCATGGACGGGGCGACCTACGTCTGCATCGAGCTTGTCGCCGCGAGCAAGGCTGGCGTCGAAGACATATGGCTCCAGCAGAAGGGCAAGCGGCTAAATGGTAAAGAGATCGCAGCCAAGTACCTGGCTGGTGATCATATGGCGCTGGATCTCTACGAGAACTCCGCGCTAGTGACTGCCCATGCCATCAAAGGAATGGCCAGGGCGTTCGGTCTTCCCAAGGACTTTGACGGGACAGTCGTAGTTGGCCACGGTGGTATCTTCGAGGTGCCAGGCTACCCCAAGCGGGTGTGCTCCATCTTGGGGAAGGATCTACCCACTGTCCCCAGGATGCTGTTCACGAAGGACTTCAGCACAAACGCCTGTCTCGACGGCGCAGCTATCGCTGCAGCAACAAAGCGGGAACCTGACACGGCGCAATGAGCGGTCATTGTAGCTTGCGTCCTACATAGAGACGGCCACAGGTGCTGGTCACATTCACGCCAGAGGTTCCTGGCCAGAACCCGCGTGCGGCGGACGAACCTCACCCTCCCAGGCTCCCGGCCTGCCTCCGCCCATGCCCAGGCTCCGAGCCTGGCGCAGCCTAGCCCTCGAGTGCCGTCCTCACCGACCCGCGCAGACCTGCGCCGCCAGCGGGCGCAGGCCACCACAACCCCCACACCGGCCCATCCGATTCTGCCGAGACGAGTACGTTGGGCAGGCAGGTCAACTGGTACAATATCTAGTACCAATAGGCAAGGAGTCCGCCCGTGTCGATCACTGCCAGCGAAGCCCGCAAGAACCTGTTTCCGCTCATCGAGAAGGTCAACGACGACCGTACCCCGATTGAGATCACCTCGCGCCGCGGCGATGCTGTCCTGCTGTCCCGCGCGGACTACGAGGCGCTAGAAGAGACCGCGCACCTGCTCCGAGTTCCAGCCAACGCCAAGCGGCTGGTCGAGAGCCTGCAGCAAGCACTGTCCGGCCAGCGCCAAGAGCACGATCTCGCCCGGTGAGGCTGGTCTTCACCCCCCACGGCTGGGAGGACTACACCTATTGGCTCTCCGCCGACCGCGCCACCCTCAAGCGGATAAACCGGCTGATCGAAGACGCGCTGCGCGACCCCAGCGCCGGAATCGGCAAACCCGAGCCGCTGCGCCACCTGCTCGCCGGCGCCTGGTCACGCCGGATCAGTGAAGAACACCGGCTGGTCTACCTAGTGGATGACGACGACCTCGTGATCCTGCAAGCCCGGTTCCACTACAAGTAATCTCGCACAGCTGCCGCGTACGGCGTGTTCCACAGCGGGATCTGGGGCAGCAGGTTCTCGTGGCCGTCGTCAGCCTGGCGCCTGTGCGCGGAGCGCATGATCGGCCTGTTGCCGGCTGGTAGTTCCGTGGCATGATCGGCCCAGGTTCTCCCCTCTTTGGTCTGGGAGGC
>OFHK01000318.1_pt1 | contig 15142 bp, 15 predicted proteins | sample 1521951 | NCBI WGS metagenome assembly OFHK01 (sample SAMEA2468436, study PRJEB22500) | soil metagenome | biome: Glassland; feature: Farmland; material: Clay | place: Australia | collected 2013-01-31 | depth 0.55 m
TTTGATACAGCAGATCTTCAAAAACGGCCCGATCCCGCTTGAAACCTGTCGTGCTCACGTTGGCCAAGTTGTTGGATATAACACCGAGACGCGACTGCTGCGCCTCAAGGCCTGTTTTTGCTATCCAGAGTGCCGGATTCATTGCCTGCTACCTCGCTGTATCCCGTCTGCTAATTGACACTGAAGCGTTGCGACGCAACATCTATGCCAGCTGCAATAATCGATCGGATGCGGCGTCATCCTGCTTTGCCGTATTCATCATTTTCACTTGAGTCTCATATTGCCGGGCCAATTCGATTATCTTTACCATCGAATCGATTGGGTTAACATTGCTTCCCTCCAGAGCACCTGATAATAAACTGACAGTTCCGTCGGCGGCCGCAGACTTGCCATTCCTCATGTGCATTAATCCGTCTACACCCTTCGTCAGTTCTGCATTGGATGGATTTACGAGTTTGATTCGGTTGACCTCTGTCAATACATTGGCCTGTTGTCCCATAGAACGAATGGTAATGGTGCCATCCTTACCAATATCCAGCTTCTCATAAGGTGGAATGGCAATAGGCGCATCGCTGTTACCGATCACTGGCCTGCCCGCCCCATCTACCAGTAGTCCGGCACTGGATATATGCAGATCGCCCGCCCTCGTGTACGCTTCCGAGCCATCCGAAGCCTGTACAGCAATCCACCCATTACCTTTCACCGCCATGTCCAGCGAACGACCTGTTTGATCAATCGGCCCATTGCTTACATCGACACCAGGGCTTTCGGTCATCGCATAAACGCGCGATGGGTCGCCTGAGCCGAATACCGGCATGCTGCGAAATTGAGCCAAGTCCGCTTTAAATCCAGTGGTGGAAATATTGGCCAGATTATTGGTTGCGATCGCCTGCGCCTGCACCATTTGGCTCGCGCCGTTCATGGCAAGATATATCATCCTATCCATCGCTACACCTCACTTTAATGCATTCCACCATGCCCCCTGTTATTGCATATTGATCATATTCTGCGTTACTTGATTCTCAGTGGAGATCATCTTGGCATTAGCCTGATAATTGCGCTGAGCGATAATCATATTTACCAGCTGCTGAGACACATCTACATTTGATGCCTCCAGAGCTCCTGATTGAACCGTACCGAAGTTTCCGGTACCGGCCTGCCCCGCTTGAACATCGCCCGATGCGTACGTCTGGATCCAGTTTGAATTTCCTGCCTGAGCCAAGCCGTTTGGATTATTAAACCGTGCAAGAGCAACAGCCCCCAGCGTCTGCGACTGGCCGTTGGTGAAATTGGCGGAAACTATACCCGTTGAATCCACGGTAACACCGGATAACTGTCCTGTTGTGTATCCGTTCTGCGTAAGCGAATTGGCCGCCGATGTCGCACCATATTGCGTAGTTCCGGTGAAATCGACCGCCACATTCATCGCTGCCGCACCATTACCTGGCGTCCATCCACCTGCCAATGTCATCGTGGTCGGCGTCGTGGGTGATGCAAGTGACCCATCGGGATTGAATGTCATGGTCGCGGTCGACTGGGCAACTCCGTCCATGTACAGCGAAGAGGTCCAAGTATTTGCAGGAGCCGCACTTTTTACGAAATAGAACGAACCCTGGTGGGTCACGCCGAGCGAATCGTACACGGTAGTCGACGTCGAGAAGTTATAACTCGTAGGGTCCGTCGGACTCAATGGCGTGGTTACGGGTGTCGTTGCCGTGGCGTCGACATTGAGATTCATTGCAACCGAACTCGTTGCCTTCGCCGGATTTGCACCCAGATTAAGTTGCAGGTCCGACGGAGTAAAATTGGTCACGGCGCCAGTTGCGCTATTAACGTCGTACTTTTCCAATCGCTGCCCCTGCGCATTCACCACATAACCATCACGGTTGACGCTGAAGCTACCTGCGCGAGTGTAGAGGCTTTGCCCATTGTCTTTGAGCACGAAAAATCCATTACCGCTGATCGCGAGATCGAGATTGTTTTGCGTAAAATCGATGTTACCTTGACCGAAGTTTTGTTTCACATCGGTAACTTGAACGCCACTTCCGGTCGCGGTCTTACTCACACCACCAAATGACGTCGCATACAAATCTCCAAACTCCGCCTGCGAGGACTTGAACCCGGTTGTACTGGCGTTTGCCATATTGTTACCGATAGTGTCCAAGCTGGTAGACGCCGCATTCAAACCACTGAGTGCTGATTGAAATGACATTTCTAACTCCTCCTCAATTGAATTATCCGACTTGCAGAACCTGCGAAAGCGGTACTGTGCCGAGTCCGTAAAGGTTTAGTTCGATGCCGTTGCTGCTGGATGAGAGATTCACGCTGCTAACCGTACTATAGATGTTGCTGGCAACAGCCGTCGGGGTCCCATTTTCAAGAGCTTCCGCCTTGATTTGATAGGTGCCTGCTGGCAGCGCCGCGCCGTTGTTATCGGTGCCGTCCCATGAGAATGGAATCTGGCCGCTCGATTGAGTGCCAAGATTGATATTACGCACCAATTGGCCGCTTTGATCGTATATGCCAACGGCTAACTGCGATGTACTCGATGAGAGCGTTATCTGGCCGTTTACACTACCTCCTGCGGATAAATAGGCACTACTGCTTGGCGCCAATACCGTTCGCCCAACCAGTCCGGATGCTTGCAACGCCTGATACGATTGCAATGAACTCGCCAGAGTTGAAAATGATGTCTGTAGTTGCTGAATGCCAGTGGTCTGGCTTATTTGTGCTAGTTCAGACATAAACTGGCTATTATCCATCGGATTCGTGGGATCCTGATTCTTCATCTGCGTAATCATTAGCTGCATAAACGCACTGGAATCCAATGCATTGCCGCTCCCGGATGTGGTCGCATTGTTTGTGGTGCTACCAGCAGACCCACTCGAACTTGCCAGGCCAAGTTGCTGCAACATGGCATAATTATTATTGACAGTCGTCATAATGCGGAGCCCTCTACCTTTACTGGCCTAAAGTCAACGTTTTCAGCATCAACTGCTTCGCCGTATTCATCACTTCGACATTGGTCTGATATGAACGCGATGCAGAGATCATATTTGCCATCTCATCAACGACGTTTACGTTTGGCATATATACATAACCCTTCGAGTCTGCCAAAGGATTGTTTGGTTCATACACCTGTTGCAATGGAGCATTGCTCTGGACTATGCCGCGAACCTGGACTCCGACCGCGTCGCCGCCGTTGTCGCTGGCCTCATTCATCATTGCGGAAAATACTGGCTCACGCGCACGATATGTCTGGCCAGTACTGCTGCTCACACTATTCGCGTTCGCCAGATTACTTGCCGTCACGTTCAGGCGTACCGTTTGGGCGCTAAGCGCCGAACCGGCAACATCAAATATCTTGAACATAGACATAGTCAGGCTCCTTTAATCGCTTCACGTAATCCTTTGATACTTTCATCGACGAAATGCAGCGTCGACTCATATTGCAGAGCGTTCTTCATATAGGCTGCTTTTTCGGTATCGACATCGACGGTGTTGCCATCGACCGACGGCTGCGTCGGCATGCGATAGAGCAATTGAGGTGACGCAAGTGTTCCACTGGAACCGATGTCATTACTGTGAGTCATCCGTAATGTCCCGGCTCCCTGATGATTCTGGTACTCGCTCAAGACCGATTTGAAATCGATATCACGCGCTTGGTAATTGGGTGTGTCCGCGTTCGCCAGATTCGACGCTAGCACCTCGGAACGAGCGGCGCGCAGTTTAAGTGCCGCTGCGCTTATCCCCAGAAAGTTGTCGATAGTTGTCGGCATGGTTGTGCCTCATGAGCAGGTTTTGCCTTACTCAAGCAATGTGTATGCCATAACAACTATGACATTAATATCAATAAGTTATGATAATAGACAACCGAAACGTAACCAGAAGCGGCAATAAATTGCCTGTCAACACGGCAAACTTGGGAGGTGTTTCGGGGTGGATCACAGGATTCCGTCAAAAAAACGGCACACGTAGTTCAAAGAATGGCGCCCCGGATACGATTCGAACGTACGGCCTTCCCCTTAGGAGGGGGATGCTCTATCCAGCTGAGCTACCGGGGCTGCACTGTGCAGTAACAGTCAAATCACTCGAACGGCGATTTTGGAGAAAAGTTAATGGTGGAGCCGAGGGGGATCGAACCCCTGACCTTCGCATTGCGAACGCGACGCTCTCCCAGCTGAGCTACGGCCCCATGATGCGACGATTGTCTGCGAGGTAAACCTCGTTGCAACGGGGCTAAATATACCACAGTGGATGCCGAATCCATACGCAGAGATGCATTACTGCTATCGTTCACGAGCATCCATGAGCACCGTGAAATACCATAAAATATCGTTTAAATTCGTTATGTTATAACATAACAACTTGCCGGAATGGACGAGTGCCTAATGCCTAGGTCGGCAGCAGCCGCATTGGAACATGCGTCCCAGACCGCGGCACCCCGCCGTCTGGGGCACAATCGCTTGAGGTGGTTCCGATGTCGCCGCTCCAGGCGGCCACGTGCTGGCAATCCCCCACATCAGTCCACTGCATCAGTCCACTGCATCAGTCCACTGCATCAGTCCACTGCATTTTGCCGGGTTTCACCAAGATGCGGCGACCCGTGAGTTGCGTGCCGTAGAAAAAATCCCACGATCCCTGTTTATTGGAGATGATTTTTGGTTTCAAACCGATACGGGGCGGAAACGATATCATCGGCACGTTGAATCAATACCCGCGCCTCCCACCGCATATGTGTACGCACACAGACGGGCAGCATCCCGCCCCCCTGATACTCGCCATTTCCCACAGACTTCATCAGAAAGCGGTTGTATCCCATATCCATGTCGACGCCACGAAAGTCGACGGCAACGTATCGGATACCCTTCACGTTGGTTCGTACCACGATATGTAGCGGTTCTACCAACGGAATCGAGCGAGGCAGTATGCTTAATGACACGCTACCGATATCTGCCTGAGTCGTGCCGCACGCTCCCTTGTGCAGATTACACGAAGCATCGAGCGTCATATCTACGATAAGTAGCTTCTGGCGACTATACTTGTACTTATATCCTGCCGTGGTAATGGCAATACCAAACAACAATACAGCGATTATCCATAACCATTTTTCGCTTCTCTGCACGATAATCACCCGGTATAAGTAATGCGCGCATCGTCGAACATCGGTCAGACGTGGCACAAATAATGCGCGATCGATGTGAGAACATCCGCCGCCATATTGCTATCCATCGTACCAGGCTGCAAGCCATAGACACGATCCGCTGAACGCAGCGTCAGCACCCGTTTCCAGAACCGGAGCTTCAATAAACTCTAGTTGGGAATCAAGCGACGGGGAGAGATCGGTATAGTACGACGAGATATCTAGGCTGGCACCAAGGCAACGCTCACTTGGCCGATAATTTGAATATTACCTATGCTTGGTATATCAAGCTTTCCTCAAGGTGTGGCCACCCAAATTCGGCGCCGTCGCCTTCCCGCTCTGCGTATACAGTTCGCCACCGTCACCCGTGCCGCCCAGCAGGATGGACAGCGCCTGCTGGGTAACTCGCCGGCTACTTTCCAGAAGCTTTCCATTGACAAGATTTTGTTTTTCACAGGCGAACACCTTTTCCTTCAAGGACTCCCACGCCTGCTCCAGTGTCTTGCCCGCTGGCTGGCACTGCTGCAATGCCTCGCCAATACCGTGCAGGTCGGCGCTCATGCCTGCGTGGCCCAAAATACCGCTATTGCGCCGGTAACATGCCTCCAGTTCGTCAATCAAGAGGCGCTTTTCTTCGACAATCCGCTCCAGTCCTTCGCTGTCCCTGTTTGCGACGTACTCATTCTCGGCTTCCAATACCGATAGCAGGCGCCCCGCCAATCCCTCTTGCTCAAGAAGCAATTGACGTAGTGCGCCGCAATCGAGCCCGCGAGTCATGACTTACGCTGCAATTGCTGTTCGAATCCGGTCATCTTTGCCGCAATACGTTTCGGGTTGACCTCGTAGCTGCCATTCTGGATGGCCTGCCGAATCGTATCCACGCGTTGCGGGTCCACCACCGGCAGCTGCGCCAGATTGCTCTCCAGCGTGCGCAGCCTTGCAGCGGTATCGGTCAGGCTAACGGTGTCGACTGTCGATGGCCGCCCGGTTTGCTGTTGCGATACCGTGGGTTCGCTACGAGCAACCTGAACCTGAGAGCCTTCCGTTGCCCGCTGACTCTGGTTGCCGGGTAACCCGGATATATTGTTGATCGACATGATAATCTCCTTTCCGCTGCATCCACTATCGGCCGCCCGCAGAGAAACTTTAGCTCAAAATTGTACCTGTACGACCCCCGCCGACACCACAGTCCCCTGGACCACTCTGTGAGACGAGAGGTTGCGGACACGAATAACGTCTCCGACCGCGCCATCGGTCAATGCAATCCCCGCCATCTTTACCTGGATCCCGCCGCCTTGTGCCATGAGAACGACATGATCCCCACGCTTGATAGTAATAGGGAGTCGCAGTAGTGCGGGACGTAATACGGTGCCAGCTGTGACGGAGTACTTCAGCAGCATCCCATTAATTTTATTAATATCAACAAGATACCCCTGCGTCATACGAGCCACATCCTTATTGACAAGCGCGACATCGCTACTCGATAGCGCTGTACCGCGACTCATTGGATAACGCGCGACCAACACCGGCCGGATCAGAGCCACGGACGCCTGCACATAAAGAGACCAGGGATTACTAACATCCGTACAACCCACCCCCACGACCGTGTCACCGACCGTATTCTGACCTGGCGGGGTAAACACCCGGAGTTTCGTCCGGCAAGCCGCAAGTCTGAGCCGTGGATCAGGTGGAGTCACCGCCACCTTCAGCTGACCGGCCTTGGAATTTCCGTTTTGCTGGACCAAGTAGCTGCGCACAGCTACCACGACGGCGTTCAGGGGCTGAATACCTTCGGCGTGTACGGCCTGCACCCAGCTTCCGGCCACCACCGCAGCCGCAACGACCCAAGCGGCGATCCCCAGTCTCGCCCACTTTTGACAGAAGTCCATTGCTCTCGCATTAAAGCGCCGACATTTTGACACCTTGGGCCTCACAATTGGCGATGCCATATAATTCTGCTGTTAACCATTTTTCCTCATTAATTAATCAGTTAGCATACTATTCTTAGAGCGGCCATCATGATTTTGTGACACAATTAAAAAATCAGGTGGATACGCAGGATACAGGCAATTTATGTGCCGCTTCCACCGAAGCTAAGGTCTAGCGGCGTTTAGCCGATATCATCACTGACAACGGGCACAATCTGCGGAGACGACTATGGCAGGCGTACTTGACGGAGTAAACCAGCGTACCCGTTTGGCCGGACACAACCGCCTGGAGCTGCTCCTATTCCGCTTGGGAGGCAGGCAGCGCTTTGGGATTAACGTTTTTAAGGTACAGGAGGTGATTCAATGTCCACCTCTTACTAAGGTACCGCATGCTCACGCCGTCGTCCGCGGCGTCGCCACTTTGCGCGGCAAGACAATAACGATCATCGACCTAGCCCAAGCAATTGGCCGTCCCGCCATTAGCGATACGTCACAAGCGTACATTATCATCACCGAATACAACCGTGCAGTGCAGGGTTTCCTGGTAAGCAGCGTCGACCGCATCATCAATATGAATTGGGAAGAGATATTACCCCCTCCAAAAGGCACCGGCCACAACTACATGACCGCAGTAACTCATGTGGATAAGGATCTCGTGGAAATCATCGACGTAGAAAAGGTACTGGCTGAGGTTATCCATATTGACGAAACGGTAAATAATGATCTCATCGAAGACAGTCGTCGCGAACTTCACGAACAACCGCACAAGATACTAGTCGCAGACGACTCAAGCGTCGCGCGCAACCAAATTAAACGCACACTCGATCAAATTGGAGTCGAGACAATTCTTGCGAAGGATGGACGTGAAGCGCTAAATCTTCTCAAAACAATGGCTGAAAGTACCACTCCAATAACTGAACAAATAAGCATGGTAATTTCTGATATAGAAATGCCCGAGATGGATGGCTATACGCTGACGACGCAAATTCGCGCGGACAGCCGGTTAAAAGATTTATATATAATACTGCACACGTCGCTAAGCGGTGTATTTAATAATTCACTTGTTGAAAAAGTTGGCGCCAATAAATTTATCGCAAAATTCAAACCCGATGAATTAGCCGGCAGTGTCATTGAACGACTCAAGCAAACGACTTAGTCGCACAGTGTAACTTTTCCCGCCATCGCCCGTGGAATATACGTCAGATACCCGTGTTATACCGAAACGCTAGCACAACACCATTATTTTCCGTAAGTACGAAAATCCTCATGTCCGAGACTCTGAAGTGACAACAAATCAGATTGCATCAAACGAATACGAAGAATTCCGTCGATTTCTAGAAGATGCCTGCGGCATAGTCCTGGGCGACAACAAACATTATCTAGTCACTAGTCGGCTTAACCGTTTGATGCGTGAATTCAACATCAACACCTTCAGTGAGCTAATGCTTCAGCTGAAACAGCAACGTCACTCCAAATTGCGAGAACGCATTGTTGATGCGATGACCACCAACGAAACGATGTGGTTCCGTGATCGATATCCATTCGACATTCTTACTAACGCAATTTTTGCCGAGTTTAGCAGCCTGCGCTTGCGACAGCTGCGCATATGGTCAGCAGCATGTTCATCCGGCCAAGAACCATACTCAATAGGCATAACTATTCAAGAATATCTGGCAAGCCGTCCCGGTTCGTTGCCGGCCAATTTGCAAATCATCGCCACCGACATTTCTCCCTCCATGCTTGGGGATGCCAGTGTTGCGCAATACGACAAAATGTCGCTCTCTCGAGGTATGTCAGAAGAGCGAGTAAAGAGATTTTTTTTACCAAAAGGTGACCGATGGGAGGTTCGCCCGGAAATCCGCAATAGAGTGTCATTTCGTGAATTGAATCTTATGCAGAGCTTCGCTCCACTGGGGAAATTTGATATCGTATTTTGTAGAAATGTCCTGATATATTTTTCATCCGATCTGAAAAAAGACATCCTTAACCGCATCGCACAAACGATGAATCCTCGAGGTTATTTGTTTCTTGGCGGCTCCGAATCCCCTACTAGCTATGTAGATATGTTTGAAATGGTACGTACCACGGCTGGTGTTGTTTACCGGTTAAAGGAAGGCTTTCGTTGAGTTGCCGTATGTCCTTTGCCTAACCAGCCGCCAATCTGCTATATATTAGTTCATTCACGATATACATCTTCTTCGCTACTACTCGAGCAGTCACCGAACTGACAGTAATCTGGCGTCGTTAATCAGAATAGGTCGCCAACAGAAGGAGACCGCTCTTTGATGCACTGAGTTGCATCCATATTCAGCTCCATTTCCAGCCTAATTAAGTCAGCCGGAGGAATCTGGACATGGCAACGGAGAACAAAAATTCAACTATAGGCCGGCCACTTGTCTTTGGGGAAGTGCTATTTGATCACTTTCCCGATGGTAGTCGTGTGCTGGGCGGAGCACCGTTCAATGTCGCCTGGCATCTGCATGGATTTCAAGTTAAGCCTCTATTCGTCAGCCGAATCGGTGATGATATTCCCGGCCGAGAGGTACTGGAAAAGATGGCACTCTGGGGAATGGATACTCGTGGTGTGCAACGAGATCAGTCACATCCAACAGGCGCCGTGCAAGTGTCGCTTCTCAATGGTCAACCTAGTTTTGAAATTTTACCGGAACAGGCCTATGACTATATTGAACGCGCGCCTGTAGCAAATATTCTTGCTAAGGATAAATTCGCAGTTCTCTATCATGGCAGCCTTGCTGCCCGTGGCGCGGTCACTCAACAAACTCTCCATTGGCTGAGTGACACAACCACCATTCCTGCGTTCGTCGATATAAACCTCCGTGCACCTTGGTGGACTCAGCAGGAAATTCGCTGGAATCTGCATAATGCACGCTGGCTCAAATTGAATAGCGACGAATTTAGCCAAATCGCAGGCGACCCTCCTATTTCACGTCGATTGGAAGCTGCTCATGCATTACTAAATGCATTCGGAGTAGATTTGCTAATCATAACTTTAGGAGCGGAAGGCGCATTGCTGGTCACCGATGTAAACGAACTATCCGCTCCCCCGTCACCGATTAGCGATATCGTCGACACCGTCGGCGCGGGCGACGCTTTCTCCGCTGTCACATTGTTCGGGCTACTGCACGGATGGGAGCCCGTTCGTATTCTTAATAATGCGCTCGACTTTGCGGCAGAAATATGTCGCATACGCGGCGCCACCGTGCTTGATTGCAAATTCTATCAGGACATATTGCAGCGCTGGGATAACCGATACCCGTAAGTGAGGAGAGTCGATTGTATATTATGCTAATCAGCGTCCACGGTCTCATCCGGGGGCACAATCTTGAGTTGGGTCGCGATGCAGATACCGGCGGCCAAACGAAATATGTTGTTGAGCTTGCGCGTGCTTTGGCGGAACACCCCGACGTCAGTCAAGTTGACCTGATAACCCGCCAGGTGCTAGATCCGAAAGTAAACAGCGACTACGCCGTATCCTGTGAACCGATCTCACCCAAAGCGAATATCATACGATTACCATTCGGACCACGCCGCTATCTTCGCAAAGAGGTTCTGTGGCCATATCTCGACTCAATGGCCGATCAAGCACTCAAACATATACGCCGCATTGGTCGTGTTCCTGACGTCATTCATAGCCATTATGCTGATGCCGGTTATGTGGGGGCCCGATTAGCCGGTCTTCTTGGCGTACCATTAATCCACACGGGCCACTCGCTGGGACGCGAAAAACGCCGGCGCCTGGTCGATCAAGGAGTGCCGCCACATACTATAGAGACGCAATACAACATGAACCTCCGCATAGAGGCCGAGGAACTCGCCATGGACGTGGCCAGCTTGGTTATCGCGAGTACGCAACAAGAGGTCGAGACACAGTACTGCCATTATTCCAACTACCAGCCGAGGCGCATGCAAGTCATCCCTCCCGGCACGGATCTCAGTCGATTCCATCCACCCAAGGGCCTCTTTGTTGACAGTCCCATACGACAGGAGTTAGCCCGTTTCCTACGTGATCCCCGCAAGCCCGCGATATTGGCTTTGTCGCGTCCCGACGAGCGCAAGAATATTTCAGCACTGATACAGGCATATGGTGAAAATGAACAATTGCGTGAAAAAGCCAACCTCGTGATCATTGCCGGAAATCGTGACGATGTCAGCACGATGGATAAAGGCCCGCGACAGGTGCTTACTGAATTGATGTTGCTAATCGACAAGTATGATCTATATGGTAGCGTTGCATATCCAAAACATCATCAGGCCAACGACGTTCCAGAATTATTCCGTATCGCTACTCGTAGTCGCGGCGTTTTTGTCAATCCGGCTCTAACTGAACCATTCGGATTGACGTTAATAGAAGCTGCCGCCAGTGGTTTGCCGATTGTCGCCACCGAAGATGGAGGCCCACGCGACATCATCAATCATTGCAAGAATGGATTATTGGTAGATCCTCTGGACGCCGACGCCATGGGAGAATCGATACTCAGTACGCTAGCGGAGGAGAAACGTTGGCGCCAATGGTCCAGCAGTGGTGTAAAAGGTGCACACCGGCACTACTCGTGGCATGCTCATGTCACGACCTACATAAAAGCGCTACACCGCCTTCTCGGTCGTGGGCACCGCACCCGCATCATCGCTCCCACCAAAAGTCGCTTACCAACTATAGATCGCCTGGTTCTATGTGACATCGACAACACACTGCTCGGCGATGACGATGCCCTTTATACCCTACTACAACGGATTGAACAAAATGCCAATATGGGTTTCGGCGTGGCTACTGGGCGTCATATCGATAGTGCATTAAAAGTGCTTAAGGACCACAACGTACCTATGCCTGATCTTATGGTGACATCGGTCGGGACTGAGATCTATTACGGCCGACAACTGCAACCGGATAATAACTGGCGCAGGCATATCGACTATCGCTGGCAACGTGAGCGTCTTCAACAGATGTTGGAGGGTATACCAGGTCTCAAATTACAACCAAACGAAAGCCAACGGCAGCATAAGGTGAGTTACTTTATAGATCCCGATAAGGCTCCGCCCATTCGGAATATCGTGCGCCATCTGCGAAAGTGTGGACTATCGGCTAACCTTGTATATTCGCATCAGGCATTTCTAGACGTGTTACCCATTCGAGCGTCAAAAGGCCAAGCTGCGCGCTATATTGGCGCGAAATGGGGCATCCCTCCTGAACGCATGCTCGTCGCAGGCGACTCTGGCAATGACATCGAAATGCTCCGAGGTGACACTTTGGGTGTGGTAGTCGGAAATTTCAGTGCGGAATTGCGCCACTTGCGCGGTGAACCGCGAATATATTTTGCCTCCGGCCACTATGCTTGGGGTGTTCTTGAGGGACTCGAGCATTACGCCTTCTTAAATCACAAACCACGGGCCGACGGAGGAGACAAAACGTGATTGAAACACTCGCAGAATATTTACGTGAGCATCGCGACACCGTTCACGCCCTATTGCGCCACTATTTGGGCGTCGGCCGCCCTTTTCTGTTACGTTCTGATTTGCGAGACCATTTTGATGAGTTCTGCGAACAATATGGTCATCCTGACCTGGAGCGTTCAGATCTGGCTCATCTCATATCCGTCACCCAGGAAGCCGCTTTAGGTCAACCCTGGATATATCTAGCGGTGCGCCAACGTATCGCGCGTTGGAGCTACGTTCGTTTCCACATTGACACCATGAACTACGAAGAAGTCGGTACCGCCGAATTTATGGCCTTCAAAGAACATCTGCGCAACGGTCATGAACATCGGGATGATTGGGTTCTGGAGATCGATCTTGGCCCATTCAATCGAGAGTTTCCTAAACTTCAGGAATCGCGTTCGATCGGGCGTGGTGTTGAATTTCTCAACCGCCGCCTCTCCAGTCAGCTATTCCGTGAACTTGGACGCGGCAATAAGGATCTGGTCAATTTTCTTTGTGTTCATCAGTTTCAAGGTCGGCAACTAATGCTCAATGACCGAGTGCGCGATCTTACGAGTCTGCGTCAGGCGATACGGCGTGCCGAGGATTATCTCGCGACACAGGACGATAGTGCTGAATGGGATGTCGTCGGGCACACACTACAACAGTTCGGCTTCGAACCCGGATGGGGGCGTACCGCCGAGCAGATCCAAGCCAGCTTCGGCCTGCTTTCAGATATTCTGGAGGCGCCGGCACCGGAGACAATCGAACGCTTTCTCGGCCGTATTCCAATGATTTTTAGTCTTGCGATTCTCTCGCCGCACGGTTACTTCGGACAATCCAACGTATTGGGTTTACCGGATACGGGAGGGCAGGTGGTATACATCCTGGACCAGGTTCGCGCTCTGGAGAAGGAAATGCGGAGACGCGTCCATGAGCAGGGTCTGGACATTACACCACAAATACTGGTTATCACCCGTCTAATCCCCGAGGCGGGCACCACCAGTTGTAATCAGCCCGTCGAACCGATTATCGGCACGGAAAACGCACGGATTATTCGCATTCCCTTCAGAGCTGACAACGGAGAAATCGTACCGCAATGGATTTCACGTTTTGAGGTATGGCCATATCTCGAAGGGTTCGCCAATGAAGTGGAAAATGCCATCCTCGCGGAACTGGGTGCGCGCCCCGACCTTATCATCGGCAACTATTCTGACGGAAACTTGGTAGCGACGCTGCTATCGCAGCGACTGCACGTTACTCAATGTAATATCGCACACGCACTCGAAAAGACGAAATATCTGTACTCTGACCTCTATTGGCAGGAAAACGAAGCGCAATATCATTTTTCCAGCCAATTTACCGCCGATCTGATATCGATGAATGCAGCCGATTTCATCATCACAAGCACCTATCAGGAGATTGCGGGTACTCGCGACAGCGTCGGCCAATACGAGAGCTACGCCGCGTTTACCATGCCGCAACTCTATCGAGTCGTTGATGGCATTGATGTTTTCGATCCAAAATTCAACATCGTATCGCCGGGCGCCGACAATGAAATTTACTTTCCGTACAACGATGACTCCCGTCGTTTAAACAGTCTACGCAATGAGCTTCAGGAGCTTATTTACGGTCAGACAAACGAAAATTCACGGGGGACTTTGGCCCAACACGACAAGCCGCTTCTATTTACCATGGCGCGCCTCGACAACATAAAGAATATTACAGGTCTAGTGGAATGGTACGGCAGGAACGAGACATTACGTTCCGCCACCAATATGTTGGTCATTGGCGGCCACATAGACCCCGGGCGATCGGGTGATCACGAAGAACAACTGCAGATCGAGCGTATGCACGCGCTGTTTGACCAATACGGCTTGGATGAACAAGTACGCTGGCTAGGCGTACATCTGGATAAACAATTGGCAGGCGAGTTATACCGCTACATCGCCGATAGCCGTGGAGCATTTGTACAACCTGCGCTGTTTGAAGCTTTCGGTTTGACGGTAATCGAAGCGATGAGCTCTGGCCTGCCGACCTTTGCCACCTGTTATGGAGGTCCGCTGGAGATTATCAAGGATGGTGTCTCCGGCTTTCATATCGACCCCAACCACGGCGATGGCGCGGCGGATATCATCGCCACATTTTTCAATCGTTGTGGTACCGAGCCAGGGTATTGGGAGCGTATATCCAAGGCATCGATACAGCGAGTGCAGAGCCGATATACCTGGGAAATATATGCCGAACGAATGCTGACTCTGTCATGCATTTACGGTTTTTGGAAATACGTGACGAATCTGGAACGGGATGAGACGCGTCGCTATCTGGAAATGTTCTATGGCCTCCAATTTCGCCGTTTGGCATCGACCGTCCCGCAAACCGACAACGACTAAAGCCATCATTACCCAAATTCATTAATTTAGTGAAGATACCTACGGTTCCGCCGGGGGACTCTCCAGGTTTGACCTATACGGCGCTCGCCCTTGACTAGAGAACGGGCCTCATAGATGGAGAAGCATCAGCGCAAACCCTCCGTGTTGAATTGCGTCCAATAGGTATCCGTTTCTCGCTATATTTGCACTCGTAGTTGACACGCTTCCGTCGAGTCAGGTTGTGTTGCTTTGTAGCCTGAGCACTT
>OFHK01000319.1_pt1 | contig 15103 bp, 12 predicted proteins | sample 1521951 | NCBI WGS metagenome assembly OFHK01 (sample SAMEA2468436, study PRJEB22500) | soil metagenome | biome: Glassland; feature: Farmland; material: Clay | place: Australia | collected 2013-01-31 | depth 0.55 m
TGTACGGCACCGTCCGTTTCGAGTGGGGAACGGGAGCGGGGCTCGATTTTTCCGTTCACGTGTTGCGCCAGCCATTGAAGGCCGGCAGTGCCCAACTGGCTTCGATCGCCCCGGTATGGATGCACGGCGTGCCGGGAGTCGATTTAGGGCCGGTGCCTATCAACACCGGAGCCGTACCGTTTCGTTTCGGACCACCGCTTGCCAGACGGTTGCTGGCAGAACTGGAAAAGGGAATGTATCCGACCTTGACTTACCCTGACTGGTCGGACGGAAGGGACCGCGTGACGGTTCGCATCGCGTCGCTCAACGTGCAAACCGCTCTGGGGGAGTTCCTGCGCTGTGTCACCCAACTGCTGCCATACGGTTTCGATGCAGTGAAATCGACGGAGATCCATTTCGCATTCGGCGGTATCGCCATTGCGCCGGCAGCCGCGGCCGACCTCGACCGGGTCGCCACCTATCTGAAGGCTGCCACCGGCGTCCGCGAGGTAAAGATCACCGGCTATGCGGATAGTGTCGGTTTCCGTCGCTATAACGAGCGCCTGAGCCGGAAACGGAGCGAAGCGGTAAAGAACTATCTCCTGGCCAAAGGGGTAAAGCATGTGAAGTTCCTCATTGCCGGTTTTGGCGAGGGTAAGCCGCAGGTATCAAACCGTAGCGCACAGGGGCGCGCGGAAAACAGGCGCGTAATGGTCTATCTCGTCAAATAGCCCTCTCCTGCCAGCCTCGGGTATAATTACCCGTCTTATGACCCCCGCATGACGGGGGCTGGCCAATATCCTGGGGAGTTTCCGCATGTCCGGCGTCAAGAAAGTGGTCCTGGCCTATTCCGGTGGCCTCGATACCTCCATTATTCTCAAGTGGTTGCAGGATAAATACGGCTGTGAGGTGGTGACTTTCACCGCCGATATCGGCCAGGGTGAGGAGGTGGAGCCGGCGCGCGCCAAGGCCCAGGCGATGGGGGTCAAGGAGATCTACATCGACGATCTGCGGGAAGAATTCGCCCGTGATTTCGTCTTTCCCATGTTCCGCGCCAATACCGTCTACGAGGGCGAATACCTGCTGGGCACCTCCATCGCCCGCCCCTTGATCGCCAAGCGCCTGGTCGAAATCGCCAATGAAACCGGGGCGGACGCCATTGCCCACGGCGCTACCGGCAAAGGCAACGACCAAGTGCGTTTCGAGCTGGGTGCCTATGCGTTGAAACCCGAGGTGAAAGTGATCGCCCCCTGGCGCGAATGGGATCTCACCTCGCGCGAAAAGCTGATGGCCTACGCTGAAGAGCACGATATCCCAGTCGACTTTGCCAAAAAGGGGAAGAAATCGCCCTATTCCATGGATGCCAATCTATTGCATATCTCCTACGAAGGCGGAGTGCTCGAAGATCCGTGGGCGGAACCGGAAGAGGATATGTGGCGCTGGACCGTTTCGCCGGAGAACGCTCCGGATCGGGCGACCTACATTGAATTGACCTACCGCAAGGGCGATATTGTCGCCATTGACGGCAGGGAAATGACGCCGGGACAGGTGATGGCTCATCTGAACAGCGTGGCCGGCGCCAACGGTATCGGCCGTGCAGACATCGTGGAAAACCGTTATGTCGGAATGAAATCCCGCGGTGCCTATGAGACGCCCGCCGGTACCATTATGCTGAAGGGACACCGCGCCATTGAGTCGCTCACGCTGGATCGGGAAGTAGCGCACCTGAAGGACGAGCTGATGCCGCGTTATGCGTCGCTGCTTTATAATGGCTACTGGTGGAGTCCGGAACGCAAAATGTTGCAGGAGATGATCGATTCGTCTCAAGGGCATGTTAATGGCGTAGTGCGTCTGAAGTTGTATAAGGGCAACGTGATCGTGGCTGGACGCAAATCGGAACGGGACTCGCTGTTCGATGCCAATATTGCAACTTTTGAGGATGACAAGGGCGCCTATAATCAAAAGGACGCGGAAGGTTTCATCAAGCTGAACGCCCTGCGCATGCGCATCGCCGCCAGACACGGGCGCTGAGCGGGTTGCGGAGCCGATGCGAGGGAGAGCATTGAGCGCGGCGGAATTCAGAAAGGGGTTCTTGTCCCTGATATTGCTGGCATGGGTGGTGCCGCCGGCAGTGGGGCTGGCTTTTCTTGTCGTGGCCGGCGTATTCCGGCCGAACCAAGTGGTTGCTATCCTCGGATATGTGCCTTTTGCGCTTTACTTGGCCACGACAACCATCGTCCCTTTACTGATCTTCGATTGGTTTCAGCGGCCGTTTTACCACTTACTGGATTCGCATGGAACGCCCGACGAGGCGGCATTGAACAGTATCTACCGCTTTCCCCGCCGTTTCTGGTTCGTGTTTCTCATCACCGTGTTGATTGGCCCCAGCGTCACCCTGCTGGCGGCCCATCAAGCCATAGGCTTCGAGGCCACCGGGCTCGATTGGTGGCGGATCCACTTTATCGCGATCATTGTTTCGATTGTCGTCGGGTTGCCGATATTCTTTCGCGCGCTCGACCATTTCGGCCGAGCCGTCTCAGGTATCGTGTTGGCACGTCCGCAAGTAACGATTCAGCTCAAAATATTTCTAGTCGCGTCGCTGGTTCCTCTGTTTATCGATACGGTACTTACCGAGTATTCGTGGTCGCGCACGGGCACTTTTTCCCTGGAGGAATTCTCCCTGTGGCTGTTCCTGGCTTTGCTGTCGGTCGCCACCAGTCTGTTCTTCTTGCGTAGCTTCCGCCAGTCATTGCAACCATTGCAGGCATTGGTGACCCCTGGACACGACCCATGCACGCTTAATATTGAGCGGCTGCGTGCGCAATCGACCGATGAACTGGGTGTGTTGACCAACGCATACCGCAGCCTGTTGCAGCACCACCTGACCATCGAACAGCAACTGCGCGAGTCGGAATCAAAGCTGAATAATCTGCTCGATAATATGCAGGACACATTCTACCGTACCGATTCGGAAGGGCGCATCACATATATCACACCGATGGCAAAGAAGGTGGTGGGCTATGCTGTTGAGGAATTAATCGGTACCAAGCTGTCGGATCTCTATATGGATAGCGGAAACCGTGATCATTTCCTCGAAGAACTCGCTGCCAACGGCGGCAGCGTGGAGAACTACCCGACTGAACTGCGTCATCGCAACGGCGGTTCTGTGTGGGTGTCGACGAACGCCCATTTTTACCACGACACGACTGGTGCCGTTAGCGGCGTAGAAGGGAATGCTCGCGATATTTCTCGGTTGAAGCTCGCCGAACAGGCAGCCTATACGGCCGAGCAGCGTGCCATCGTTACCCTGCAATCGATTGGCGACGGCGTCATTACCACGGACATCGATGGACTGATTGATTACATCAACCCGGTCGCCGAACGTCTGACAGGATTTGAGCACGGTGAAGCAATCGGCAAGTATTATCTCGACGTCTTACGGCTGGTAGACGATGTTACGGGAGAAAATCTGGACGACCTGATAAAGATTTGCATGCGAGATGACGGTGTTCCTGTTCATGCGGATGATGGCGTTCTGACACATTCCGACGGCACTGCCTATAACATCAATGTGACCGCCGCACCACTGCGCGATGTCGAGTTCGATATTGTCGGAGCAGTGCTGGTGCTGCACGATATTACCGAAGTAATGGGTATTGCACGGCAACTTAGCCACCAGGCCAATCACGACATGTTGACAGGTCTGACGAATCGGCGCGAGTTTGAGCGGATATTGGAGCGCGCAATCAAGGTGGCGCGTATAGGCCAGGCCAGACATGTCCTTTTGTATATGGATCTCGATCAGTTCAAACTGGTCAACGATACCTGTGGTCATCGTGCCGGTGATGAGCTGCTGCGTCAGCTCACAACGTTGCTGAACAAGCGCGTTAGGGAGTCGGACACGCTGGCGCGTCTTGGCGGCGATGAATTCGGCCTGCTGCTTGATGGTTGTTCGGTAGATCGAGCGCTTATTATAGCGGACGATGTTCGTCAACTGGTGAAGGACTTTCGCTTCGTCTGGCAGGATAAGACTTTCGATATCGGAATGAGCGTCGGCGTCGTCGCGATCGATGAAGATAGTGGGCGTCTTTCCGATGTAATGAGTGCGGCTGACACTGCATGCTATGTTGCAAAAGATCGCGGCCGAAATCGTGTCCATGTATATGAACGCAATGACCGTGACGTCGTTCATCATCATGGAGAAATGAACTGGGTACACCGCATAACCCAGGCGTTCGAGGATGAGCGTCTTACGCTTTATGCGCAGCCCATCATGTCGCTAGCTGACGGTCAACGGAATATCACCCATTATGAAGTTTTGATGCGCATGCTTGGGTCCGATGGGGAGTTGATCCTCCCGATGGCTTTTATTCCGGCAGCGGAACGTTACAATCTTATGCCGACGCTTGACCGCTGGGTATTGCGGACTACGCTCGGCATGCTGCGTGAGGCACAGGGACCACGCGATAACATTCCAATCATTTGCGCCATCAATCTTTCCGGCCAATCGTTGGGCGACGACCATTTCCTTGATTTCGTTGTGACCCAAATCCATGAGTACGATGTGCCGCCTCAGAATATATGTTTTGAGATAACGGAAACTTCGGCCATTTCCAATTTGACGCGGGCCATGCGCTTCATTGATGTGCTGACAGGCATGGGTTGCTGCTTCGCGCTTGATGATTTTGGTAGCGGCGTCAGCTCTTTCGCCTACCTAAAGAATCTGCACGTCGATTATTTGAAAATCGATGGTGGTTTCGTTAGAGACATGCTCAGTGATTCAGTCGATCGCGCCATGGTGGAATCGATAAATCAAATCGGGCACGTGATGGGGCTGAAAACCATTGCGGAATTTGTCGAGAATGGTCCGATTTTCGATGCTTTGCGAGCCATGGGCGTCGACTATGCGCAAGGGGACGGTGTGGCTGAGCCAAGTTCGCTGGCAGAAATACTGCTTAGAGTTACGCCGCAAAAGAATTATGTATAGGCCGCATTATCGGCTGAAGCGATACCTGCGGAAAGACCTTTATTTCTTCTCTATCAACTAGCGAGGATAGTGCTTTGCACTCAGATTCAGGTCGCACCGTCATTGACGATATGGTGAGCGACGGCTCCGACCGTCTTGTTCCCTACGTTGCGGTCGGACAACTTATGGCCGGGCTGCTGCTGGCTGTTTTGTTGCAAGGGAGCGCCGGCAAAGTGATGGCAAGTGCTTGGGGCACCGTGATTTCACTGCTCTATCTCCTATGGCTGCTTATGTCGTATTCCTACGGAAGCGCGGCTAGGTTGCTTCAACGTTGGCTATGGTTCAATGACGTCGGCGCTTTGGCGCTTGGGCTTATGTGGGGTGTCGGCGCAGGCATCATGCTGTTCCCGGCGGCCTCCTATTACGATCAAACGATGTTGACATTGGTATTGTCTCTGGTGGCGGCATCAGCGTTGATTACCCATACGGCAACTTGTCGTAGCGGACTGATAATGCTGTGGGCGGTATTGGCGCCACATGCCGTGCGCTATGCAATAGAGGGGGGCAGGCAAGGGTATGCGGTAGCGCTAATGCTGGCTGTCTACGCTGTTTTGCTCTCTGTCGTACTAAGTCGCGTGCGGCGCGCGACACTTGCCGGCAGTGCACTTTGCGACGAAGCAGGCCGGTTGTCGCGTAAGGTACAAACCTATGAAACGCAGATCGCTCATATCCATCGGGTGGCGGATATAGGTAGCTGGGAGTGGGACGTCGCGCACGAGACGCTGCATTGGTCGGATGAGTTGTATGGGCTATTCGGCTGGGATTCCGCACGTCCGGTGACGTTGCTGGAGGTGCTGGGGGCTATCTATTGGGCCGACCGGGACGGTTACGAGATTCTCGGTAACGAGGCATTTAAGCGCGGGAACGTATTCAATCGTGAATTCCGTGTAATGCGTCCGGATGGCACGATGCGGGTGTTGCGGGATGCAGGCGAGGTTATACGTGACCGGGAGGGGAGTCCGGAGCGGGTGATCGGCGTCGTGTGCGATATCACCGAACGCGTCAATGCCGAGCAGAAGACAAAAAGTGCTTTTCGCGAACTGAACCGCATTCTCGATAACATGCAGGATACTTACTACCGTTCTGACATGGCCGGACGTGTCACGTTGGTATCGCGCTCGATGGAGCGTTTGCTGGGTTATACCGCCGCATCGGTTGCGGGTAGGAGCATTGGGGACTTGTACGCGACGCAACGCCATGGCGAGACATTCCTTATGGATCTGCATTCGCGCGGCGGAACCCTGCTTAACTACGAAATCGCGATGCGGCATGCTGACGATCGAAAAGTATGGGTGTCGGTAAACGCACAATTCATTCTCGACAATAAAGAACGAGCGGTTGGCATCGAGGGTACGATTCGCGACATCAGCGAACTTAAGCAGGCGCAAGTCGCACTGCATCAGGAGAAAGAACGCGCCTTGGTGACCCTGCAGTCCATCGGCGACGGCGTGATTACGACCGACGAGACGGGAAGCGTGCATTATCTCAACCCCACCGCCGAGCGGCTCCTCGGATTCAGCTCCGGTGAAGCCGCCGGAACGCACTATCTGGACGTGTTGCGACTGGTCGACGAGGCCAGCGGTGAATCCCTTGGCAATCTAGTGCGTATGTGCCTGACTTTGGAAGCCGGATTGGTGCATGCGGATGAGGGGCTGCTGATACAGCCTGATGGTACCCGTTACCATCTCAAGGTCACGGCAGCGCCGATGCGAGACCATTACGGACATGTAGTGGGTGCGGTTCTGGTACTCCACGACCTTACCGAGGTAATGGGTATGGCGCGGCAATTGAGCTATCAGGCCAGTCACGACATTCTGACCGGCTTGAGCAATCGCCGCGTGTTCGAGCGGCGCGTAGAGGAAGCGCTACGCGATGTTCAGAGCGGCGGAGAATGTTATGTGCTGTTTTATATGGATCTCGATCAGTTCAAAGTCGTCAACGACACCTGCGGTCACAAGGCGGGCGACGAGCTGCTGCAGCAGATAGCGCAGCTGATGCAGGACAGGATTCGCGACAGCGATGTGTTGGCGCGACTCGGTGGTGACGAGTTCGGGGTGTTGTTGGTGTACTGTCCATTGCAGAAGGCGCAGAGAATCGCCGAAGGGTTGCGGGCGGCAATCAAGGATTTTCGCTTTGTATGGGATAACAAGGCATTCGAAATCGGAGTTTCCATTGGCGTGGTGCCATTGACTCCTGACAGCGGAAATCTAGGCGATGTGCTCGCGGCGGCCGATGCTGCATGCTATGTGGCCAAGGAGAGCGGTCGTAATCGACTGCATGTTTATCAGCCGGACGATGACGCCGTGCGGCAGCGTCACGGTCAAATGGAATGGGTGCATCGGTTGTCGTCGGCCTTTGAAGACGATCGTTTCGTATTGTATGCGCAGCCGGTGGCGCACGTCAGCGGTGATCGAGTGGTGTCGCATTACGAAGTTCTTCTGCGCATGATGGATGAACGTGCACGACTGATACCTCCGGGTGCATTCATTCCTGCGGCGGAGCGCTACAATTTGATGCCTACCATAGACCGCTGGGTTATCCGGGAATCCCTGGACATGTTGCGGCTGGCGCAAGGGACGCTTGCCTTTCCGCCGATCGAGTGCGCAATCAACCTGTCTGGACAATCGCTTTGTGACGAACATTTCCTGGAGTATGTTGTTGATCAATTTGATGCATCCGGCATCCCGTGTGAAAGCATTTGTTTTGAGATTACGGAAACGGCTGCAGTAGCCAACTTATCCAAGGCGGCACGGTTTATAACGGTGTTGAGGGGGATGGGATGCAGCTTCGCGCTGGATGATTTCGGCGCTGGTCTGAGTTCATTTGGTTATCTCAAGAGCTTGCCGGTGGACTATCTTAAGATCGATGGCGGCTTCGTGCGCGATATGGTGGTGGATCGGGTGGACCGTGCGATGGTGGAGTCAATCAACCAAATCGGACATGTTCTGAATTTGAAGACCATCGGCGAGTTCGTGGAGGACGAGGCGATATTGGCGGAATTGGAGCGTGCCGGTGTGGACTTCGCCCAGGGTTCCGCGATTGCGCCGCCGCGTCCGTTGCGGGAAGTTCTTGATAATGAAATGCGGATGCTGCGACGCGCAGTGCCGGATTGGGGATAGCGGAGGAGCGGATATGCGCTTGTTGCATACGATGATACGCGTTGGCGATCTGAAACGTTCGATCGCGTTTTATACGCAAGTATTGGGAATGAAACTGCTGCGGAGCAAGGAATATCCCGAGGGCAAGTTTACGTTGGCGTTCGTAGGCTACGGCGATGAGAAGAACAACAGCGTGATTGAACTGACCTATAACTGGGGTGTTGCTGGCTACGATTTGGGTAATGGGTTCGGGCATCTCGCGCTTGAGGTGGATGACGTCTATCAGGCGACTGAAGCGATCCGCAAGGCGGGCGGCAAGATCCTGCGGGAAGCGGGGTCGATGAACGCAGGCACCACGATTATTGCGTTTGTCGCCGATCCTGACGGCTATGCCATCGAACTGATAGGAAGAAAGACGTAACGGCTGCAGGGCTGACGCGGGGCGTGCTGACGACGGTAGCGTGGATACGGGGAATTTAACTCGAATTTTACGTAACTGGCATTCATCGTGTGATTTTGCGAGAAAATACCGGAAATACGTCGTTACTAAGCTAAACTTCCTTCTAGTAATGGCTGTTGGCGATCAAGCGCCGGGACAATCGTCTGTATGACAGTCAATAAGTGGACAATCAGTGAGGAACGACAATGAGCGTAAACAACGTCGGCTCCAGTCAGGCAGTGGCCTCGCAAGTTGCGGCGGTTCAACAGCAACAGCAGCAACTGAATGCCGCTAATGCCAATCGACCCGAAGCGAGCGAGCAGGCGGCGAAGGAGCGCGCTGAATCGCAGCAGGCGCAAGCTGCCGAGGGCGAGAACGGCGGCGTCATCAATACCTACGCCTGAGTGGTGTCCGCAAAGACCCCGCTGCCGGTCGGCAGCGGGGTCTTTTCCGTTGTCCCGCTCCGTTATGGCCGCCTACCCGGAAGGGGCGGCTGACATGGTTCTGTCCCGGCCGGCAGCGAGGCGGTATTGAGCCGCGATTCGCGCCGTCTAGGCGGAGGTGATCCTCCGTATGGTTGGCGCCAACTGGGCGGCGCTGGATGTTGCCGAGGCGCGAGGGTTGCGACGCTGCGTCACTCCTTTGCAGGCAGCGGAACCTTGCGGCCGTCGGCGTCGAGGTTGACGAAGGAGACGTGGGTCGAGAAGACCATCTCCTCTTCGCCGCTTTCGATGTTGTCGGCGTAGACCTTCACCGAGTATTGCACCGAGGTCATTCCCTGCCGGGTCTTTTCCACGCTGAAACGCAGGATAGCCCCCTTGTTGACCCCCTTGCGAAACTCGACCTTGTCCATGCCGATGGTGACGAACTGGGCGCCGGGATAGTCGAGGCTGGCGGCAATCCAGGAGATCTCGTCGACCCACTTGAGCATGTGGCCGCCGAACAGGTAGCCGTAGTGGTTGAGATGTTCCGGCAGGACTAGCTTGTATTGTTCCATGCAATCTTTCCTTAAACATAATCTGTCTTAAAAACACACGATACAAGAATCAAGCACGGGTATTAACGGGCGTGTTGGATCTGCGTTCCCCGTGGTTATGATCTTTTCGCGCCGTTCATTCCAGCCGCCGCAGGCAGTCGAGGTAGACCTGCTCCTGCGGCATGGTGCCGTCGCGCTGGGCCTGCCACAGCATTTCGCCGAGGCACTCCATCATCTGGTGTTCCACGGTATGGGCATCGCCGAATTTGGTGAGCAGTCGTTGGTAGCTCTCGACCACGCCGGCCGGTCGCTGGGTGGATAGCTGCTCATGGAGCGCCAGGTGCATTCCCATGTGCAGAAACGGATTCGATTGCCCCTGTTCCGGGGTGAAGTCGCGCTCCAGCAGAGCGTCGTCGCCCTCCAGCATGGCGTGATATTCGGGATGCTCGCGCACCACCTCCGCCACTTGGCGCTGCAGCGGCTCCAGCGGCTCGCCGGCGCGCAGCTTTCGCCAGGCTTCGACGTAGAAGCGGCGCAGCGCGGTTCTGTCGTTAGCGAATAACATGAAGATTAACCAAGAGGGACACGGAGTTCACGGGGAGTATGTTCATGAGCGTATGTGTTCGGAGAGTGGTGGTGTCCCACGGGTAATAGCATAACGGTCATGGTCTGCTCCGTGCCTTCTGTGTTCCACGCGGCTCGTCCTCGTCCGTGGTCTTGCGTTTGTATTCGCACAGGTCCTCGATGACGCAGGCAGGGCATTTCGGTTTGCGGGCGACGCAGATGTAACGGCCATGCAGGATCAGCCAGTGGTGGGCCTCCTGCTTGAACTCCGGTGGGACCATTTTTTCCAGCTTCCGCTCCACCTCCAGCACGGTCTTGCCGGGGGCGATGCCGGTGCGATTGCTGACGCGGAAGATATGGGTGTCGACGGCGATGGTTGGGTGGCCGAAGGCGGTGTTGAGGACCACGTTGGCGGTCTTGCGGCCGACGCCGGCCAATGCTTCCAGCGCTGCGCGCTCCTGCGGCACCTGGCCGCCGTGGTGCTCCAGCAACAGGCCGCAGGTCTTGATGATGTTTTCCGCCTTGCTGTTGAACAGGCCGATGGTCTTGATGTAGCCCTTCAATCCCTCCGGGCCGAGGTCGAGGATCTGCTGGGGAGTATTGGCCACCGGGAACAGCCGGGCGGTGGCCTTGTTGACCCCCTTGTCGGTGGCTTGGGCCGACAGGATCACGGCGATCAGCAGTTCGAACGGCGTGCGGTAGTCGAGCTCGGTGGTGGGGTGGGGATTTTCCGCACGAAGCCGGCGGAAGATCTCGCTGCGTTTGGTCTGATTCATGGCGCGTACACGTTACAGGATCGGTGCGCCGTGTAAAGGGCGCACGCTCGATCCGCAGCTCCTTCCCTGGCGTCAGCCCGCCGCCGCGGCCTCGTCGCCCGCGGGCTCCTCGGTGGCGGCACGGCGTGTCGCGACCTTGGCGTCGATGAAGTGCTTGAGCGCGATCAACAGCCCGAGGCCGAGAAACGCGCCGGGTGGCAGGATGGCAAGCAGCAGCCCCTGATAGTGGTGAAACACCGTCAGGGTGAAGTCCTTGGCGCCGGCGCCGAACAGCATCTCCGAGTGGGCGAACAACGTACCGGAACCGATCAGTTCGCGCATGCCGCCGAGCAGGGTGAGCGCCAGGGTGAAACCGATGCCCATAGTCAGGCCATCGACGAAGGAGCGGCCGACACTGTTTTTCGAAGCGAAAGACTCGGCGCGGCCGATGACCGTGCAGTTGACCACGATCAGGGGGATGAAGATGCCTAACGACTTGTGCAGGGCCGGGAGATAGGCGTTCATCATCAGGTCGATGATGGTCACCAGCGACGCGATCACCAGGACGTAGACCGGGATACGCACGTCCGGCCGGATCACGTGACGCACTGCGGAGATCAGGGTGTTGGAGCTGGCCAGCACCAGCGCAGTGGCGAGGCCCATGCCGAGGCCGTTGATCAGCGAGTTGGTGACCGCCAGGGTCGGGCACAGACCGAGGATCTGCACGAAGGTGACGTTGTTGCCCCACAGGCCGTCATACGCTATGTCGGCGTAACTCTTATCCGCCATGTTTTGCGTCCTCGTGTTTAACCGCGTTTTTTTCAGGGATTTTCGCCGCGAACAGTGCATCGCGATGCTGCTGATAATAGAGCAAAGTATTGCGCACTGCATTGACCACCGCGCGCGGCGTGATGGTGGCTCCGGTGAACTGGTCGAAAATGCCGCCGTCCTTCTTCACCTTCCACTTGTCCAATTGCGGATTGTGCAGCGAACGGCCGTCAAAGGAAAAGATCCAGTGGGTACGGTCCGGTTCGATGTTGGTGCCGAGGCCCGGTGTCTCCTGTTCGCTGACCACGCGTACGCCGGCGATGGTGCCGTCGTAGTTGATGCCCACCAGCAGCACGATGGGTCCGCCATAGCCGTCTGGGGCCACCGACTCTATCACTACCGCCACCGGTTTACCTGCCTTGCGGGCGCGATAGACGATGACCGGATCGCTGGTACCGAGCAACGGTCGGTCATGCACCAGGATGTGATCGTGGGAAAAGTCGTTGTCGTAGCGCTTGGCCGGAACCAGTGCGCGCAGGCTCTGTTGCAGCGACTCTTGCTGGTTCTGCGCGATACGTCCCTTGGCATTGTCGTAGGTGATGGCGACCAAGCCGGTGCCCACCATGGCAAACAGCCCGAGCAGGGTGGCACTCAGCATCATCTTTTTGACCAGCATTGCGTCAGCTCCGGTCGTGTCCGTACACCCGCGGCTGGGTGTAGTAGTCGATGGTCGGCGCAGCCATGTTCATCAGCAGCACCCCGAAGGCAACGCCGTCCGGATAGCCGCCGAACACGCGGATGACGTAGACCAGCAGCCCTACGCCGGCGCCGAACACCAGTTGCCCGCGCGGGCTGGTGGCGCCGCTCACCGGGTCGGTGGCGATGAAGAAGGCGCCGAGCATGGCGGCGCCGGAGAACAGGTGGAACACCGGGCCGGCGTAATGCTGGCCGTTGATCAGATGAAACAGCGTGGCGATCAGCGCCAGGCTGCCGAGCATCGCCACCGGCACGTGCCAGCTGATGATGCGGCGCCAGATCAACCACAGGCCGCCCAGCAGGATCATGCCGTTGGTGACCTCCCAACCCTTGCCGCCGAGGACGCCGAAGATCGGGCCGGCGCTGATCTGGCTGACTGTCTTGGCCATTCCCAACTGTACCTTCATCGCATCCAACGGTGTGGCGGAGGTAAGGGCATCGAGCCCCATGCCGTGGGGCAGGGTGCCGCTGAGACTGTGAAACAGCGCCTGCAGCAGCCCCAGGTCTTCGCTGCGCAGGCCCATGGGGGCGGACCATGAGGTCATCTGCACCGGGAACGACACCAATAGCAGCACGTAACCGGCCATGGCCGGGTTGAACGGGTTGAATCCCAGGCCGCCATACAGCTGTTTGGCGAAGATGATGGCAAAACCCGTACCGATGGCAACCAGCCACCAGGGCGATAGCGGCGGCAATGCGATGCCCAGCAGGACCGCCGTCACCAGCGCACTGCCGTCCAGCAGGGTGTCGCCCACCGGGCGACCGCGCAGCAGCAGTATTGCCGCCTCGCTGCCGAGGGCCACGATGGCCGCGATGAGGACATTGATCAATACCCCCCAGCCGAAGTACCCGATATAGGCGAGAACGGCGGGAATCAGGGCATACAGCACTCGCAGCATCACCCGGCTGACATTGGCAGGTCCGTGGACGTGGGGCGAACTGATGACGGGACCGGGCATGCCTAATACTCTACAGGTGGTTGGGGGGTGGCCGCTGCGTCGTTTTGCGCCTTTGCGGCGCGGCGCGCTTCGGCCTCGGCGATCTGGCGCTGCTGATCGGCGGGGAGGTCATCGGTGTTCTTCTGTGCCCCGCCGGCCGCTTCGCGGTTCGCCTTTGCCCGCTCCATGGCCGCCTGGATGGCGGCCTTCTTGGCATCGTCGTCGGCTGGACCGGTGGCGGTTCCCGGCGGCGCCTTGGCCGCCAGGTCGGCCTTCTTCTTGGCAAGTTTCGCCGCTCGCTCCGCCTTTTCACGCTCCTGGCGCTCGCTGCGGAATTCGTGGCGCTCGCGCGCCAGGTCGGCCTTACGCTTTTCGCGCGCCTGCGCCCAGATCTCGGTCTTGGCGAAGCGGTAGTACTGCACCAGCGGCAGATTGGCGGGACAGACGTAGGCGCAGCAGCCGCATTCTATGCAGTCGAACAGGTTGTAGTCCTGGGCGCGGTCGAAATCCTTGGCGCGGGCATGCCAGTAGAGCTGTTGCGGCAGCAGGTTGGCGGGGCAGGCGCGGGCACATTCGCCGCAGCGGATGCAAGGTCGCACCGGCCCGTGCTCGCCGAATTCGCCGGGAGTCAGGGCCAGGATGCAGTTGGTGGTCTTGACGATCGGCAGCTGGACGTCGGGCAGGGTGATCCCCATAAGCGGGCCGCCGAGCACCAGCCGCGACAGCTGCGGTTTGGTGCCGCCGCATTGGTCGACCAACTCCTGCATCGGGGTACCGAACAGCACTTCCAGATTGCGTGGGCGGGCGATGCCGCGGCCGGTGACGGTGACGATGCGCGCAATCAGCGGTTCGCCCTTTTCCACCGCCCGATGCACGCTGGCTGCCGTCGCCACATTGTGGCAGACCACGCCGATGTCGACCGGCAGTCGTTGCGACGGCACCTCCTTGCCGGTCAGGATCCTGATCAGCTGTTTCTCGCCGCCGGTGGGGTAGAGGGTCGGCACCTGCACCAGCTCGATGTCGTCGCGCTTGAGGCTGGCCACTGCGCCGCGCAGCGCGGCGTAGGCCTCGGGCTTGTTGTCCTCGATGCCGATCACCACCCGGCGCGCATTCAGCGCGTGACGCATGATGCGTGCCCCGGCGACGACCTCCTCCGGGCGTTCCCGCATCAGCAGGTCGTCGCAGGTGATATAGGGTTCGCACTCGGCGCCGTTGAGGATCAGGGTGTCGACCGCGGTACGGGCACCGGGATTGAGTTTGATGAAGCTGGGAAAGCCGGCGCCGCCGAGGCCGACGATGCCTGCGTCGCGGATCAGGTTGCGCAGCTCGCTGGGATCGAGGGCGGACCAGTTATCGATCGGCTGGCGCTCGCACCAGCGCTCCTCGCCGTCGGTGTCGATGACGATGCACGGCGCCGACAGGCCCGACGGGTGCGGTACCGGCAGCTCGTCGATGGCGATGACGGTACCGGAGCTGGAGGCGTGGACCGGCGCGCTGACGAAACCGTCGGCCTGGGCGATGATCTGTCCCTTGAACACCTTGTCGCCCACTTCGACCAGCGGCTTGGCGGGGGCGCCGATGTGCTGCTGCAGCGGCAGCACCAAGCGTTGGGGCAGTATCGACTCGGCAATCGGCCCGCCGTTGGATAGGGCCTTATTGTCCGGCAGATGGAGCCCGCCGGGGAAGGTCCACCACTGTCTCTTTTACCCATCTGACCCCGCCGACGAGGGGCCCAGGTTGGATGCCGGGGGGCGGCAGAGTCATCCACAGAACAACTCACACAACGCGCTTGCAGACGCTGCTG
>OFHK01000321.1_pt1 | contig 15096 bp, 14 predicted proteins | sample 1521951 | NCBI WGS metagenome assembly OFHK01 (sample SAMEA2468436, study PRJEB22500) | soil metagenome | biome: Glassland; feature: Farmland; material: Clay | place: Australia | collected 2013-01-31 | depth 0.55 m
GTGCAGACGTGTCTACTCGTCTGTAGTTGGTGTTTTTCATGAGACGGGCGACCACGAAGTCCTCCACGAGATCGCTCGTCGGCAGCGTCAGAGGTGTATAGGACACAGACCTGGCCCCCCGCCGCCCGGCCCGTCACCTGGTCCCCCGCCGCCCGGCCCGTCGTCAGCCGGCCCGCCGGCTCGGCCCCCATCGGCTGGGGGAATCAGCGGGAGGGTGCCGAGCAGGAGGCCGACGAACGCCTGGGCGCGCAGCAGGTCCATGCCTCCCCCTGCTCCGGCGGCCTCCATGGCCCTGGCGATCGCACAGATCCGCGTCCAGGCGGCTGCCGCCTGGACGGCTGGCAGGAATCTCCCCGAGAGCGAGGCGGTGCCATCGTGGTCGCCGGACAGCGCGACCCATGCTTTCTTCTCCGCCTCCTCGCGGCGCCGCTCAGCCGCCTGCGGGTCGACCGCGAGCACGGCCCGCTGTAGCGAAGCACGGAGCTGCCCGCTGGTCTGCCGCTCCGCCCGCACCAGGACCCGCTGCTCAACCGCGCGGGCCAGATCAGCGTCCAGCGAGCTGGTGTACTGGTCGATCAGCTTGGCCCGATTCAGGTCGATCTTGCCTTCGCCGAGAGCGGCAAGGGTCGCCGGAAGCCGGCCGGACAGGCCTACCGCCAGCTCCATCCAGTACTCCGCGCCGCCCTGAGTCAAAGTGAGGGCGAGCGCGACCTCGCTGGGCGCGAAGTCTGCCTCCAGTTCCGCAACGGGGTCATGCTCCCGCCCGCCGGGGCCGCTTCCCCCTGCGGCGTGGCCGGCTCCGGCCACCCCGCGCCGGCGAGCCAGCTCAGCCACGGCAGCCAGTTCGTGCGCCTGCGCCCACGAGGTCAGCTTGCGCCAGGCGGTGATCGAGCCCGTCAGTGCCGCGTCATCCAGCTCGGAAGCCTGGCCGCAACTCAGCCAGCCGGCCAGGTCCGGGCCAGGCGCCATGATGGCGTGACCGGCCAGTGCCCCGAGCGGCAGCACCCGTCCCATGCCGTCCTGGGCGGCCCGTAGTGCGTCTTCGCCCAGCAGGTCCGCCTCCGGCTCAGCCGCCGGCTCGCCTTCGCTAGCCCAGTCACAGCCCGGCTCGCCCCAGGCGGGCAGATCCATGCCCGCACGGTGCAGCTCATACCGGTGCGCGGCAGCGAGGATGTGCCCGAGGGGGAGGTCGCCGGTCCACGACACCGCCAGGCCAGCAGCGCCGTCAGCCAGGGATGCGAGCGTGGCCGGGGCACCGGCCAGGGGAGCTTCGGTGCGCGACGCGGCAGCCGGGAGAGGCGCGGCCGCAGCGGAAGCGGAGCCTGTCCGGTCCAGCATCGCCGTCACCTCCCTCGCGGGCTCAACCGCCTGCGCATGCCCTGGCAAACGGAACTTATGCAAACAGGCTAACGAGCGCCTCTGACATTTCTGCCCCGGGCACGAATTCCCATTCGGGAGCGGCCTTGCCCCGGGAGTGGCAACGGCAGCGGCCCGGGATCGGTACGGTGACATCTGACCCCGATGCGCGGCGGCACCCCCGGCCCCGCGCCCGACGCAGCCGAGGGTAGGTCATGGGCGGCTTCAAGAAATTCCTGTTGCGCGGCAACCTGGTCGATCTGGCCGTCGCCGTGGTCGTCGGCGTCGCCTTCAACAACGTGGTGCAGGCCCTGATCAGGGACCTGATCACTCCGCTGATCGGCGCTGTCGGGAAGAAGCCCGACTTCTCAGCCCTGGTGCTCACCATCCATGGCGGCCATTTCAAGTACGGCGACTTCATCAACGTCGGGCTGTCTTTCCTGCTGATCGCCGCCGTCGTCTACTACTTCGTGGTCGTCCCGGCCAACCGGGTCACCGCCCTGGCCGAACGCAACGCCGAGGCGACCGAACGCCCGTGTCCCGAATGCCTCAGCGATATCCCGGTCAAGGCGACGCGCTGCAGGTTCTGCACCGCGATTGTGGAACCGCCGCCCAACGGCCAGTCTGCGCGCCAGCCTGCGGCCGGTGCGCACCGCCTGCGTTCTACTTTGCATCCGAATAGCTAGCCACCACCGCGGTCGTCACCGGGAACCGGACCGGGGTCGGGCCGAACACCAGCCGTCCGGCCTCGGCCGCCGCCTCACCGACGGCCGCTTCCACCGCACCGGCCAAAGCCTGCTGGCAGTGCACGATCACCTCGTCGTGCTGGAAGAACACCAGCCGGGCGGCGGTGTCGCCGTCACCCTCCGGCTGGTTCTCCGGGTGGGCGGCGGCCGCCCCGGCGGCCGCGTTCGGTGCCGACAACGCCGCCAGCCGGCGGCGGAGGCCGGCCAGCAGGACAAGCGCCCAGTCGGCCGCGCTCGCCTGCACGACGAAGTTGCGGGTGAACCGGCCGCGTGCTCGCAGCGACCGTCCCGCCCGTGCCTCGTCCGCACCGGGCTCGTCGGGTACCGAGGTCAGCCCACGCCAGGCCGCCGAGGGAGGCGGGCAGGTGCGCCCCAGCCGGGACCTGACCACCCGGCCTTCCTCGCCGGCCCGCGCCGCCGCCTCCACATACTGCGAGGCGAGCGGGAACCGGTGCCGCAGCACCGCCAGCAACTGGCCCGCCTCCCCGCCTGCGCCGCCGTACATGGCGGACAGCAGCGCCACCTTGGCCTTGGCCCGGTCACCGCCGAACGCGCCAGCCAGTGCCTCGTACAGGTCGCCGGTACCGGCCGCCGCGGCGAAGGCCCGGTCGTCGGCGAGGGCGGCGAGCACGCGCGGCTCGAGTTGCGCGGCGTCGGCGACCACCAGCACATGGCCAGGGTCGGCGATCACCGCCCGGCGCAGTACCCGGGGGATCTGGAGGGCGCCACCACCCCGGGTCGCCCACCTCCCCGACACCACGCCGCCGACGACGTACTCGGGACGGAACCTGCCGCCCGACACCCACTCGTCGAGCCAGGCCCAGCCGTGCGCGGCGTGCAGCCGGGCGAGTTCCTTGTACTCCAGCAGCAGTGCGGCGGCCGGGTGGTCCACGCCGCGCAGCACATGCGACCGGGTCGAGGGCACCCGCACCCCGGCCGCGGCGAGCGCTCGCAGCACCTGGGCGGGCGAGTCCGGGTTCACCGGCGGGCCCCCCAGGGCGTCACAGATCCTGGCCGCGAGGTCAGCCAGCCGCGCGGGCCGCATCCCGGCCATCGGGCGCTGCCCGAGCAACCCGGTGAGCAGGTCGCTATGCACGTCCGCGCGCCACGGCAGCCCGTCGTGCCCCATCTCCCCCGCGATCAGCCCACCAGCTGACTCCGCCGCCACCAGCAGTGCGAACCGGCCGGGATGCTCATCGGCTGCGATCCGCCGCACCTGGTCCGCGTGGACGGCGATGAGAGCCTCCAGGGCCGCACGTGGATCCGGGAAGACCGGGTCGGCCGGGTCGAACAAGGCATCCTGGCCGGGGCGTGCGGCCGCACCCGGCCGCGTCCCGGCCGCCGCCGCGGGAACCGCCGCCCCGCGCAGCCGCGACCACGCCCCGGCCAGCGACGCGGGTTCAGCCAGCCGTCCCTCCCGCCCGAGCAGCAACGCCTCGGTCAGAGCCACGTCGTGGCAGCGCCCGACCCGTACCCCAGCCCGCAGCAGCGCTGGGTAGATCGCGGCGGTCGCCGGCCAGACCCACCGCACGTCGCCGTGATCATGTGCGGTGACAGCCGCCGGAAAATCATCGTGCCGAACGACAGGCCCATGGCTGGTCCCGTCCTCCGCGAGCTCTGACAGCCAGCAACTGCCATCTGGCCCGGCAACGACTGCGACCCGCACGGATCTGATTGTCACCTGCCGGGCCGACACCGGGCAGCGCCGCGCCTCGCCGCACCGGTTTGACGCGCAGCACGCGGCGGTGCTGAGCGCGCCCACCGGGCCTGCTCAGCGGGTGTGGTGTCTGGGCCCCGGCCCGGTCCCTGCCCAGGCCGGGCCGGGCCCAGACGCTTGGGTGTCAGCCCATCCCGGCGCCGGCCGGAGCACCAGCGGGGGCCGGCCCAGCGGCCGGTCCCCAGGAGTGCCAGCCCCGCCGCATGGGACCGTTGCGGAACGCGGGCAGGAGGGAGAAGTCGAGGATCCTGACCGCGGTGGCGGTGCTGCCGCTGACCGTCGCCAGCACTACCGCCTGATGGCCGGTCTTGACCGAGGCGATGCCAGCCTGGCGCGCGTCCACATAGGTGGAACTTGTCACCTGGTACGTCTTGATGAAACCGTCGCTGCTCTTGAGGGTGATCGAAGCGGCGCTCACGGCCGTGACCGCGCCGCGCTGCATATCGACGGTCTGGTAGCCGCCGCCGGCCTTGGGCACGACGAACTGGCCGTGCACCGCGCCGAACGGGCCGCCGCCGAAACCGGCCCGCAGGCCCGGCCGGCGCACACCAGCCCAGCCGGGCCGCGGTGGGGCGGAGGGAAGTGGCGTCGCGGCGATCTCCCCGGACGCGGACACCGGCGTGGCCGGCGATGTCCGTGTGCCCGATGTCGCGGCAACCGCGACGCCGGCTCCCGCGAGCATCGCGACCGCGGCGACTCCGGCGATTATCAGTGGCCTGCCAGGCAGTCTGCGCGTACCGAGCATGGTTGTGCGGCTTCCTTCCGGCCGGTGCGGCCCTCAGGTCGACGGGTCCTTGCCGATCCTCGTCCGCCGAGTTGGGTTCTGGCTGAGAAAGCGCTGAAAAATTTCCGAACTGCCGGGGTGCTGCCGCGCGGCCGGGCGCGCCACGCCGGTACCGGGGGGCCGCGCGGCCGGCGACGGCATCGTCATCCGTGGCCCGGCGAGAGGAACGCGGTGAAACCAGCCGCCAGGGCGACGGCGATCCGCTGGCGGAACCGCGCGCTGGACAGCTTCGCGGCATCGGCTGCGTTGCGCATGTTGCCGCACTCGATGAACACCTTCGGCACCGTGGACAGGTTGAGCCCGCCAAGGTCGGTGCGGACATCGAGGGCACGGTGGCCGACGTAGTTGGCATAGGGCTCGCCAGTGATCTTGTGATACGCGTTGCGGATGTCGACCGCGAGCCGGTGGGACGGGGCAACGATGCCGTTGGTGTGGCCTGGCACCAGGCCCGGCTCGATCACATCGAACCCCGATCCGCCGGGAGGTCCGCCATCGGCGTGGATCGAGATCGCCGCGTTCGCGTGCGCCCTGTTGCCGATCGCCGCCCGCTGGGTGATGCAGGGACCGACACCGTGATCATTGGTGCGGGTCAGGACCACGGTCGCGCCCTTCGCACGGAGCAGCCGGGCAAGGCGCATGGCAACGTCGAAGTTGAAGGCCGCCTCGGTATACCCGGCATCTGTCTGGGTGCCGGTGGTATCGCAGGGCTTCCATTCGGTGATGACGTTGACGAGCCGGTTGATGGTGGCAGGTGCCGCCCAGTTATCCCCGTTGTGCCCGGGATCGAGCGCGATGACGAGGCCGGCCAGGGGACGGCTCGCGGTGGCCGGCACTGGGTCGGTGGAGCCGCCGGGCGTGGCGGGCGATGGGCGGGGTGGCACGGCGGCGGGATGCGCCGCCTGTGCGGTGTCGTTCCCAGATGGCGCTCCCGCCGCGCTACCCGCGCCGATGGCGCTGACGCGCGAGCAGGCGGCAAGCATCCCGGTCAGCAGCCCTGCGGCCACGACCACAGTGGCCAGCGCGGATACCCGGCTGCGGGGACGCCGGCCACCGGTGCGCGCCCGGGGGGTCCGTGCCAAACTCAACGGCCAGGCTTCCTGTTGGGGACAGGTGGTGTGCCCGACCCTACCCGAGCATCGTGCCGCCAGCAGGCGCCATCGGAGTTTGCCTCAAGCGACCAGGCATCCGGCCGGGCTCAGCGAGCGTTGGCGGCGTTGGCGGTGCCGGCGTTGGCGGTGCCGGCGTTGGCGGTGCCGGCGTTGGCGGTGCCGGCATTGGCGGTGCCGGACGGGCGGTACCCCGGTGCGGGCACCCCGCCAACGGCCGCCCAGGCTGCCAGGCGGGCTGATGCCTGCCCCGGCAGTTCTCCAGCCGCCCATCCTGCCAGTTCAGCGGCGATGCTCTCACTGGCGTCGCGAGGGTGGCTGGCCCGGCCGCGCAGTCCGTGCTCATCCAAGCCGTGACCACGGCCCATATCGGCACGCGTATCAGCGACCGCGTCGGTGCTGGCCGGATCCTCACACTCGGCAGACCGGGCACCTGGTGCCGCTGGGGGGAGTTCTGTTGCCGGATCCGCCGGCTGCACTGCCGGCGGCCGTGCGGCAGCTTGCCGGGCGGCAGGTGGCCGCGGGGCAGGTGCCCGCAGGCCTGCCGGGACGGCGACCGGCGAAGCCGGGGCACACTCCCCTGCCGGTGGGGCGGCTGGCACGGTGCCTTCCGCAGGTGACCGGGAATCCGGTGCCAGGGACTGAGCAGCCTCGCCAAGTTCCCCATGCGCGGCGGAAGGGGGCACCGAAGTGCCAGTACCCGCGTCCTCCCCAGCATCGAGGACGGCGCCGGGCTCCGCTGCGTCAGCGTCTGCTGCCCCGGCGTCAGCCACCATATCGGTGTCCGCGGTACGGGTACCCTCCGCAACGCCAGCGCCCGCATCGGCCTCAGGGTCTTTCACACCGGCCGCGACACCGCCAGCATCCGGCGGAGCGGCTTCTGCCACCACACTGGCTTCTGCCACCACACTGGCTTCTGCCACCACACTGGCTTCTGCCACCACAGCGGTGCCGGCATCGGTGGCAGCAGGGGCACCTGTGGGACCACTGGCACCCCCTCGAGTATTAATAGCCACAAGAGCACCGGTAGCAGCAACGGCATCCGCGCGAGCGCCGGCAGTTGCGGCAGCCCCGGCGGCCGGGTGCCAGGCCCCGGCATCCCCGGTGGCTGCCTGTTTCAGCGGCGCACCGGCGCCCAACTGCCCGCGCCCGGCCACATTCTCCGCAGGCTGCACCTGGGCCGGTATGCGCCCGTGGACCTCCCCGAAAGCATGCCCGGCGGACCGGGGATCGGCTGCGCCCGCCCAGCCAGGGTGGCCTGCCGCCTGGTCATCGGGCACGTCAGGGCCGCCGATGGCTACCTGGTTCCGGGATGCGGGCAGTGTGGGGTATTCATGGCTGTCGAGCAGAGCAGCGAGCACCTCGGCCTCATGGGCATCCATCCCGAACACCACCCGGGGGCGGCCCCAGGGTTCCTCGATCGAATAGCCGACGTAGCTCGACACGGGCGGCATCGGCTGGCCGGCCATGCCATGCCTGGCCCGCCAGCGCTCCCAAGCCCGCTCCAGTGTTGCTGCGGCCCGATGCGCGCGGGAAACCATCTCCGGATCAGGCATTGCTTTCCTCCCCTGACGAGCAACACCACATCCCGCACCGTGCGGGCACCATGTGATGCTGCTGGCCTCTGGGCAGGCACCCGATGCCTGCCCCCGCTCTGATCGCGCTACTGCTACCCCTGCTGCTGTCGTCGATGCAGCACCGCCTGCCGCCGCGTCCGCACCCGACAGCGGCTGCCTGGCCAGTATGTCGGACCCTCGCTTCAGACAAGGGGGATTACGAAAAGTTTCGATTCGATTACTGTCGGCAATCGGAAGGGCCCCGGCCGCCGGTGGACCAGTGCGCTTCCCCAGTCGGCCGGATCGACCCCGGCAGCGTCCTACTGGCACGTCGCTCTCTCGAGCCGCCTGCGCTTATGCCGCCCCCGCTACGGCGCGCTGACCGCCGGGGCCGACCCCCCCTCTAACCACCTGCTAACTGCTCGTGCCTGGCGACCGCCGGGCATCACCCGACGGGTCACTGGCACCAGGAACGCCACCACGGCAGGGCCGTGCGTGGCCTTTCCCTACTCCGACCGGGGCTGGGGTATGCCAGCCAGCAGCGCTCGGACCTCCGTTTCCCGGTACCGGCGGTGGCCGCCGAGAGTGCGGATGGACGTGAGCTTGCCGGCCTTGGCCCACCGCGTGACGGTCTTGGGGTCCACGCGGAACATCGTGGCGACCTCTGCTGGCGTGAGCAGGGGCTCAGCCTCGGGTGTACGTGCAGACATATGTACGGCCTCTCCTCCTGGACCAGTACTGCGATCCTGCGTTGTTGCTCTGTCTGGCTCCGGGTGGAGCCTGCCGTGGATGTCCTATATGGCCTACTGAGACCATATTGCCATCACCAGCGGTAACAAGTCGACCACCGGGAGCAAAGATTCTGTGACACGTCGCCCCGTTGCTCCGGTGATCTGGGTCACGCTGCGTGATTCTAGCGATACGTATCGTTGCGATGGCGCAGATTCTGAAAAGTCGTCCCTCCTGCTCAGCTGGCTTGTTCCAGCGCCGCCAGAATCCGCCACCGACTGGTCAGCCGCCGGTACATCGCCGTCGCCATCTCAAGCTCGCCGCCGGCCAGCGCGCCTATGGCCGCCGCCACCTCGGCCACGGACTGATCGGCGCGCAACGCCTCGTCGTCGAGCAGATGGACCAGGCCGCCGTAGTCGAGTTCGACCAGGCCATGTGGGTGGAACTCCTCCAGCCAGCAGCCGATCTGCGCCAGTTCCGGGAGCAACCGCAAGGGTGCTTCGCCCGGGCGGGGCACGGCTGCGGGCATACCTCCGGCGCGCCGGGCAGCCCGCAGCGCCCAGGCGACCCGCCGACGGGCCTGCGCCATCGCCGTGGCGTAGACGAGTGTGCGGGTCGCCGCGGCCGTTGCGCGCCCGCTCTCGCCCGGATCGCTGGCGGCACCCAGCACGAGCCAGCGCTCGTCGGGCGCGAACGGAACAAACCAGGCGGGGGGCACGGACCAGGTGCTGCCCTGGATGTGGACGCGGAGGGACGAAGCCTGGCTGTGGCACCGGGCGAAGTCATTGACCGCCGAGTCCGCCACCCCCGGCGGGAAAGCGGCGGACCACAGCGGCGGGGAGGTCGTCTTCAGCTTGGCCAGCCCCAGCCAGGAACGTAGCTGGGTCTGCCACGGGCAGATATAGGTGACCCCTTCGGCCCAGCGCACGTACGCGTCCCCGCTCTCCCACCCGGGCGCCACCACTGGCGGATCGGCGAGCAGTCGCCGCAGTGCGTCGGCGTGTTCGGCCGCGAGTGCACCCGTGCGGCGCGGCCGGCCCGCCGAGGCGGCATAGGCCGCCCACCACTGGCCGTCTGCGCCAGAGAAGGCAGACAGCGGCTCATAGACACGCAGATACGCCGCGTACGGGAGCACGATCGCATGCTGGCACGCCGTCACCACGGGACATAGATCCGACACGTAACGAGATCGTCACCGCCCCCTGGCCAGCATCCCGGCGACGTTGCCTCATCTCCACCCCGGGGGGGCGTCCCGACCTGGCCCACGGCCCGCTGGGTCGTGCCTGCCCGCTCCGCGAGCCGGCGCGGGCAAGGGTCATGATGGTGTTATGGCGGCTGGAGATAGTCCTGGGCGGTCGGCCGCGGGCGAGCAGGCCGGACTCGAACCCGAGCCAGGCATCCCGGCACCCGGGAGAAGACCGGACGCCAGGGACAGTATCCACGGGCCTTCTGCCGCGAGCGGGCCTCTTCAGCCAGGCGATAGTGTCATAAGTGCTGGGCATTTCGGCCTCACAAGGGATTTGCCCAGGTCAGCGACCTAACCAGAACGGATGACCACCGTGACGAACGTGTTCGCGAGCTTCCCACACGGAAGCAATACCCCCGGCGATCAGCAGGAGGCGGGCGCCCCCGGACACCCCCAGGGAGCCGTTACTCCAGCACTGACCGCCGCCAGTCATGCGGGACATGAGCAGATCGTGTTCTGCCAGGACGCCCAGACCGGCTTGCGGGCGATCATCGCCATCTACTCGACGGCCCTCGGCCCGGGACTGGGCGGAACGCGGTTCTACCCCTACCCCAGCGAGGATGCCGCGCTTGCTGACGTGCTGAACCTCTCCCGTGCGATGGCATACAAGAACTCGCTGGCCGGGCTCGACCTGGGCGGCGGGAAAGCGGTGATCATCGGCGACCCGGTCCGGGACAAGTCAGAGGCCCTGCTGCGGGCCTACGGCCGTTTCGTCCAGTCGCTGGGCGGCCGCTACGTCACCGCTTGTGACATGGGCACCTACAGCGAGGACATGGACATCGTCGCCCGCGAGTGCCGCTACGTCACAGGCCGGACGGTGCCTAATGGCGGGGCAGGCGACTCCTCGGTTCTCACCGCACTGGGTGTCTTCCAGGGGATGCGCGCCGCCGCCGAGCACGCCTGGGGCGATGCGAGCCTGGAAGGCCGCGTGGTCGGCGTCGAGGGCGTGGGCAAGGTCGGCCACCGGCTCGCCGGGCATCTGCTCGAAGCCGGGGCGCGGGTGGTGATCTGCGACGTGAACAGCGACACCATCCGGCGGACGGTCGCCAAGCACCCGGAAGTGGAGGTCGCCGCTGGCCGGGACGACCTGCTCGCCCGGCCGCTCGACATCTACTCGCCATGTGCGCTTGGCGGCGCCCTCAACGACGACTCGGTGGCCAGGCTCTCCGCACGGATCGTCTGCGGCGGCGCCAACAACCAGCTGGCCCATCCTGGCATCGAGAAAATACTGGCCGACCGCGACATCTTGTACGCCCCGGACTACCTGGTCAACGCGGGCGGCGTGATCCAGGTCGCGGATGAGCTGGCCGGCTTCAACTTCGAGCGGGCCAGGGCGCGCGCCGACCAGATCTTCGCCACTACCAGGAAGATCTTCGCGCTCGCCGGCGAGGAGGGCGTACCGCCGGCGGTCGCGGCCGACCGGCTGGCGGAGCGGAGAATGGCTGAGGTGGGACGCCTGCGCGGCATCTGGCTGGGCTCCTGACCGCCAGCAAGCACCCCTCATACCCCGAAGCCCCCGCGGCAAGGAAGCGCTCGCGGCGCAAAGCAGGTACGGTTATAGGTGTATGCAGGCTCGAATGCACGTCGCGCCCCAGGCGGTGGGGTGACGGCGGGTTAGCACGCTGTGCACGAAGCCCGCAACTATTCAGTGCAAGGAGCAGGGGCCTGACCGGGGCCCCGCACGTTCGAGGGGGTCGAGCCAATGGGGCGCGGCCGAGCCAAGGCCAAGCAGGTAAAGGTTGCACGCCAGCTCAAGTACAACAGCGGCGGCACGGACCTTGACCGGCTGCGGACCGAACTGGGCGTGGGCAGGGGCGAGCAAGACGCACGCGAGCCCGCCTACGCAGACCTCGCGGACCGCTATGGCGATCTCGCCGATATCGATGGCACAGAGCCTGACGAGGACGACGAGGACGACGAGGACGAGTAGGAAGAGCACCGGCGGTCCCCGGACCGCCGGTCTTCGCCTGCGCTGAGGCGGCTGGCGGGTTAAGCGGCTGCCTCAGGCGGGATGGGTTCCCGCCAGGCGGGCACCACCTGGCTGGTGGCTGACTTCGCCCAGCACCCAGCTGGCGACGCCGCGCGCCTCAAGCAGCCGCAGCGCGCGGTCACCGTCATCCGCCGCGAGCACGGCCACCATGCCCACGCCCATGTTGAAGACCCGCTCCATCTCGCCCATGTCGACACCGCCCCGTTCCGCGAGCAGGCCGAACACCGGTTGTGGCCGCCAGCTGCCGCGGTCCAGCACCGCGGCGGTGCCAGGCGGCAGGACCCGGGCCAGGTTCGCCGCCAGCCCGCCGCCCGTGACATGGGCGAACGCGTGCACATCGCAGTCGGCGGCGAGCGCGAGGCAGTCGCGGGCGTAGACGGCAGTCGGGGTCAGCAGTTCCTCGCCCACCGTGGTGCCCAGCTCAGGCGGCTCGGCATCCAGCGTTAGCCCTGCCCGGTCGAGCACCTGCCTGGCCAGCGAATACCCGTTGGAGTGCAGGCCGGACGAGGCGAGCCCGATCACGACGTCCCCGGCCCGGACCCGGTCAGGGCCCAGCAGTCCGTCCGCTTCCACCACTCCGGTGGCCGCGCCTGCCAGGTCGAAAGCGTCCGGGGCCAGGTGCCCTGGATGCTCGGCCGTCTCACCGCCGATCAGCGCGCATCCCGCGCGCACGCACCCCTCCGCGACCCCCGCCACGATCGCAGCCGCCCGCTCCGGCGACAGCTTGCCGAACACGACATAGTCGGTCATGAACAGCGGCTCCGCGCCGCAAGTGACCAGGTCGTCCACCACCATCGCAACCAGGTCGATGCCGATCGTGTCATACCGGCCGAGCCGCTGGGCGACCACGACCTTCGTTCCCACACCATCGGTGGAGGTAGCCAGCAGTGGCCGCCGGTAAGCGGTCAGTTTGCTGGCGTCGAACAGGCCCGCGAAGCCGCCGATCCCGCCGATGACCTCAGGCCCGTACGTCCGGTCGATCGCCGCCCGCATCAGCGCGACGGCGCGGTCCCCGGCGTCGATGCTCACACCCGCGTCGGTGTAGGAGAGACCCGGTCCCGGCACCGTCACGGCCGCGTCCTGCTCACTCCGGCACCCTCGAGCACATGCTTGCCCCGTTCGGCCTCGGCCACCGGGATCGGATAGTCGCCGTCGAAGCATGCCCGGCAGAGGTTGGCTGCCGGGATGGTGCTCGCCTCGATCAGCCCGTCGAGCGAGATGAACCCCAGCGAATCGGCCCCGATGGACCCGCGGATCTCAGCCACCGACAAGCTGCCCGCGATCAGTTCGGCCCGGGTGGCGAAGTCGATCCCGTAGAAGCAGGGCCAGCTCACCGGGGGGCTGGAGATGCGGACATGCACCTGCGCAGCGCCGGCTTCCCGTAGCATCGCCACGATCGCGCGCTGGGTGTTGCCGCGCACGATCGAATCGTCCACCACGACCACCCGCTTCCCGGCGATCACGCCCCGCAGGGGGTTGAGCTTGAGCCGGATACCCCGCTGCCGGATGGTCTGGCTGGGCTGGATGAACGTCCGCCCGACGTAGGAGTTCTTGACCAGGCCCTGACCGTAGGGGATGCCACTGGCCTCGGCGTACCCGATTGCGGCCGGAGTCCCCGACTCGGGCACAGGGATTACCAGATCCGCCTGCGCGGGATGTTCGGCAGCAAGCCGGCGGCCGACCTCCACCCGGGTCGCCTGCACGCTCCGGCCGGCGATGGTGGTGTCGGGGCGGGCCAGGTACACGTACTCAAACAGGCATCCCCGCGGCCGCGCCGGGGCGAAGGTGGACGACCTGACCCCACGCTCGTCAATCGCGATCAGTTCACCCGGCTCCACCTCACGCACGAACGCGGCGCCGATGATGTCGAGCGCAGCGGTCTCGCTCGCCACCACCCAGCCCCGTGCCAGGCGGCCGAGCACCAGCGGCCGGAAGCCCTGCGGGTCCCGGGCCGCGTAGAGGGTCTGCTCGTCCATGAAGACCAGCGAGAAGGCGCCGCGCACCCGCGGCAGCGCGGCCAGGGCGCTCTCCTCGACGCTGCTGGTGCGCGGGTCAGCGAACAAGGCGGTGAGGACGTCGGTATCCGAGGTGCCCGCCCGGCCGCGCCGGTCCGCTGCCGCATCCACCATGGCAGCGAGTTCGAGCGTGTTGATGAGGTTGCCGTTGTGGCCCAGCGCCAGGCTTCCGGACGAGGTCGAGCGGAACGTCGGCTGGGCGTTCTCCCAGACCGAGGCGCCGCTGGTGGAGTACCGGCAGTGCCCGACAGCGACGTGACCACGCAGGGTGGTGAGCACGGATTCGTCGAACACCTGGGCCACCAGGCCCATGTCCTTGTACACCACGATCCGGGTGCCGTCGCTGACCGCGATGCCAGCTGACTCCTGCCCCCGGTGCTGGAGCGCATAAAGACCGAAATAGGTGAGTTTGGCGACGTCTTCGCCGGGAGACCAGACACCGAACACGCCGCACGCGTCCCGAGGAGGCCGGTCTCGGCAATCCAGGTCATCCGTCAATCGGCCATCGGGCTTGACCACACCGTCAGTGTAGTGACCTGCACAGCCTTCCCGGGACACCGATCACCCCAGCAACGGGAGATAACCGGCGGAATCAGCAGCCGGGCCGCGCCAGCCCCGGCCATTCACCCCGGCGCGGACCACAGCGGCAGGTGACCGGAAATGTCGGCCCGGGGGCCGCTGGCCCGGACCAGCCCGGCCGATACCGCCTCCGCCCAGGACAGCCGGCCAGCCGTCAGCCTGAGCCAGGTGGCCGGGTCGGTCTCCACCACGTTGGGCGGGGTGCCCCGGGTGTGCCGGGGTCCCGCTATGCACTGGACCGCCGCGTACGGGGGCACGCGGACCTCCACCGCGCGGCCCGGCACCCGTTCGGCCAGCACGTCCAGGAGATATGCCACGGATATCCGCAGGGATTCCCGTTGCGGCTCCACCCCGGCGTCAATTGCCGCCAGCGCCGCGGCAGCGCAGGCTCGGCCGAGCGCCGGCCTGGTCAGCGGCCCAGACCAGGCCGGCTCGCCCAGTGCTGCCCGCTGGGTGTCGAGCGCAGCGAGCCAGCGGGCAGGATCCAGACGGCGCGGTGGCATCGGTGCGAAGGTACCCGATGAGAGCCGCCGGGCAGGGCGGCCGGAGCAGGGCGGCCGGGCAGGCCTGGCCGCTAGCCGAAAAGAGCGGGCAGGGCCTGCCGGTGCGCGGCGGCTAGCTCAGCCAGTGACACGCTGAACTCCCCGGTTATCTCCAGGTCGTCGCCGCCGACCACGCCCAGTGCCTGGGCCGGGACACCATGAACCGCGCACAGGCCCGCGAACTCCGCTTCCGAGCCCGGGCGGACCGCGACCACCACCCGGGCCGCCGACTCGCTGAACAGCATGACGAACGGGTCGCCCGGCAGGCTGACCCGGCAGCCGTGCCCACCAGCGAGACAGGACTCCGCGAGCGCGATGGCGAGCCCGCCATCGGAGATGTCGTGGGCCGCCTCCACCAGGAGCCGCGCGATGAGCGGCCGAGCCAGCGCGGTGGCCAGCGGGTACTCCTTCTCGTACACCGCGCCCGCCTGCAGCGACGGCCAGACGAAGAGCTGCAGGAAGGGCAGCCGGCCGTCGGCGACGTAGGCCGCGGACGCGCCCGTCTTCAGCGCGCGCTTCTGGATGGCGTCAAGGTCTTTCTTCTCGCCGAGATCGACCGTGAACGCGACGACGTCCCAGCCCTGGTCCTTCAGCCAGCGGATCGCCACCGAGGTGTCGAGGCCACCCGAGTACGCGAGGACGACCTTCTCAGCCGGCATTGGCCAGCAGCTCTTTGAGAGCGCGCGCCGCGCTCGGCTTCCGCAGCACGGCGATCATCGTGGCGGCGCCG
>OFHK01000322.1_pt1 | contig 15071 bp, 7 predicted proteins | sample 1521951 | NCBI WGS metagenome assembly OFHK01 (sample SAMEA2468436, study PRJEB22500) | soil metagenome | biome: Glassland; feature: Farmland; material: Clay | place: Australia | collected 2013-01-31 | depth 0.55 m
GATACCGACGTGCGCAGCATGCCGGCGCGTCCGCTCGCTTATGGTTTGAGCGAATACGTCCTGCGCAAGGCCGGGCCGCTGCTGGTGCGGCGGGCCGACATCGCCCCACAGAGCCCGCCGGGGGGAGGGGTGGCGCGGCACGTTGGGCACGCCGCGGCCTTCCGGGTGGGGGTGTCGCTGCTGGGTGGCTGGGGAAGGGTCCGGGCGGGGGGCAAGCCCCCCCGGGCGGGGCCGTGCACTCCGGCCGCGCCCCCTGAGCACCGGGCGCAACAATTTCCCCCCGCTTCCACCGCCGTTAACGAGATGGCGATCTCCATCGAAGGCGTGTCGCGTAACGCCGACCAGCTTGCCGAGGAGGCGCAGCGCTCGGTGGATATCGCCGGCAAGGGTACCGCCGCGGTGCAGAAGACCATCGAAGCGATGGACGGCATCCGCGATCAGATCCAGGAGACCTCGAAACGCATCAAGCGTCTCGGTGAATCGTCCCAGGAGATCGGCGATATCGTTGAACTCATTAACGACATCGCCGAACAGACCAACATTCTGGCATTGAACGCCGCCATCCAGGCGGCCATGGCCGGTGAGGCGGGCCGCGGCTTTGCGGTGGTCGCGGACGAAGTTCAGCGACTGGCAGAACGTTCCGCCGACGCAACCAAGCAGATTGAGGCGCTGGTTAAGACCATCCAGGCCGACACCAACGAAGCGGTCATCTCGATGGAAGAGAGTACCGCGGGCGTGGTCAACGGTGCCCGACTGGCTGAGGACGCCGGCACCGCACTGGGCGAGATCGAAAACGTGTCGACCAGCCTGGCGCAACTTATTCAAAGCATCAGCGACGCCACCCGCCAGCAGGCGGCGGCGGCGGCCAACGTATCCGATACCATGAACGTCATTCAGGAGATTACCACCCAGACATCGGCCGGTACGACGCAGACCGCCGCTTCCATCGGTAATCTCGCAGAACTGGCCAACGACCTGAAGAAATCCGTAGCCGGCTTCAAGCTGCCCGGCTAATGAAGGAGCCGCTGGCCGGTGATCATGGTGGTGCAGACAACGAGGGCTTCTATGCTGGTGCGTGCTGCACGGCCCGGCGACGCGAGCGACGGCGACGGTGCCGTCATCGTCCGACGGAGGTCGTTCGCTCTGAGGTTGCGGTATTGCCGCTGCGGCTTCCCCCTCGATAGACAATGCGCATGTTGGGTGCCAAACCAATGACAGCGAAGTTTGATGTCAGCACCCTCAACTGGGTGAAGGGCGAGATCGACGCGTCGCTGGATCAGGCACGCCTCGCCCTGGAGTCCTTCGTCAATACGCCTGACGACGAGACCCAAATGCGCTTCTGCGTGATGCATCTGCATCAGGTACGCGGAACGTTGCAGATGGTGGAGCTGTATGGTGCCGCGCAGGTTGCCGATGAAATGGAGCGGCTTGGTCTGGCGCTGCAAGAGCAGCGGATACCGGACGTAGAGCGCGGTAGCGAGATACTGATGCGGGCGATTCTCCAGCTGCCCGATTACCTCGAAGGACTGCAAGCCGGCCAAACCGACAGCGCCCTGGTGTTGTTGCCGCTGATCAACGAATTGCGCCGCCTGCTTGGTGAGCAGCCGCTACCGGAAAGCACCTACTTCAAACCCGATTTGACCGTCGCGGCGCCAGCCGCCGAACCCGCCGTGAGTGGTGTCGACGTCAGCGCGCTGGCCCAAAAGGCGCGACCCTACTATCAGTCCTGCCTGCTGCATCTGCTGCGCGGCGAGGATGCTACCCAGAGCTTCAGGGCGCTGCGTGCGTTGAGCGACAAACTGCTGGCGGCTGCCGCCGAACCGCAGGTGCGGCAGTGGTTCTGGATCTTCGGCGGCTTCGTGGACAGTCTCGCCGAAACGCCGCAGGCGCTACGCACCGCCGCCAAGAAGCTGTTGAGCCGGGGCGAGCAGGTACTGAAGCTGCTGGGCGAGGGCGGCGAAGCCGCCCTCGCCCAGCAGCAACTCGCGTCGGTACTCACCAGCCTGCTGTTTCAGGTGGCGCAGGCGCACGACGGCGAACGCATAGCGGAGCTGAAGCAGGCATTTTCGCTGGACACGCTCTTGGCCGCCGGAACGCCGCGCGCTGCAGGGTTGAGCGGCTTCAATGCGGAGCTGAAGAAGACACTCGCCGGCGATATCCTCGAAGAGCTGGCCACCGTCCAGGATGCACTCGACATTTTCGTGCGATCCGAGCAGCGCGCCGTCGCCAACCTAGTGCCGATGGCCGAAACGCTGGAGCGTTTGGCGAGCACCTTGCGCATGATGGCCCAGGATTCGTTGGCTCAGACATTGCTGGATCAGGTGGTGGTGATTCGCGATCTGCAGGTTTCAGGGCAGACTCCCGACGACAGCGTGTTGATGGGTATCGCAAGCGCTGTGCTGGCGGTGGATTCGGCGCTGCGCGACTGGGGGAGCATCCGTCCCCTGGAGCAGGCAGACGCGCTGGCCGAGCAGGTGGAGGGACTTTCGCCCGAGGCCGAAGCGGAACACCATCGCGTTATCCGGCAGGTGATGAAGGAGGCCAAGAGCAATCTGCTGAAGGTCAAGGACGCGGTGGACGCCTTCCTGGAGGCATTCGGTGATCCCGCGCCGTTGCAAGATACCGCCCCGCTGTTGCGTGAAATCATCGGCAGCCTGAATCTCCTGTCATACAAACGCGTGGCCCAGGTGCTGCGCGCCTGCTCGATGTACATCAATCACGATCTGGCGCAGGCGCAGAGCGCGCCGGATACGGAATATCTGGACGCGCTGGCCGACGCACTCACCAGCGTCGAATATTACCTGGACGCCTTCGTAGAAAGTCGAGTTCATCCGGCGATGGTGCTGGAGGTCGCGGAAAAGGCGGTTGCGAAATTGGGTTATCCGGTCGATGCGCTGCCGCCGCCCGAGGAGCCGGCGGCCATCGAGATTGCTGCGCCGGTCCCGGCTGTGGCGGAGCCGGCTGCTGCGCCCGTCGTCGAGGAGCAGGAGGCGCCGCCGGCCGCCGCGCTGGCGAGCGCAAGTGCGCCGCCGGACGAGGAACTGGACGAAGAGATCCGCGACATCTTCATCGAAGAGGCGAGCGAGGAGATCGCGAAGATAGGCGAGTTATTGCCGCAATGGCAGGCGAACCGCGCCGATGAGGAGTCGCTGCGCGACCTGCGCCGCTGCTTTCATACTCTTAAGGGAAGTGGCCGCTTGGTCGGCGCCAACGTCATCGGAGAATTTGCCTGGGCATTCGAGAACATGCTCAACCGGGTCATCGATAATACGATTGAGCCGGGCAATGCCATGTTCGACCTGCTCGATCAGGCGCGCGAGGCGCTGTCGGAGTTGGTGGAGCAGTTCCGTAACGGCGCCGCCGTGGATGCCGATATTGAATGGTTCAGTGCGGCGGCTGAAGCGATGTCCAAGCCGGGTGGCCTGGAGGCCATGATGGCGCAACAGGCGGCACCGGCCGTGGCCGCGCCTGAGCCGGTGATCGAACAGGCAGTGCCCGCCGCGCCACAGGAGGCTGGGGAACCGGAGCCCGAACTGGATCCGGTGTTGCTGGAAATCTACGGCAACGAGACGGAAGGACACCTCGCGGCGATAGACGAATTCGTTACCGGTTGTCGTACCCAGGGTGCCTGCCGGGTCTCCGAAAGTCTGACGCGCGCACTGCATACGCTGCAGGGAAGCTCGCGCATGGCCGGTGTGATTCCCGTTGCCGATATCAGCAGTCACCTGGAGAAATATGCCAAGGCGCTGCATACGGCGCACGAGGCGGTAGGTGAAGAGGGTTTGGCCGCGCTTGAGGAGTGCGTCGGCTTTGCCCGCGACCAGCTGGCCTTCCTGCAGGGTGGCCGCGCCGCGGCGCCGCTGCACCAGGAGCTGTTGGCCAAGGCCGAGGAGCTGCATCATGCGACGCACCATCTCGCCGAGGGGCTGGAAGCGGCGCCGGAGGCCGGGCTGGCGGTCGCGCCTTCCCTCGAAGCGGTACCGACGTCCGACGTTGCTGCAGAAGAGATCGTCGTAGAGGCGCCATCCGAAGGGGCGGCCGAGCCGCTGGAAAGCGCGCCAGAGCCGACTTCGGCTGGCGTGGCAGCGGGGGGGGTATCCGAGGAGGCTGCGGCGTCGGCGACAGAGGCGGAACCTTCGCTGGAGGATATCCTTTCGTCGATCGAGGTCGAAGAGATTACCGCGGCACCTGTCGCGGAAGAGCCGTTGCCCGTCGCATTCGAAGCTCCAGCGCCCATACCCGAGCCTGAGCGACCGCCCGTCCCTGCCGACTTTGATCACGAGCTGCTGGAGATCTTCCTGGAAGAGGGCGCCGAGATTCTCGACGCCTGTGAAGAGACGCTGCAGGCGTGGCGCGAACAGCCGGATGACCGCTCGCTGGTAGAGGCGTTGCAGCGTCAGCTGCACACGTTGAAAGGCAGTGCCCGCATGGCCGGCATCACGGCCATCGGTGACCTGAGCCATACCCTCGAATCGATTTTTGAAGATGTGGTTGAGGGACGGCTGGCACGTTCCAGGGCGATGATCGATCTGTTGCAGCTGGCGCAGGACCGTTTGGTCGAAATGCTGGAGCAGGTACGAAACAATGCGCCGCTATCCAACGCCGACGACCTGATTAATCGTATCCATGCGCTGGCGCGCGGAACGAACGAAATCGAAGAGACGGAGCCGTTGGAGGCAGCCGCTGCGCCCTCCTACGACGCCAATCTGGCCGCGGCCTTCATGCGTCAGGCAGAAGAGATTCTGGAGTCCTGTGACGCGCGGTTGCAGAGCTGGGCGCTGCATGACGACAAGTTGCCGATAGTGCGGGAGCTGGAAGGCGAGTTACATGCGCTGGGTACCGCCGCCGCCACGGCCGCGGTTACGGGGATGGCCGATGTCGGTTTTGCCGTAGCGCTGCTGCTCGGCAGCGTGACGGAAGGCCGTCTCCCGGCGACGAATCATCTGTTGGGTGTGTTGCAGCGCACCTATGACCGTCTGACGCAGATGCTGGACGAACTGCGCCAGGGAACACTGCCGGCACCGGCCGCGGACTTGATTGCTGCCGTGGAAGAGATGGCCGCTGAGGTGCCCGAGGCGACGGCGGCACCCTTGGCCGAACCGCTTAGCCGCGCGGAAGAAGAGGCGCTGGCCAAAGGTGAGCGCCGCCAATCCTTCCGCGCGGCCCAGGAACTTGTCCGTGTACGCTCCGAGTTGCTGGACAACTTGGTGAACTTCGCCGGCGAAGTGAGCATCTATCGCTCGCGCGTGGAGCAGCAGGTGGGCGGTTTCAACTACAGCCTGCGTGACTTCGGTGAAATCCTTGCGCGCCTGGGTGAACAGCTGCGCCAGTTCACCATCGATACCGAGGCGCAGATCCAGTCGCGCTACGAAGATGCCGCACACGAAGGCTACGAAGATTTCGATCCGCTGGAATTCGACCGCTTTACCCACATGCAGCAGTTGGCACGCTCGACGATGGAGAGTTTGAGCGATTTGGTGGAAGTACGTGACACCATGCAGGGCGCCACCCGCGAAACCGAGACGCTGCTGCTGCAGCAGGCGCGGGTGAATACCGAGCTGCAAGAAGGCCTGATGCACACGCGCATGGTACCGCTGGTGGAGAATGCGCCGCGCCTGCGCCGTATCGTGCGGCAGACCTGTGCCGAGCTCAGCAAGGAGGTGGAGCTGCGCTTCCAGGGGGGCGAGGTGGAGATGGACCGCCACATGGTGGAGCGCATGCTGGCGCCTATCGAGCATCTGCTGCGTAATGCCATTGCTCACGGCATCGAGACGCCGGAGGCGCGCCGCGGGCAAGGGAAGCCGGCGAGCGGTCAGATTACCATCGCCCAGGCGCGCGAAGGTTCCGAGGTCGTTATCCGGATCATCGACGACGGCCAGGGCGTCAATCTCGACAGGGTGCGACACAAGGCGGTTGAACGCGGCCTGATGAAGGCCGATGCAGGGCTGTCGGACAAGGAGGTCATGCACTTCATCCTGGAGTCCGGTTTTTCCACGGCGGAGAGCCTGACCCAGCTGTCGGGGCGCGGCGTCGGCATGGACGTGGTCAACAGCGAGATCAAGCAGTTGGGCGGCTTGCTGGAGATCGATACCAAGCCCGGTCAGGGCACCACATTTACCGTTCGTCTGCCGTTGACGCTGTCGGTTACCCGTGCTCTTCTGGTTCAGTCCGGCGAGCAGATCTACGCCGTACCGCTGGTCAGCATTCAGGGTATCGAGCGTATCGATCGCGGACGCCTGGAACAGATGTTGGCGGTGGAAAATCCGACCTATTCCTGGCTCAACCAGGATTACCTGCTGCTCTCGCTCGGCGGCCTGCTCGGTGCCGGCGGCATCGCCGTGGCCGATGAGATCGTCAAGCGGCCGCTGCTGTTCACCCAAAGTGGCGATCACTATGTGGCGTGGGCTGCTGATAATCTGCTGGGCAGCCGCGAAATCGTGGTGAAGTCCTTGGGGCCGCAGCTGTCGACATTGCGTGGTCTTTCCGGCGCTACGATCCTCGGCGACGGCCGAGTGGCGCTGATCCTCGACCTGCCGATGCTGGCGCGTCTCGGCCTGGCGCATCGCAGCGTGGCGGAGGAGGAGGCGATCGCCGCGGAGGTACAGCGGGTCGAACAGCCGGTGGTGATGGTGGTGGACGATTCGATCACTGTGCGCAAGGTCACCTCGCGTCTGCTGGAGCGCAACGATCTGCGCCCCGTGACCGCGAAAGACGGCGTCGACGCCATCGCCCAGCTCGAAGACGTGATCCCCGACGTCATGTTGCTGGACATCGAAATGCCCCGCATGGACGGCTACGAATTGGCGACCCACATGCGCAATACCGCGCGTCTCAAGCATATTCCGATCATCATGATTACCTCGCGCAGCGGCGAGAAACACCGCCAGCGGGCGCTGGAAATCGGCGTGGACCGCTACATGAGCAAGCCGTATCAGGAGACCGAACTGCTGGAAAATATCCGTACTCTGCTTGCCGAGCGGGCCAAGCGTTAACCAAGGCGGCGCAAGATGAGCGAATCGAGCAGATCACAGGACAGCGCGACCCCCGATGCCGCCGCCGGTGTGGCGGTGCGCTGCCTCATTGTTCCGTTGAGTGGCGCCACGCTGATACTGCCCAACACCGCAGTCGCCGAAGTGGCCGAATACCGTGCGCCGCAGCCGATCGGAGCCGCTCCGGGCTGGCTGCTGGGGATGATGCAGTGGCGCGGCCGCAGTATCCCGTTGCTCACGTTCGAGCAGTTCGTCGGTTTACCTGCAGGCGCTGCGGGGGTCCATGCGCGGGCCATCGTCTGCAACACCTTGAGCGGCAACGTGACGCTACCTTTTGTCGCACTGCTGGCGCAGGGTATCCCGCGCCTGACGGGGGTCAAGGCCGAAGTGCTTGAGCCGACCGACCAGGACGGCGCGGAGCAGGAGGCGGTGGCGGCCAGGGTCCGGTTTGCCGGTGAAGAGGCGCTGATACCGGACCTGGATGCAATAGAGCGGATGTTGATCAGACTGGGTATTAAAACCGGATGATTTGGCGGTAAAATCGGCGGCACTGAAATAAATATTTAATGTGGCTGGGGATTACCATGCTGAAAAAGGTCCATGTGGGTGCAGTAGTGGCATTGCTGGCGTTCGCCGGCGGTGCATCGGCGCAGCAGCAGGTAGATGTCTCGGCAATTAACGAGCCGGCAATCAGTCCTGAGCGCGCGCATATGCTGGAAATCATCAAACAGGTGGAGAGCAATCCGAAGCGCATGGCGGATGCCATTACCGCCGGTGCCGACCGCTCGCTGTTGTGCAGCAACTGCCATGGCAAGGACGGCAACAGCATCCAGCCGGGCGTGCCCAATCTCGCCAGCCAGAATCCTACCTATCTGTTGCAGCAGATCGATCGGTTTGCCACCGGCAAGCGCAAGAACTTCGTCATGAACGCATTGGCGGCGAGTTTCACCATGGATGACAAGATCAACCTTGCCATCTACTTCTCCAGCCAGAAGTTGCGCGCGGAGAAGTATGATTCGGTGCGGGCGGCGCACGGCAAGCGTATCTTCGAAAGCGTCTGTTATCTGTGCCATGGCCTCGACGGCAAGGGCGGTGCCGAAAAAGGTTTTGCCCGTATCGCGGGGCAGCGGCCCAGTTACGTCGTCCTGAATTTGACCCGTTTCCGTGCCGTGGCGCGTCACGACGTGCCGTCGGACGACGTCGTGCGTCAAAGCCCGCGGATGGAGCAGGTAACGCAGAACCTCAGCGATCAGGACATCGAGGATCTGGCCAACTACGTGGCTTCGCTGCAATAAAGAAGCCCTGCGACCTTGCATTGCGGATTTCGGGTTTCCAATCAGCAGGGGCGCCACCCTGCTGACTGAACTCTGAACCCGCCTATCTCCCCAAATCACCCCAGCGCGCCTGGGCCAGCGCCACGGCGGCGAGGGCTGCCGTCTCGGTGCGCAGGATGCGCGGTCCCAGCCTGAGCGCGTGATAGCCCGCTGCGCGGGCGAGTGCGATCTCCCGTTCGCTCAAACCTCCTTCGGGGCCGATCAGCACGGTCGCCGCCTCGGTCGTTGTAGGCAGGTCGTTCAGGGTCTGTGTCGCCCGTGGGTCGAGGGTGATCCCGATCCCCAGCAGCGCCTGCTGCAGCCAGGTCTCCAGCGCCACGGGCGATACCAGCTGCGGCGGCGTGTTGCGGCCGCACTGCTCGCAGGCGCTGATGGCGACGGCTTGCCAGTGGCGCAGCCGTTTCTCCATCCGCTCGCCGGAGAGGTTCACCGCACAGTGCTCGGTAATGAGCGGCACTATCCGCACTATCCCCAATTCCGTCGCCTTCTGCACGACGTAGTCCATGCGTTCGCCCTTGGCGACACCTTGGGCCAGAGTCAGCGTAAGGGGCGATTCCGTCGCTGTGGCGTGGTACTCGCCGAGTTCCACCTCGACGCTCCGTTTCGCCACGGACAGCAATGTCGCCGCGTACTCGCCACCCTCGCCGTTGAAAAGCGCCAGCGGCGCGCCCGGTTGCAGTCGCAGCACCCGCGCCACATGGTTGGCGGCGCTGTCCGGCAGGGTCAGGCGCAGCCCGGTGTGCAGCGTGCCGGGCTGGTAGATGCGGGGGACACGCATGGGTCAACCTGTTAGCGATCGCCGAGGGCCAGGGCTTCCCAGATCGCCTGCGTCGGCGCGGCCTGATTCATGGTATAGAAGTGCAGGCCGGGCGCTCCCGCCTCCAGTAGATGCCGGCACAGCTCCACCGTCGCCTCCAGGCCGTAGGCGCGAATGCTCTCCAGATCCTCTCCCATGCCTTCCAGGCGCTTGGCCAGCCAGCGCGGGATCTCGGCGCCGCAGGCGTCGGAGAAGCGGGCCAGCTGTTTGTAGTTGGTAATGGGCATGATGCCCGGCACGATGGGCAGGTCGAGCCCCAGCCGCTCACAATCGTCGACGAAACGCAGGTAGGCGTCGACGCTGTAGAAGTACTGAGTGATCGCGCCGTTGGCGCCGGCCTCCACCTTGCGCTTGAAGTTGCGCAGATCCTGCTGCGCAGTGGGCGCCTGCGGGTGGAACTCCGGATAGGCGGCCACCTCGATATGAAAATGGTTGCCGGTCTCGCTGCGGATGAACTCCACCAGCTCGTTGGCATAGTGGAACTCCCCGGTGTCGCGCATCCCCGACGGCATGTCGCCGCGCAGGGCGACGATGCGTTTGATGCCCATGGCGATGTACTGCTGCAACAGCGCGCGAATCGCATCGGCGCCGGAACCGATGCAGGAGAGGTGCGGCGCCGTGGCGAGACCGGCGGCCATCAGGTCGCCCACCGTCTCGAGGGTGCCCTGCTGGGTGCTGCCGCCGGCACCGTAGGTGACCGACACGTAGACCGGCTTCAGCGCGGCGAACTGGTCGCGCGCCGCCAGCAGTTTCTCCCGGCCCTGCTCCGTCTTGGGCGGGAAGAACTCGAAGCTGAAGCCGGAGCGGTATTTCTTTTGCGATTCCATCGTTGTCTCTCCGGAGAAGATGGATAACCGCTAAGTACGCCAAGTCTCGCCAGGTACAAACCACCCCGTTGCCGTTTTCGGTACCCCGAAAACGGCAACGGCCTAATTGGCCTTACCTCGCGTAACGTCGTGTACTTCGCGGTTAATTCCCGTTCCTAGTAGCGATAGTGGTTCGGCTTGTAGGGGCCTTCCACCGGCACGTCGATGTAGTCGGCCTGCTCCTGAGAGAGGATGGTGAGGTCGGCGCCGATCTTCTTCAGGTGCAGCCGCGCCACCTTCTCGTCCAGGTGTTTGGGCAGGACATAGACCTTCTTCTCGTAGTGCTCGCCGCGGCCGAACAGCTCCATCTGGGCGATGGTCTGGTTGCTGAAGGAGGCGGACATGACGAAACTGGGGTGGCCGGTGGCGCAGCCCAGGTTTACCAGGCGGCCCTTGGCCAGCACGATGATCTTCTTGCCGTCGGGGAAGATGACGTGGTCGACCTGCGGCTTGATCTCCTCCCACTGGTACTTCTCCACCGAGGCGATGTCGATCTCCGAGTCGAAGTGGCCGATGTTGCAGACGATGGCCTCATCCTTCATCGCCGCCATGTGGTCATGGTTGATGACGTTGACGTTGCCGGTGGTGGTGACGAAGATGTCGCCGAGTTTGCAGGCGTCGTCCATATTGACCACGCGGTAGCCCTCCATCGCCGCCTGCAGGGCGCAGATCGGGTCGATCTCGGTGACCCAGGTGGTGGCGCCCATGCCGCGGAAGGCCTGGGCGCAGCCCTTGCCGACGTCGCCGTAGCCCAGCACCACGCAGATCTTGCCGGCGATCATCACGTCGGTGGCGCGCTTGATGCCGTCGATGAGCGACTCGCGGCAGCCGTAGAGGTTGTCGAACTTGGACTTGGTGACGGAGTCGTTGACGTTCATCGCCGGGAACAGCAGCTCGCCCTTCTTCTCCATCTCGTACAGGCGGTGCACGCCGGTGGTGGTCTCCTCGGTGACGCCCTTGATGCCCTTGGCCATCCGGGTCCACTTGCCGGGATTGCTCTTCAGGCTGTTGCGCAGCAGATTGAGGAACACCTTCCACTCGTGGTTGGCGTTGCCCGCCGCCTCGGGTACCGTGCCCGCCGCCTCGAACTCCACACCCTTGTGCACCAGCATGGTGGCGTCGCCGCCGTCGTCGAGGATCATGTTGGGGCCGTCGAAACCGGCCCAGGTCATCGCCTGCTCGGTGCACCACCAGTACTCCTCCAGCGACTCGCCTTTCCAGGCGTAGACCGGGATGCCCTCGGCGGCGATCGCGGCGGCGGCGTGATCCTGGGTGGAGAAGATGTTGCAGGAGGCCCAGCGCACCTGCGCGCCCAGCTCGACCAGGGTCTCGATCAGCACCGCGGTCTGGATGGTCATGTGCAGCGAGCCGGAGATACGCGCGCCCTTGAGCGGTTTGGCGGCGCCGAACTCCTCGCGCAGGGCCATCAGCCCCGGCATCTCGGTCTCGGCGATCTGGATCTCCTTGCGGCCCCAGGAGGCCAGGGAGATATCGGCGACTTTATAGTCGGTAAAGTTGGTCACAGCGTTCATCTCATTACTCCAAAAATGAACGAGCGCCGTTTCATGAAGAACCGCCCCACCTGAGCCTGACGGGTCTTTAACCCGCTGCAGCGCTCCTCAGGCGAGCGGCAAAAAAGCACTTAACCGCGAAGTACGCGAAGTTGCATGAAGTATAAAAACGCCTTCTTTTACTTGGCGTTACTTTGCGTACTTCGCGGTTAATTATTTTCGTTTACAGCCCGGCCGCGGCGCGCAGGGCGTCGGCCTTGTCGGTGCGCTCCCAGGTGAAGTCCGCGTCGTCGCGGCCAAAGTGGCCGTAGGAGGCGGTCTTGCGGAAGATGGGACGGCGTAGGTCGAGCATGCTGATCAGGCCGCGCGGGCGCAGGTCGAAGTGCTCGCGCACCAGTTCGACCAAGCGGTCGGAGGCCACCTTGCCGGTGCCGAAGGTGTCGCCGCTGATGGAGGTGGGCTCGGCCACGCCGATGGCGTAGGAGACCTGCAACTCGCAGCGCTCGGCCAGGCCGGCGGCGACGATATTCTTGGCCACGTAGCGGGCTGCATAGGCGGCGGAGCGGTCCACCTTGGAGGGATCCTTGCCGGAGAAGGCGCCGCCGCCGTGCCTGGCCATCCCGCCGTAGGTGTCGATGATGATCTTGCGCCAGGTCAGGCCGAAGGCCCCCATCGGGCCGCCGGTGCACAAACGGCCGGTCGGATTGATGTAGAAGCGGGTGTCTTTGGTGAGCCACTCCTTGGGCAGCACCGGTAGGATGATCTCGTCCATCACCGCCTCGTGCAGCGTCTTCTGGTCGATCTCGGCGCTGTGCTGGGTGGAGAGCACCACCGCGTCGATGGCCACCGGCTTGGCGCCCTCGTAGCGGAAGGTGACCTGGCTCTTGGCGTCCGGGCGCAGCCACGGCAGCGCGCCGTTCTTGCGCACCTCGGCCTGACGCGCCACCAGGCTGTGGGCGTAGCAGATGGGGGCCGGCATCAGCACCTCGGTCTCGTTGCTGGCGTAGCCGAACATCAGCCCCTGGTCGCCGGCGCCCTGCTCGTGGCTCTCGCTCTCGTCCACGCCCATGGCGATGTCCGCGGACTGCTTGCCCACGGCGTTGAGCACGGCGCAGGTCTCCCAGTCGAAGCCCATCTCGGAGCTGTTGTAGCCGATATCCTTGATCACCCCGCGGGCCACCGCCTCGTAGTCCACCACCGCTTCGGTGGTAATCTCACCGGCCACAAGGGTCATGCCGGTCTTTATCAGGGTCTCGCAGGCCACGCGTGCCATTGGGTCCTGGGTCAGGATGGCGTCCAGTACGGCGTCGGAAATCTGGTCGGCAACCTTGTCCGGGTGGCCCTCGGAAACCGATTCGGAGGTGAACAGGTAGGTGTGAGACATTATTTTTCCTTTGGCTGTCGGCACATCGGCTGCCGTGACCGGGTGGAACCCATATGTGTTGAACCGCGCATTATAAGCATTTATGGTGAATTGTTAAGCCATGTCGGCCGCAGTCCGGCGCCGCAGGAGTGCCCGCCGGGCGTGCCATTGGCGCTGGATTTAGGTTCCGGAGGTTACCGAAAGCTCAGGTTATGGGCGTAAAACCATAAGTTATAAGAAAGAGAGATATTGCCGCGCGGCGCACTAATGGGTAAAAATCGGCAGCTTGAACATTGGATGCAGGGTGAAGAAAACGCGAAAAGCGGCCATCCTGCATGCGGCCCGGTCACGAATGCGGCGCCGTTATAACACAAAAATTTGATGTCTCGCTGGGAGCGTCGCAGCGCTGCGTTACGAAAGATACGCCGCTGCGAGGAACGACGAAATACAGAACGAAGCGGCGGTATTTGCCTTCAGGGCATGTGCCGTTGCTGTGCCTTGTCCGTCTCCGTCCCTCTCGCCACGACACATCGAAACGCGGGCCTGCGCCCGTGGCCGGTTGCAACATGCCCCCGTTTGGGCGCAGCGGGACCGCTGAGGTCCGAGAGAGTTTTACAAGGTTTCGAAATTCAAACTTATCGTAGGAGAAGCACATGTCGAGCCGTAGAGAACTAGCCAACGCCATCCGCGCCCTGAGCATGGATGCGGTGCAGAAAGCCAAGTCGGGTCATCCCGGCGCCCCGATGGGCATGGCCGATATCGCCGAGGTGCTGTGGAACGACCACATGAAGCACAACCCGGCCAACCCCAAGTGGGCCGACCGCGATCGTTTCATTCTCTCCAACGGCCACGGCTCGATGCTGATCTATTCGCTGCTGCACCTGACCGGCTACAGCCTGTCGATGGATGATCTGAAGAACTTCCGCCAACTGCACTCCAAGACCCCGGGTCATCCCGAGTACGGCTACACCGACGGCGTCGAGACCACCACCGGCCCGCTGGGCCAGGGCATCACCAACGGCGTCGGCATGGCGTTGGCCGAGCGTACGCTGGCCGGCCAGTTCAACCGTCCCGGCCACAATGTCGTCGATCACCACACCTACGTGTTCATGGGCGACGGCTGCATGATGGAAGGCATTTCCCACGAAGCGTGCGCATTGGCCGGCACCCTTGGCCTGGGCAAACTGATCGCTTTCTGGGACGACAACGGCATCTCCATCGACGGCCACGTCGATAACTGGTTCACCGACGACACTCCGAAGCGTTTCGAGGCCTACGGCTGGCACGTGGTGCGCGGCGTGGACGGCCACGACGCCGAGGCCATCAACAAGGCGATTCATGAGGCCAAGAGCGTCAACGACAAGCCCACGCTGATCTGCTGCAAGACCGTGATCGGTTACGGCGCCCCCAACCTGTGCGGCAGCCACGACTGCCACGGCGCACCGCTGGGCGACGACGAGATCGCCGCCACCCGCGAAAACCTGGGCTGGAAGTACGAGCCGTTCGTCATCCCCGACGAGGTCTACCAGGGCTGGGACGCGAAGGCCAAGGGCAGCGATGCCGAGAAGCACTGGAGCGACAAATTCGCCGCCTACAAGAAAGAGCACCCGGAACTGGCCGCCGAGTTCGAGCGCCGCGCGATCAAGGGCGAGCTGCCGGCGAACTGGAAGCAGGTGGCCGACGATTTCATCAAGGCGGTGAATGACAAGGCCGAAACGATCGCCTCGCGCAAGGCGTCGCAGAACTCCATTCAGGGCTACTCCGCCGCGCTGCCGGAGTTCCTCGGCGGCTCCGCCGACCTGACCCCGTCGAACCTCACCAACTGGAAGGAAGCCAAGGCGATCACCAACACCGTCGCCGACGGCAACTACCTCTCCTACGGCGTGCGCGAGTTCGGCATGTCCGCGATCATGAACGGTGTTTCACTGCACGGCGGCTTCATTCCGTTCGGCGGTACCTTCCTGATGTTCTCCGAGTACGCGCGTAACGCGCTGCGTATGGCCGCGCTGATGAAGATTCGTACCATCTTCGTCTACACCCACGACTCCATCGGTCTGGGCGAAGACGGCCCGACCCACCAGCCGATCGAGCAGATCGCCACGCTGCGCATGATCCCCAACATGAGCCTGTGGCGTCCGTGCGATGCGGTGGAATCCGCAGTGGCCTGGCGCCAGGCCATCGAGAAGAAGAC
>OFHK01000324.1_pt1 | contig 14965 bp, 9 predicted proteins | sample 1521951 | NCBI WGS metagenome assembly OFHK01 (sample SAMEA2468436, study PRJEB22500) | soil metagenome | biome: Glassland; feature: Farmland; material: Clay | place: Australia | collected 2013-01-31 | depth 0.55 m
GGGCGGAGGCAGCGCAAGTGGGGCCCCAGGGGGAAAGCCGGGTGCCCCCCACGCCCCCCCAGCCGCTCCCGCCCGGCCCTGTCCCGGCCACACCGGCCGGCTTGCCCCATCCGGCCGACTTGCCCCATCCGGCAGGCTGGCCCCATCCGGCAGGCTGGCCCGGCTGGCCGAGCCATTTCGCGCAGGTCCTGGCGGAGACGCTGGCCGGATCACGGCCTCCGCGCCAGATGGTCCCCTGGACCACCGAACGTGCCCGCACCCGCATCCAGCGGCTCGGGCCCCGGCTATCGGGCGGGCAACAGCCACGGGTGCACCGGGTGATGACGTTCCATCCCACCCCCGATGTCATGGAGATGACAGTGGTGGTGGGCTTCGGCACCCGCATCCGGGCACTTGCCGTACGGCTGGAACTCGCCTCTCCTGCACCAGCTTCCGCGGGCCGGGACACCCAGCCGGCCAGGTGGCTGTGCACGGCCGTGGAGGCGGCGTAGGAGCCTGGCAGGCAGCCTGCGCTAGCTGCCCGGGCGGTTCCTGGGGTCGCCGTGACACAGCTTGTACTTGCGTCCCGAGCCACACGGGCAGGGGGCGTTGCGCCCGACCTTGCCGAACTCGCCGTTGCCAGCGGATTCGCTGTGCCGCTCGACCCGTGCCTCACCGTCCACGGTTGGCGCGCTGTAGCTGAGCTTGCTGGGCCGCTTCGGACTGCTGAGCCCGGGGGCGACAACTGCCGGGGGGCCGGCACCCGGCGCCTCGGCGCGTCCCGCCGGTGCGGCGCCGCCGACTGCGCCCCGGCCGGTGCCCGCGCCACCCCGGCCGGTGCCCGCGCCACCACGGCCGGTGCCCGCGCCACCACGGCCGGGGCCCGCGCCACCACGGCCGGGGCCCGCGCCACCACGGCCAGTGCCCGCACCACCGGGGCCACCCTGCCCGGTGGGAACGCCATCCTGGAGGGCCTGACCGAGCGGGAAGGGAACCGCGGGCATCTCGCCGACGGCGTCCTCCACGATCGGGCTCTCCCGGAACTCGAACTGGAGGTTGAACAGGTTACCGACCGACTCCTCCTTGATCCCCTCCATCATGGTGGCGAACATGTCGAAGCCCTCGCGCTGGTACTCAATCAACGGATCACGCTGTGCCATCGCCCGCAGGCCGATGCCCTCACGCAGGTAGTCCATCTCGTACAGGTGCTCGCGCCACTTCTGGTCAAGCACCGCCAGCACGACCCGGCGTTCGGCCTCACGCATGTGCTCGGGGGTCAGCTCGGCCTCGCGGCGCTCATAGGCGGCCTGGGCGTCGGCTTTGATGGTCTCGGCGATGAATTCCTGCGACAGGGCCGCCTTCTCCCCGCCTGCCTCCTCGATCAGCTGCGCGACGGTGAGCGAGGGGTGGTACAGCTGGCGGAACGCGGCCCACAGCTGATCGAGGTCCCATTCCTCCGGGAAGCCCTCGCTGGTCGCCCCGGCCACGTAGGCCGTGACCACCTCGTCGATCATCTCGCGGATCTGCAGGTGCAGGTCAGCGCCCTCCAGCACCGTGCGGCGCTCACCGTAGATGACGTGGCGCTGCCGGTTGAGCACGTCGTCGTACTTGAGCACGTCCTTGCGGATCTCGAAGTTCTGCTGCTCGACCTGCGTCTGGGCGGACCGGATCGACCGGGACACCAGCTTCGACTCGATGGGCACGTCGGGCGGGGTCCTCAGCATCCCCATGATCTGCGCGACCTTCTCGGAGTTGAACATCCGCATCAGGTCGTCTTCCAGCGACAGGTAGAACCGGGACTCCCCCGGGTCACCCTGGCGCCCGGACCGGCCGCGCAGCTGGTTGTCGATGCGGCGCGACTCGTGCCGCTCGGTGCCCAGCACGTACAGGCCGCCGGCCCCGACGACCTCCTCGTGCTCGGCCGCCACCGCCCGCTTGGCCTTCTCCACCGCCTCCGGCCAGGCCGCCTCGTAATCCTCGGGCGTCTCCACCGGCGACAGGCCGCGCTGGTGCAGTTCGGCGTCGGCGATGAACTCCGGGTTGCCGCCCAGCATGATGTCGGTACCACGGCCAGCCATGTTCGTGGCCACCGTGACCGCGCCCTTGCGCCCGGCCTGGGCCACGATCGCGGCTTCCCGCTCGTGGTACTTGGCGTTCAGCACCTCGTGCGGGACCCCGCCGCGCTTGAGCATGCGCGAGAGGATCTCCGACTTCTCCACGCTGGTCGTGCCCACCAGGACCGGCTGGCCCGCAGCGTGGCGCTCCACGATATCGGCCACACAGGCCTCGAACTTGGCCGCCACCGTCTGGTACACCACATCGGGCTGGTCAGCCCGGATCATTGGCATGTTCGTGGGGATCGGCACCACGCCCAGCTTGTAAATCTGGTGGAACTCGTTCGCCTCGGTCATGGCGGTACCGGTCATCCCGGCCAGCTTCTCGTAGAGCCGGAAGTAGTTCTGCAGGGTGATGGTGGCCAGCGTCTGGTTCTCGTTCTGGATCTGCACGCCTTCCTTGGCCTCAATGGCCTGGTGCATGCCCTCGTTGTACCGGCGCCCGTGCAGGATCCGGCCGGTGAACTCGTCCACGATCAGGACCTCGCCGTTCATGACGACGTAGTCCTTGTCCCGCTTGTACAGTTCCTTCGCCTTGACGGCGTTGTTGAGGAAGCTGACCAGCGGGGTGTTCACCGGGTCGTACAGGTTGTCGATGCCGAGGTAGTCCTCGACCTTCTCCACCCCCGACTCCAGGATGCCGACCGTCCGCTTCTTCTCGTCGACCTCGTAGTCACCCTCGCCGTCTTCCCCCCGCCGCAGCCGGGGGGCGATCTTGGCGAACTCGGTGTACCACTTGCCGCTCTGCTCGGCCGGGCCACTGATGATCAGCGGCGTCCGCGCCTCGTCGATGAGGATGGAGTCCACCTCGTCCACGATCGCGTAGCTGTGACCTCGCTGGACACACTCCTCCAGCCCCCAGGCCATGTTGTCGCGCAGATAGTCGAACCCGAACTCGTTGTTGGTGCCGTAGGTGATGTCGGCCTCGTAGTTCTTGCGCCGCTCCTCCGGTGTCATCTGCGCGAGAATGACCCCGACCTCCAGGCCCAGGAACCGGTGGATCCGCCCCATCCACTCCGAGTCACGCCTGGCCAGGTAGTCGTTGACCGTGACGACATGCACACCGTTTCCGGCCAGCGCGTTCAGATATGACGCCAGCACCGCGGTCAGCGTTTTGCCCTCACCGGTTTTCATTTCGGCGATGTTGCCCAGGTGCAGGGCCGCGCCGCCCATGATCTGGACGTCGAAGTGACGCTGCCCCAGCGTCCGCTTGGCGGCCTCGCGAGCCGTCGCGAAAGCCTCCGGCAGCAGGTCGTCGAGCGTCTCACCGTCGGCGAGCCGCTGGCGGAACTCCACGGTCATGCCGCGAAGCTCAGCGTCGGTGAGCTTCTCGAAATCCTCTTCGATCGAGTTGACCTGCTCGGCAATCCGCCCGAGCTTGCGCAGGATCTTGCCCTCACCAGTACGCAGGACCCTGTCGATGATGACTGGCACTTCTCGTCGCGCTCCTCGCGGATTCGTCCGGCTGTGAACCAGATAGCGGCCCATAGGCCGGCTGGCAAGCCTGCACGCGGTGGCCCACCGGTGCCACCGTCTTCACAGTCATGGTAGGCGAGCCGGCCGGTGAAGCCGAGCCATGTAGCGCCAACATCGCACCCGCTTGATGCGGCACTCCGCCGGACTCATACCCCCAGACCCCATGAAGCCGAACGCGGCTGCCACCCAGGGCCCGCAGCCCCGCCCGGCGCCATCCCAGGCGGGACAGACCACCCCGGGCCGCGCTATCCCCCGGACCAGCCCAGATACCTTCGTGGTGGGCAGCCAGAACCCGTCAGCGGCGGGCAGGCGGACTCCTTAACAAGGGGGCAGGCGGTGTTGGGAGGGGGCCGGCGCCGGGCGCTGAACTGGCTTCGCCACAATAAGTGGGTACGGCGGCGGCGACGCCGGCCGCCCACCCCCGAGAGGAGCAGCGCGCATGGCGGACCAGGTAAGTCCGGGCTCCATGGCCGGCGTTGGTCAGGATGCCGGCACTCTCATGCAGGCGGGTACGGGCAGTGCCCACGCAGCCATGGTGCATCACGGCCGCCCCGTGTCCTGGGTGGCGGTCTCCATCATCATGGCCGGTTTCCTTGCCGGCGGCATCGGCCTGGTCGTCGGCCCCGTGTGGTGGCTGTTCTGGGCCGGTTGCGCGGCAGTCGTCGTCGGTGGGCTGCTGGCACTGGGCACCCACATCACTGAGGACTGGTACTAAGCCCGCCGCTGGCTCAAACCCGCCGCGGCCTCAAGCCGCCCGCTGCCCAGGATGGAGCTGACCGGCCCAGCGGGAATGTCGTAGCCGCCCGTTAAGCTGCCATGCTTGTGGCCATCTCTGCTGCCGAGGCACCGCAAGTCTCACTGTCGGCCGCTGACGTGCGGCTGATGACCCTGCGCGCGCAGGGCTTCCTGGGGGTGGAGGGACGCCGTGGTGGTGTGCCAGCGCTGCTGCGCCGGCTCGGGGCGGTCCAGCTGGACACCATCAGTGTGCTTGCCCGCTCGCACGAGCTAGTCGCCTACGCCCGTCTCGGCCCCATCCCCCGGGACCGGATCGAGCGCGCGTACTGGCATCCCCGCCAGCCCACCGCGTTCGAGTACTGGTCGCACGCCGCCTGCGTGCTGCCGATCGAGGACTGGCCGTACTACGCCTTCCGCCGGCGCGCGCTGCGCGCCCGCGGCAAACGCTGGCACCAGAGCCACCAGCAGGCCTGCACCGAGGTGCTGGCCAAGCTCCGGGCTGAAGGCCCGCTGACCGCCACCCAGCTCGGCGGCGCCAAGAACGGCGGCGCCTGGTGGGACTGGTCGGACACGAAAATCGCGGTCGAGTGGCTGCTGGATGTGGGTGAGGTCATCTGCGTGCGGCGCGAGGGCTGGCGACGCGTCTACGACTTGCCGGAACGAGTCCTCCCGAGCGAGATGCTCGCTGCCTCGCCCACGGACGAGGAGTGCCTGGCCCGTCTCGCGGCTACAGCCGCCCGGAGCCTGGGCGCGGTGACCAGGGCCGACCTGATCGACTACCACCGTCTGCGGGAACTCACCAGCCCCGGGACCAGGCATGCGGATCTTGTGGACGAGGCGGCGCGGGCAGCGGGCCTGACGGCGGTGTCGATCGAGGGCGGGGCGAAGGCTGGCGCAGCCACGGCGGCCTGGGCTGACCCGGCGGCTCTGGCACTGGCGGCCGGTGGCGTGCGCGGCAGGCACCGGGTCACGCTGCTGTCCCCGTTCGACTCGCTGGTCTGGGACCGCAAGCGCACCCGCCGGATGTTCGGCTTCGATCACTCGCTGGAGGCCTACGTGCCCAGGGCCAAGCGGGTCCACGGCTACTTCGCCATGCCGCTGCTCGCCGGCGGGAGGCTCGTAGGCCGGGCCGACCCGGTGCGGCGGGGCCAGACCCTGGTCGCCCGCCAGCTGTCGCTGGACACCCCTGCTGCCGTCGCGCCGATGGCGCGGGCCTTGCGGGAGGCCGCGGACTGGGTCGGCTGCTCGGCGATCGCAGTCGACCGGGTCGAGCCGCCTCACCTGGCCCAACGGCTCCACGCGGCACTTGCCTGACCGGCCGATTCCGGCTCAGGTTAGCTGAACTCGATCAGCTTCTCCCTCACCGCGATCATGACGGCCTCCATCCTGGAGTGGATCTGGAGTTTCTCCAGGATGTTGCGCACATGGTTCTTGACCGTGTTCTCCGAGATGAACAGCTCCTTGGCGATGTCGCGGTTGTTCATTCCGCGGGCCACCAGCCTGAGCACTTCCATCTCGCGCTCGGTGAGTCTGGGTGCCGGGACCTGCTGCGTGCGTTCCTCCTCGTCGCGCCTGGCGAGCGCCGCGAACTCGGTCAGGAGCTTGGCCGCCATGGAGGGATTGATCAGGGACTGCCCGCCGTGCACCGCCCGGACCACGTCGGCGACCTCGTCGTAGGGAATGTCTTTGAGCAGGTAACCGCTGGCGCCCGCCCTGATGGCCTCGAAGAGGTCCTCCTCCTCGTCACTGATCGTCAGCATGACGATCTTTGCGCTGGGCGCGACCTCCTTCATCGCCCGGCAGGCCTCGATCCCGCTGCTCTTGGGCATCCGGATGTCCATCAGCACTACGTCCGGCAGCGCTTCGCCGGCCTTCTCGACCGCTTCCGCCCCATCACTGGCCTCGCCGACCAGTTCGATGCCGGGCTCCTCCGTGAGGACCATTTCCAGGCCCCGCCGGAACAGTGCGTGATCATCGACGATCAGCACGCGGATCGGATCGGGAGCCCGCCGGGCACCAGTTTCCTCACTGGTGGTTCCGGGATCTCCGCCCATCTGCCCTCCCTGACCCTGCCGGCCTGCTGACTACCTGTGACTTCGGATCAAACTTTGGCCGACCAGGCCGCAGCATGCAAACTCAGGCCCCGGGCCGCGGGGCCCGGGGCCTGAGTTTGTGCTCCCGGGGCGGCCAGCCGATGCTCACACCCCCCGGAACCGCTGCCCGGCGGGGTCCGCACCGGCCGACTCGACCAGGCGGATCAGCCCGTACTGGTACCCGTGACGCCGGTAGACGACGCTGGCGTGACCGCAAGCCTCGTCACGGAACAGGTAGAAGTCGTGCCCCACGAGTTCCATCTCCAGGAGCGCCTGGTCGATGCTCATCGGCATCGCCGCGTGGAACTTCTCACGCACGACGACTGGCCCGTCTCCCTCCATCTGGATGGGGATGAGCCCGATGGCCGCGTCATCCAGTGCCCCGTCATCCAGCGCCGGGCTCCCGGACACCGGGCCGCCGAACGCCGGCTCCCCCAGGTCCGGGCCACCCAGGAAGGAACCATGCAGGGATGGCGCCGGGCCTGCCAGCGGCTCCGGCAACTGACCGTTCCCCGGGCTGTACCCGGCCATCAGCCCCCCCGGCATATAGCCCGCGCCATCGGCCACCGGCATGAGCACGGCCCAGGCTGCCGACGGCATGCCATGCCTGTCTTTGCGCCGGTCACCCAGGCGCCGCAGGCGTGCCTCGAGTTTGGCGAGTGCCCGGTCGAGTGCCACATAGCGGTCGTCCGCTGCTGCTTCGGCCCGGATGACCGGGCCCCGGGATCGGATGGTCAGTTCGACCCGCTCGCGCCGGTCGGACTGGCGTGGATTTCGCTCGGTTGAGACCTCCACGTCGACCCTGATCGCCTTGTGACCCAGTCTCTCGATCTTGCCCAGCTTGGCTGAGGCGTGCCTCCGGAACCGCTCCTGCACATCGGTACGCCGACCCTTGAAGATGATGTCCACGCGGGAACCCCCTTTCGGCCGGATCCAGGTAGCGGCACCCGTCCGGCCGACCTGGTCTTCGTCCCCACATCCGCCTGCTGAGGGGTTCGCAGCAGCTTGTTGCCACTAGTGCCCTTCTCCCTGTCCGGGAGACATCGGGTCTCCCGGTGGGGCAGGACTTACCTCTAAGCCGCACCGTGATCAGTCGACGAGAAGTCGCCTTACGTGGACCGTTTCGCCTGCGGCTGGCATCGGCTTGCCGGGCTCGGCCATCCGCACATCGCGGATGGACCTGCCTGGCGCAACCACGGACCCGGACGGGTGCCATGTTTCGAAACTAGCCTGACCGGAGCCGGATGTCAGGAGACAGGCGCTGAGTAATCGAGTGTCGACGGTCACGTCAGCCGGGGTAGGCAGCGTTGCTGCCTGCCATGATGTCCCGCCAGGGCTCGCCAAGGCCGACCGAGTTCTCCAGCCTGCCGACCGACGTGCCCAGATAGAGAGGGTTCTGCGGGCCTGCCGCCGTGATTGACACCATGCCCGGCTGCCCGGGCTTGAGAGTGGGCCCGTCCCCGTTGACCGGAACCTCCCAGAGCCGGGCACCGGAGGGCGATTGCGTGATCGCCAGCACGTGATCCTCGTCGAACCAGGTCAGCGCCGAGAGCCCGGACAGGCCGGGCGCCAGCCGCACCGGATGGATGACCGAAACGCTCGTGCCGCTGCCCACGACCGCCCCCAGCAGCAGATGGGCGGCGGCCCCTGTGCCCGCGATCAGCGCGACCCGCACCCCGTCCGGCGCGACCTTGAGCCCGGTGACCGGGCCCAGGCGGGACGGCAGGCTGACTCTCACCGCCGCACCCCCGGCCGCCGGGATCACCCAGACCCCGGGCGAGCCGTGGACCCTGCCCGAGACCCACAGAACGTCGTTGACATCCCAGCTCGGTCCGGCGAACCCGGCCCCGGTGAGCCTGCTGTGCAGGTTCCCGGCCGAGGGTGCAGCGTGCGTTTTCGCGGCAGCGGCCAGGTCGCTGGTGTACACCGTGCTCGACGGCCCGGCGACCCCAGCGAGGTAGTGGCCGTCGGGAGAGATGGCGATCTGGTTCAGCGGCAGCCGCCCGGTGCCCGCCTCGCCCGGTACCGGAACGCTGTGCGCCTGCTGGCCGAACATCCGGACCGCGCCGTTGGCGCTCAGGTAATACAGGGGCGCATCACGGCGGCCATGCGGAACGTAGCGCCAGTAGTCACCCAGTCCCTGAATGCCACCAGCTGTACCCGGCATCAGATGCCCGTTGATCCTGAGCTTCACCGCCTGGATGAGCGCCGGGCCGTACGACGGGCTGGTCAGGGTCCACACCAGCTGGGCGGCCATGGCCTGGACGGTAGACCGGGGAGTGCTGGCCGGCAGCCGGATGTCGACGATGGCACTCTTCCCGCCGGGCGAAGCGGGCAGCACCTGGACCTTCGTGAGCTTGGCGCCCGGCGGGAAGGCGGTAACCGCCACGTTCTGCAGCCAGCCGTTCGGGTTCTGAAGCAGGCCAGTGACCAGGGTGGTGACCAGATTGTTCGACGCGACGGGGACGAACACCGGATCGGGCACCAGGAGCTGGTCCGGCTGCGCGTAGAAATACAGATTCCGTGGCGCGTACACCAGGTGGAAGAGGTCGCTGGGGAGCAGCAGTTCGTGGGACACCTTCTTGTTGCCGGTGGATGGCAGCCCATCGATGAGCCACTGCCCCTTGACCGATTCCAGGGTGAACACCTGCTGCCGGGAGGCTTCTCCGGGGCTCGCCGAGGTGTACTGCCCGTAGCCGTTCAGCGTGGCGAGCTCCTGCCAGCTGACCACCACGCTGGCCCGGCTGTCCTGCCCGGACTGCAGCCCGGGCTGCTGGTACACCTGGGGAGTCTGGGCGAGGATCGTCACAGCCGCACGAGGCTGCCACAGCCGGCTCGCTGCCGGGGTCAGGTACTGCCGGGCTACCGCGTGGCCGTGCGCGAAGCTGGCGCTGGCCAGCAAGAAGTTGCTGACCACCTGCTCAGGCGTCCAGCCCGGCTGCGGGGGCTCAACGATCAGCCCGCAGCATGCCCCCACGCCTCCCGGCGGCGCGGAGGGCCCGCTGTAGCCGACCGGGCCAGCGGACGGAATGGTCGCGCAGCCGGCGGCCAGCAGTGCGGCAAGCAGTACCCCGGCGGTCAGCAGCACCCGCCGGGCCTGGCGCGTCCCCGGCCCGGGCCACCGGTCAGCCATCGTGGCCACCCTGCATGCCCGATCCGGCGCCCGGCAGCGCCGGAGCGCCGGCCGCTCCCGCGTACTGACCGGCACCGGCCCGCCCGGCGCCGTCAGGGCCAGCCGCCTCGTCGCCGCCGGCGGCGATCTCCACCTCGTCCGGACCTAGCGGCAGCGGCGACCCCGCGAGCTCCTGCCCGACCGTCCGGGGCAAGGTGAGCCGGAACACCGAACCCTTCCCGCGCTCGCCCCAGGCCTGCAGCCACCCCCGGTGCAGCCGGGCGTCCTCAAGGGCGATGGCCAGGCCCAGCCCGGTACCGCCGGTGGTCCGCGCCCGGGCCGGATCGGCCCGCCAGAAGCGGTCAAAGACGAGGTGCTCCTCGCCCGGCCCGAAACCCACTCCGTGGTCCTGGACCGCGACCGCCACCGCATCCCGGTCCGCGGCGACGGTGACCACCACGTCGCGCCCCTCCCCATGCTCGACCGCGTTGTCGAGCAGGTTCCGCAGGATGCGTTCCACGCGGCGCCGGTCCACTTCGGCCACACACGGCCCTGGCGGAAGCCGGAATTCGATCCGCGTCCCCCGCCGCGCAGCCAATTGCTCCGCGTCCGTCGCCGCCCGCCTGACCAGGTCGCACACATCCGCCGACTCAGCGTCCAGGGTCGCCACGTTGGCGTCGTGCCTGCTGATCTCCAGCAGGTCCGCCAGGAGCGCCTCGAACCGCTCAAGCTGGCTCTGCAGCAGCTCAGCCGAACGGCCCGCCGCCGGATCGAACTCGTCCTTGGCCGCGAAGAGCACGTCAGCGGCGATCCTGATGGTGCTGAGCGGGGTGCGCAGCTCGTGCGACACGTCCGACACGAACTGCCGCTGGACCTTGGACAGTTCTTCCAGTTCCCAGAGCTTGTCCTGCAGGCTGGCGGCCATCTCGTTGAAGGAGGTCGACAGCGCCGCCAGGTCGTCGGTCCCCCGCGTGGGCATGCGCTCATCCAGCTGTCCTGCCGACAGCCTGCTCGCCGCCTGTGCCGCCTGCCGGATGGGGACCACCACCCAGCGGGTGACCAGCGAAACGATGACGGCCAGCAGCACCACGAGCGCGACCCCGGCACCTAGCAGCGTGGTCTGGATGAGCCGGAGCGCCTGCTGCTGCGGAGTCAGCGGGAACAGGTAGTACAGCTGGTCATGACTGGAGATGGGAACGCCGACCGCGAGCGCCGGGTCGCCGGGTTCGCCGTTCGCGCGGATCAGCCTGGTCGGTGCGGAGTAGAGCCGGTCAGACAGTCCGCGGCGCTGCTCCGCCGTGACCGCGTCACTGAGCAGCCGGGGGATACTCGGCATCAGCGCCTGGTTGCCGACAACGCCGCCCAGACCGGAATTCGTGTGCTCCTGCAAGATCACGACGTCATAGATGTCACCAGGCCCGCTGCCCGCCTGCAGAGTGTTGGCCAGGGAGATCAGAGCAGCCAGCCCGCCTCCGTGCGGTCCCTGCATGTCCGGCCGGGCCTGGGCGATCGCCTGGCCAGCCGAGGTCTGGGTCGTCGCCGCCTTCCGCTCGTTCGCCAGCAGGCCACTGACGATCTGCTGGACCAGGAAGAGGCCGAGGATGGCGACGACCACGACCGAGATCACCAGCGTGGTGCCGATGACGCGCAACTGGAGCGACCGGTGCCAGCGGCGGCGCAGCTGACCGGCCACCGCCCGCACGTGGCCGCGTCCAGACCTGAGCACACGGCGCGCTGGCAGTGGCAGCCGGCGGCCCAGGCGGGCAGGTGCCCCCGCCAGCAACCCGCCGGTGCCGGCCGTGGGCAGCCCGCGGAAGATGGTCAGGCCACGGCCGGCCGGCGTCGCCCCGGCCGCGACTTCCGCCGGGCTGATGGCATCGGCGTCAGGAGCAAGGGCGCTCGCCCCAGCGTGCGCCCCGCCTCCGGCCGGCCCGCTACCGTGTGCCCCCCTCATCACCCTTCTTCGCTGTACCGCTCTTCCCTGCATTGCCGCTCATCCGGCAAACGGGCGGCCTCAGGCCGGCCCCGCCTTGTACCCGACACCCCGCACGGTCACCACGATCTCCGGGTGCTCGGGATCTTTCTCGATCTTGGCGCGGAGCCGCTGCACATGGACGTTGACCAGCCGCGTGTCGGCGGCATGCCGGTAGCCCCACACCTGCTCAAGCAGCACCTCGCGGGTGAACACCTGCCGCGGCTTGCGCGCCAGCGCCACCAGCAGATCGAATTCCAGCGGGGTGAGGTTCACCTGCTCCCCGCCGCGCTTCACGGAATGACCCGCTACATCGATGGTGACGTCGACGATCTGAAGCATCTCCGGTGCCGGATCGTCGGTGCGGCGCAGCCGGGCGCGCACACGCGCAATCAGTTCCTTTGATTTGAACGGCTTCACGATGTAGTCATCGGCGCCGGATTCCAGCCCGAGGACCACGTCGACGGTGTCGCTCTTCGCGGTGAGCATGACGATCGGCACGCCGGATTCGGTGCGGATCTGGCGGCAGACGTCAATACCGTCCACACCAGGCAGCATCAGATCAAGCAGCACAAGGTCCGGGTGGGTTTCGCGGAACGCCAGCATGGCGTGATCCCCGTCGGCCACGAACGTGGGCTCGAAACCCTCACCGCGAAGCATGATGCCCAGCATCTCGGAGAGGGCAGCGTCGTCGTCGACGACTAGCACGCGTCCTTTCATAAGCCTCATCGTTCCAGACAAACATCAGCAGGGGCAGCCGCTCGCGCGGGCTGGCAAACATCCAGACGATGCAGCGTACCCGCATTGACCGGCCGTGCCACCCCGCGCTCGGTCACCAGGGCGGTTATGAGAGCGGCCGGGGTGACGTCGAAGGCGGGGTTGTAGGCGGCGCTGCCGGCCGGCGCCACGGCCAGGCCGGCGAAGGAAGTGACCTCCGCCGCGTCCCGGTGCTCGACCACGATGGCGCCACCTTCCGCGGCTGCCAGGTCGATCGTGGACATCGGTGCAGCCACCACGAACGGCACACCGTGATGGCGGGCCAGCACGGCCAGACCATAGGTGCCCACCTTGTTGGCGACGCTGCCGTCGGCGGCAACGCGGTCGGCGCCGGTCAGCACCAGGTCCACCTCACCGGCCGCCATCAGCGACGCCGCGGCGCCATCGGCCAGCACGGCATAAGGCAGGCCGGCCCGCCCGGCCTCGAACGCGGTCAGCCGGGCCCCCTGCAGCAATGGCCGGGTCTCGTCCACCCACAGCCGCGCCAGCCGGCCGGCCCGGTGCGCGGCGAGGATGATCGCGAACGCCGTCCCCTCACCCGCCGACACCAGGGCGCCGGTATTGCAGTGGGTCAGGATCCTGGCCCTGGCCGGAACAAGATCCAGGCCGTGCGCCGCGATGGCCGCGCTCGCCGCGGCGTCCTGCTCCGCAATCGACCAGGCTTCGGCCAGGGCGGCCCGCGCCCCGGGTCGTTCGGCGTCCTGGTTCTGATCTGGGCCGGCCCGGACGGCAGCCCGGTATGCAGCCAGGGCCCGGCCAGCCCCCCAGCCCAAGTTCACCGCGGTCGGGCGGGCACGGCTGAGCACCGCGGCCGCCTCCGCCACGTCCTCGCCCCGGTAGGCGGCCAGCGCGACGCCGAACGCCCCGGCCAGTCCCAGCAGCGGCGCTCCGCGCACCACCAGCCGCCGGATCGCATCATCAAGCTCGGCGACATCCCGGCACATGAGATAGGACTCCTCGGCCGGCAGCCGGGTCTGGTCGAGCAGGACGATCGCCGGCCCGGCCGGGGGGTCAAGCCACTGGAGCGCCCAGGTGTCCACACCCTGAGTGTGCGTCACGAGTGCCCAGCGGTCGAATTCACCGGCCGGGAGCCGGTGCCGGGCTGGCGGGCGGGGACGTCGAGGTGGAACGGTGAGCGGGCGGCAGAGCGGGGACCAGCGAGGTTTCCTTCCGCAGGCCGCCTTCATCGTTCTTGTGCTTCATGCAAGTATGGGCGCCAGCGACGGGACCATCCTGGTATGTGGTGAGGGCCGGGCCGGTAAGGAGAAACATGACAGACACTCCGTCGTGGGGCACGGCGGGAACTGGTGAGGGCCAGGGACCGGACCTGCCGTCGTGGTCCCCGCCATCCGGCCAGGCGCCACCCCCCGGCCAGGCGCCATCCCCCGGCTACTGGCCACCCCCCGGCTACGGCCAGCCCGGCTACGGCCAGCCTCCCGGTTATGGTTACGGCTCCCCGCCGGGTGCCTGGCCACCGCCTCCCCAGGCACCCAAACCTGGGGTGATCCCGCTGCGGCCCATCGCGCTCGGCGAGATCCTGGACGGTGCGTTCACCTTTGTCCGGCGCACCCCGAAGGCCACCCTCAGCATCGCCGCCGTCGTGATCACGATTTCCGTGATCCTCACCACCTGGTTGCAGATCCTCCTGGCCAACCACGCGGGGACACTGAACATGCCCGGCCCGGGGCAGACCCTGACCCCAGCCCAGGCAGCCCACCTGCTGAGACATGTCCTCAGCTACTTGCTGGCCGTGCTGCTGCCCACGGCGGCCGTTTCCGGCTTGCTCGCGTTCATCGCCCGGGTCCTCCTGTCGGGCATGCTCGCCCCCGTCATCGGCCGCAGCGTGCTGGGTCATCCGACCGGCGCGGGTGCGGCCTGGCGGATGGCTCTTTCCCGCCTGCCCGCCCTGCTCGCCGTCGCGTTGCTCGTCCTGCTGGTCGTTCTTGCCCCCTGGGCCGCGCTCGTTCTGTTGCTGTTCGTGCTCGGTATTGCCGGTGCACCGATCGGGGTGCTGTTCACCGTCGGCCTGCCCGGCATGATCGCAGCGACCTGCCTCGACGTCTGGTTCTGGGTCATGCTCTGCCTGGCCGCGCCGGTGGCGATCCTGGAAAGTGCAGGCCCGGCCACGGCGCTCGCACGCTCATGGCGGCTGGTGCGCCGCAGCTTCTGGCGCCTGTTCGGCATCCTGCTGCTCGCGTGGATCATCACCGGGGTCGCGGCGTCCATCCTGGCGCTGCCGTTCGCCTTCCTCGCCGACGCGGCCACCGGCTTCAGCGGCTTCGGCGGCTTCGGCGGCTTCGGGCACTTCAGCCAGGCGTTCCAGCCGGGCATGACGAGCCGGATCATCGTTGCCATCGGCAGCATCATTGCCGGGACCGTGACGGCTCCCATCTTCGTCGGGGTCGCCGACCTGCTCTACGTCGACCTGCGGATGCGCCGGGAAGGCCTGGATCTGGTGCTGCAGACCGCCACCGGTGACGGCCAGCCCGCTGGGGACGAGTTCGCCACCGTGTGGCGGCCGTCCGGCCCCGCCCCGCCCGCACCCCCGGCTGGCCCGGGCCCCGCCGCCCCCCCCGCACCACCCGCCGCCCGCCCCCCCCCCGCCCGGCTACCCCCTCCCGCGCCCCCCACCCCCCCGCCGCCCCCCCCCTCCCCGCCCCCCCCGCCCCCGCGCCCCCCGCCCCCCGCCCCACCCCCCCACACCGCC